>ERZ1090861.1510-NODE-1510-length-11735-cov-7.015753_pt1 | contig 11735 bp, 9 predicted proteins | sample MGYA00478482_ERZ1090861 | MGnify/ENA primary metagenome ERZ1090861 (study PRJEB33644, sample SAMEA5815744) | chicken gut metagenome | biome: Chicken; feature: Gastrointestinal Tract; material: Caecum | place: Ireland | collected 2019-01-01 | study: A study of the... | reverse complement strand
ATTTCCTCACCCGTAATTTCCGAAACGGAATACCACCCGTATGCGTCTATGATTGCGTTGCCTATCGCGGGTCCTATTATCATCGGCAGCAGCACGAAAAGGAACATTCTTATGCCCTGGAAGCAGCCCTCTTTGCCTTTGGGGATATAGTCGCGGAAAGAGGACACGAAGAGCCCGCTGACGGAAAGCTCCGCCGTCATCGTGACTATGCCCACGGGGATGAGCATTCCGAGCAGGGCGACGGTATTTGCCGTCCCCACGAATTTGAGCAGATATATTCCGAGCGTGCCTATCACGGCGGCGAGCACGAGAGGGATGAAGAAATGTTTTCTGCCGAACTTGTCCATCAGGAAGCCCAAAAGACCCGCCAGCACGGCGGAGCAGACTATGATGACGGCAAGGGGCATAACGTAGTCCGTCATACCCAGCGTCCTTTCCACGAAATTGATGAGATAGGACATATACACCTGCATACTTGCGCCCGCTATTCCCGAGCCTGCGAGAGCGATGTATATCATTTTGTTTTTCCTGATTACCGAGGGACGGAAGCCGTAAATCAGTTCCTTGCCGAAATCGGGGTTGGTGTTTTTGGGAAGGTTCGGCTTGTCGCGCAGCACGAAAAGTCCGAGTATGCCGCTGACTATGGGGATGGCACCCAGAATGACGAAGAACAGCCACCATTGTTCCGTGCCCTTTGCGGTCAGGCTGTCAAGACCTATGAAGACTATGACCATTGCAAAGACGGGCATCATCGAAAGTATCGTGTCCGCCTTGCCGCGGTTGGTGGTGTCCGTCATATCGGTGAGCCAGGTGTTGAACGCCGCGTCGTTTGCCGACGACCCCACCCAGGACATCACGCAGTCCATTATTATGATGCCCGCGACCAGCCCGCGGAGTTGGTCGGGAGAGTAGTTTATCGGAAAGAGGGCAAACACCATAATCGTCAGCCCCCACACGATAAACCCCCACGACACGAATACGGAGCGTTTGCCCGTTTTGTCGCATATTGCGCCCGTCACGACGGTGGCGGCGGTGGCAAAAATCGCCGAGAGCGCGACCATAAGCGTGGTCGCCCACGCCTCGTCCACGAACTCGTCCTGCATAAATTTGGCGAAATACATATTTTCGACTATCCAGGCAATTTGCCCGATAAGACCGAAAAACAGCAGGCAGAACCATACCTTGCCGCCGAGCGGAGTAGTCCTCACCTTACTCTCCGAAACAGACATAAATCAACCTCCTTACCATACGAAAAGTATATGATGAGCGGCAACTTTTGTCAATGTGCAATTTGTTTCATATGTCGCCCGCGCGCGTTGAAGAGGGCGAAACGCGTCTGAACAAAACGCTTGCGTACTTTGCGGCGTTGTGCTATATTATTTCGTGCGCCGGTGTGGTGAAACTGGCAGACGCGCTGGACTCAAAATCCTGTGGAGTAAAATCCGTGTCGGTTCGAGTCCGACCACCGGCACCAACGAGCAAAAGCGCCCCGCTCCGTTAGGAGTGCGGGCGTTTTTCTTATGCCCGCTCCGTGCTTGCACGAGGGCGGGCATAAGAAAAAAGCGAGCGCGGGAGCGCAGGGCGCTTTTGCGAGTGAAAGTAGGTGTCAATGCCCGCAGGGCATTCCCACCGAACGGACGGAGTGAGGACATAGCCCGCTCCGTGCTTGCACGAGCGCGGGCATAAGAAAAAGGCGCGAAACGGTCGTTGCCCTGAAAGCCGCGCGAAATGAGAGGATGTATCAAAGTTTTGACGTCCAGAAATATTCGAATGGTTCGTGAAAATGGTGGAGGAGAGGAAGCACAATCACGACTCTTCCAAAGAAAAGAAAAACCGATGAAGGTATGCGGGGACGGAATTCCGTCCCCGCGCGCCGTTGAAAGAGGCGGGCTCGGAATGAGTTGACGGCGCGGCGGCATTCCGCGCCCGAAGAGGGCGATATTTTGTGCAGGGAAAATTTTGTCAGCTTGCGTTAACGTGTTGACAAAGCCCGCACCGTTGCATATAATTTCAAACGTAAAGCGGAAGACGCTTTTTTCTCGGTCGCGGCGTTCGCAGTTGCGAACCGACGAAAACGGCACTCCAAAGCCAGTGAAAGCGGCTGAGGCCGCTTGATTTTGAGGAGAAAGGTTCGCTTATGCGAACTGCGGTAAAAGGAATATGACGTCCTCGTTGCTCGGATACATTATGGCGATTGACGCTCTGGACAAAAAAGGGGCGCGCGTGAGGTCGGTGGACCTTGCGGGGAGCCTCGGAGTGGCACGGGCAAGCGTATGCAAGGCGCTGGACAGGCTGTCCGAAAACGGCTATGCGGTGCGCGGAGAGGGCGGCAACGTGAGGCTGACCGCCAAGGGAAAGGAAGCGGTCGGCATATATTCGCCGGCGCGGGACCTCTTGAAAGGCGCGCTGACGGAAAAGCTCGGACTCGGAGAGGCGAGGGCGGAGAAAGAGGCGCTCGCGGCGCTCGGGGCAATGAGCACGGATACGGTTCAAAGGATTGCGCGTCTGTACGGAGGCGCGGAGGAGAGAGATAAAAATGCCGTTGGTATTCGCACCTGTCAACGTGCTTCTGAGAGTTGTAAAGATGCACGTTGACGAGAAACTCAAACGACACCTGGAAAATCTGGGTATCAGCGTAAATTCCGAGTTGGAGGTTCTGTCACAGAGCGGCGGCAGCGTGATTTGCCGCATCAAGGACGGCAGACTTGCGCTCGACAGGGATATGGCGACGAGGATATTCGTTGCCGTAAAGGAGGCTTGAATGGTCAAAACTCTCGACAAATTCGACATCGGGGAGAGCGGCGTCATCAAGAGCGTGAGCGGCGAAGGGAGAATACGCCGCAGACTCTTCGATATGGGCGTGACTCCCGGCGCGGAAGTGACTCTGCGCAAGAGGGCGCCTCTCGGCGACCCTATTGAAGTCACACTCCGCGGCTATGAGCTGACTCTGCGCAAGACGGAGGCGGCGGCGGTGCTCACGGAGGTGGCGGAATGATTAAATTCGCACTCGCGGGCAACCCCAACTGCGGCAAGACAACGCTGTTCAACGCGCTGACGGGGTCGACGGCGCACGTCGGCAACTGGCCCGGCGTCACCGTTGACAAAAAGGAGGGCGTCTACAAAAAGAGCGCCGAGCCCATCGAAATCCTCGACCTGCCCGGCATTTATTCTCTTTCGCCTTACACTCCCGAAGAGGTCATCGCGCGCAATTACATATTGGACGAAAAGCCCGACCTCGTCATCAACATCGTCGACGCGACGAACCTGGAACGCAACCTTTATCTCACCACTCAGCTGATGGAGATAGAAGTTCCGATGGTGGTCGCGCTCAATATGATGGACGCGGTGGAAAAGTCGGGCGACAAGGTCAACGCGCAGACGCTGGAAGACGAGCTCGGCATCCCCGTCGTGGAGATTTCCGCGCTCAAAGGCAAGGGCATCAAGGAGCTGATGGACAAGGCGTACGGCGCAAGCAAGCGCAGACGCGAAGCGGTGAGCGTGCTCGGCGGCTCCAAACTTGCGGGCGCGATAAGCGAGGTCAAGGCGCTGCTTTACGGCAACGGGGTCAAGGACCCGCTCTTCCACGCAATCAAACTCGTCGAAAGCGACGAACTCGAAGTCAAGGCGCATCCCGATGCGTATAAGCTGGTCGAGGAATACAAGTCGCAGATAAAGGACGACGTCTTCGGTGACGACTTCGAAGCAATCGTCGCGGACGAAAGGTACAAATACATCTCCAAGCACTTCGCAAAGGCGTTCGTACGCAGAAACGGCGAGGCTGTCAAGCTCTCCAAGTCCGACAAAGCGGACAGAGTGCTGACGCACAGGATATGGGGTATACCGATATTCGCGGTCATTCTCTTCCTTGTGTTCCACCTCACTTTCTCGGAGGACTTCCTGTATCTCGGCGCGGGCGGCGCGCTTCCCGAAAACTGGGTCACGCTGGCTGGCACCTGGGGAGAGGGCATATTCGGTTCTTCCGACGGCATCTCGTCGCCCGGTGTGATTCTCTTCAACCTGCTGGACGCCATAACGAGTTCCATTTCCGACGCGATAGCGGGCGCAATGGAAGGCACGACGTCGGCGTGGGCGCAGGGGCTCGTCGTTGACGGCATATTCGGCGGTCTGTTCGCGGTGCTTTCCTTCCTGCCGCAGATACTCGTGCTCTTTATGTTCTTCTCCATTCTTGAAGACAGCGGCTATATGGCGCGTGTGGCGTTCATTCTGGACAGAATATTCCGCAAATTCGGGCTTTCGGGCAGAGCGTTTATGCCTATGATAATGGGCTTCGGGTGCTCCATCCCCGCAATGATAAACACCCGTACGCTCGCCGACGACAAGGAAAGGATGGCGACAATCAGGGTCATTCCCTTCTTCTCCTGCGGCGCGAAACTGCCGATACTCGTGGCAATAGCCGGCGGCATAGTGCAGTTCTTCGGCGTGGGGAATTCGGACGCGATAACTTACGGGATGTACATCCTCGGCATCGCGGTCGCAATAATCGCGGTCATCGTGATGCGCAACACCACGATGCGCGGAGACACTCCTCCCTTCATTATGGAGCTGCCCGCCTATCACGCGCCCCAGGCAAAAGCGCTCGCCATACACCTGTGGGACAAGGCGAAACACTTCATCAAGAAAGCCTTCACCATCATCCTCGCCTCCACGATACTCATCTGGTTCCTGCTTCACTTCGCGTGGAATTGGAGCTATCTCCCCGACGAGGAAATGGGCAGCAGCATCCTTGCGGGCATAGGGCAGCTCATACAGCCCCTGTTCACGCCGCTCGGCTTCGGCTCGCAGCTCGGCGCTTACGGATGGGTGTTCGTCGTGGCGGCGGTCATGGGACTTATCGCCAAAGAGAACGTCATCGCGGGCTTCGGCACTATGGCGGCGGTCATAATGGCGGCGACGGGCGGCGCGTACGACGCGGAAGCGGATGCGGAAGGCATCACCGCGGCGGCGATTATGATAGAGCAGACGGGCATCACCATCCCCGCACTCATCTCCTTCATCGCGTTCAATATGACCACGATACCCTGTTTCGCGGCGGTCGCCACCGCAAAGGCGGAACTCGGCAGCAAAAAAGCGTTCAACAACACTCTCGTCTTCTGGCTGGTGACGTCCTATATCGTGGGTACGGTGGTGTACCTCGTCGGCAGCTGGTGGTGGACGGTGTTCATCTTCCTCGCGGTTGCGGCGGCAGCGGTGTACGGCATAATAATGTTCAACCGCAAGCGCGACGCAAAGGCGAAACTCGCCCTCGCAGGCGGCGCGGATATTACCGCCGACGGCGCTGTGGCGGGCGACGTCGCGGCGGACAGCGGGGAAAACTCTTCCGATGAGGAAGACAAGGACTGACAATGACCTCTGTTGACATACTTGTAATCGTGCTTTGCGTTCTCGTCGTGGCGGCGGTCGCAGTCGGCAGCATAGTCCGCAAGGTGAAGGGCAAGCCGTCGGGATGTTGTTCCGATTGCTCGCAATGCGCCTCCGATTGTGCTTCCCGTCCCGCCGCCCGCGATGCGCAAAACGCGGACAGGAACGCAAACCGCCGTCCCCCGACGGACGAGGAAATCTACGCCGCCGTGCGTGCGCATTCCTGCGGTCACGGATGCGACGGATGCACTTCCTGTCACCACGCGCATCGTGACGCAGACCGTGACGGTGCAAAGGGACGGAAGGACTGATTTCGGACATACCGCGGCGTCCCCGCCGTTTGTGCGGCGCCGCAGAATGTTATCAAAAAGCAGCACCCGTCAAATCGCATCGGCGGCTCTGCGCATTATAATCCGGGGTCCCCGCAGAAAAATCTTTGATTTTTATGTGGGGTATAAATCCGGGGTCCCCGTCAAATCGTCATAGACGATTTCACGGGGCAAAATATCGGGGTCCCCGCAAAATCACCGCAGGCGATTTTACGGGGCAACATCATCCAACCATCGGTTGATTAGCCTTAAACGGCAAAACCGTATTTCTCTCCTTACAACGGCAGAAGGCGCAGCACCGCTGCGTCTTTTGCTTTTCCGCCCGCGGGTTCGGGACGGAGAGGCGGATGAGAGGTTGAATATGTACGTTGCGGAAGAATTTTGCCTTTCTGCGGTTGACTTTCGCGCGCGCGGGGGACATAATAACCGTAGCGTTTTTTTCGGAGGCTTATTATGGCAGGCTGCAATCATGACTGCGACAGCTGCTCGTCCAAGTGCGGCAAGGAAAGTTTTCTCGTCAAGCAGAACGAACTCAGCAACGTAAAACGCGTAATCGGCGTTGTCAGCGGAAAGGGCGGAGTGGGGAAATCCCTCGTCACGGCTCTGCTTGCGGTCGGTGCGGCGCGCAGCGGCAAGAAAGTCGCGGTGCTCGACGCGGACATAACCGGACCTTCTATTCCCCGCTCTTTCGGCGTGAATCGCGAGAGGGCGGAGTCTATGGACGGACAGCACATTCTTCCCGTCGTCACGCGCACGGGCATAAAGGTGATGTCCCTCAACCTCCTCATCGACGACGAAACCAAGCCCGTCATCTGGCGCGGACCGATACTTGCGGGCACGGTGAAACAGTTTTGGAGCGACGTGGTGTGGGGAGATGTGGACTGTATGTTCGTGGATATGCCTCCCGGAACGGGCGACGTGCCGCTGACGGTGTTCCAGTCCCTGCCGCTTGACGGCATAATCGTCGTGACGTCGCCGCAGGAGCTTGTCAGTATGATAGTCGCAAAAGCGGTGAATATGGCGAAGATGATGGACATTCCCGTCATAGGTCTGGCGGAGAATATGTCCTATTACAAGTGCCCCGACTGCGGCAGAGCGGAGGAAATCTTCGGCAAGAGCCGCGCGGAGGAAGTCGCAAAGGAATTCGGCATCCCGAAATCCGTGCGTCTGCCCATACGTCCCGACCTTGCGGCGGTTGTGGACAAGGGTATGGTGGAGGACGCCGACGAAGACATCGTAAAGACCGTCGCGGCATTGCTTGATTGACGGAAAAGCGGTTTTATATCATAAAAAGCGCGGGTTATCCCGCGCTTTTTGCATAATGCCTTGCTTGATTTTATGCGGAGGGCGACGGACGGCGGCGTTCGCGGCAAGAGTATTTCGGGGCGTTTGACTTGCGGGCATATCCCGGTACGGACACGTCGGACGGGCGCGCAAATGTGAGTTTCCGCGGCGGCGTATGCGCGCGTCTTCGGGGCGTCGGGAGCGTTGGGTTTCGCCGCGGCGGCAGGACGTCGGAGCAAGTGCGCGCGGCAAATTCGGCGGCGGAGCGTGCCCGGAAAGCGGCGCGGACAAAGATTTTCGGAGGCTGTACCGTTCACACATTTGACTTTATCGCGCGCGTGGGATAAGATATCTATACGAATTTGTGCGTTAAATGCGCGCGGTTGTTCGGAGGTTCTTATGGCTGACAAAGCTCAGGTCTATGCGGAAAGTTTCGCAAAGCTGATTAAAGTCCCCACGGTTACGAACAGCGACAGAAAGAATTTCGCCGCTTTCCGTAAGGTGCTGGCGGAGGAATTCCCCGCCGTCTATTCGGCGTGCGAGGTCATTATGCCCGGCGGAGAGGGCAGCGACGCCCTTATGTTCAAGTGGAAGGGCAGGTCTTCCGACCGTCCCGTTGTGCTGATGGCGCACCAGGACGTGGTCCCCGCTGTCGACGGCGACTGGAAATATCCGCCTTATTCCGCGACGGTTGCCGACGGAAAGATATGGGGGCGCGGCACGATGGATTGCAAGAACACGCTGTTCTGCACCATCCGCAGCGTAAACGAGCTCATAGAAGAGGGCTTCACCCCCGCGCAGGACGTCTATCTTTGCTATTCCGACAACGAGGAAACTTCGGGTCACGGCGCAGCGTACTGCCGCGACTGGCTGACCGCTCACGGCGTCAAACCCGCAGTCGCAATCGACGAGGGCGGCGCGATAGTCGAAGAGGCCTTCCCCGGAATGACGAAGCCTTTCGCTATGGTCGGCATAATCGAAAAGGGATACTGCGACGTGAAATTCGTGGCGAGAAGCAAGGGCGGACACTCTTCTTCTCCTCCCAAGCACACTCCGTTCGCAAGGCTTGCGGAGTTCATAAATTACTGCGAAACGCACACCGTTTTCAAGCCGCGCATGACCACCGCCGCGCGCGATATGTTGAAAGGGCTGTCCTCGGGGCTTACGGGTGCGCTGGCGTTCGTCACCAGACACGTCGATTTCTTCAAGCCGCTCATCGTGGCGGTGCTGCCGAAGCTCACGCCTTTCGGGTCCGCGCTGCTCGGCACTACGATGACGTTCACGATGGCGCAGGGCTCTGCCGCGCCCAACGTTATTCCGCAGGCGGCGAGCGTGGTGGCGAACCTGCGCTTTGCGCCCGGCGACGACAGCAAGGAGTGCATTGAGAAACTCCGCCGCATAGCTGAACGCTACGACATCGAAACGGAAGTGATGGAATGCCGCGACGCGACTCCCATGGTCGACGTGAACAGCGCGGATTACAAGTATTTCGTCGATACCGTCGCGCGTGTGTTCCCCGACTGCGGCGCAGCGCCTTATCTCATTTTCGGCGGCACGGATTGCAGGACTATGCAGACCATCACCCCCTGCGCGCTGCGTTGCACTCCCTGCAAACTCAGCGCGGAACAGCTGGCTTCGATGCACGCGGCGAACGAGAACATCGACATCTCTTCGCTGGTCGGAGGCGTTGCGTTCTTCAAGACATATCTGAAAGGGTACAAATAAATTCCGCACAGCGGAGAGAAACAGGCGACAGACACACCTTTCCGCCTTTTGGCGGAAAGTTTCGGTTTTACCGAAGACAAGGAGAGATAACAATGAGCATCTGGCATGACATCGACCCGTCGCGTATCACACCGACGGACTTCGTGGCGGTCATAGAAATCCCCAAGGGGAGCAAGAACAAGTATGAGCTGGATAAGGACACGGGACTGCTCATCCTCGACCGCGTGCTTTACACTTCCACGCACTATCCCGCAAACTACGGGTTTATCCCGCGCACGTTCTCGGAGGACAACGACCCTCTCGACGTGCTGGTGCTTTGCTCCGAAACGATAGTTCCGCTTGCGACGGTCAGGTGCTATCCGATAGGCGTCGTGATGATGCAGGACGGCGGAGAGATGGACTACAAAATCATCGCCATTCCTTTCAAGGACCCGAACTGGAACATCTATAAAGAGGTGGACGAACTTCCGCCGCACATTATGGACGAAATCTCCCACTTCTTCCGCGTCTACAAACAGCTGGAAGGGAAGGACACCACGGTCTTTCAGGTCAAGGACAGAGCGTTTGCGGAACTCATCATCCGCGACAATATCAAGATGTACAAGAAAAAATTCGTAAAATGACAGTTTACGCGGCGTTTTTGTCGCGTTAAGGGTGGATTGTGACAAAAGATGTGATAGTTATAGGGGGAGGTATCGTAGGGTGCGCCGTGCTGGACAGGCTGGCGCGCTTCTCCGTTTCCGCCTGCCTTTTGGAGGGCTGCGACGACGTTGCGTCGGGTGCGACGCGCGCCAACAGCGGCATAGTGCACGCGGGTTACGACTGCGAGCCGGGGTCGCTCAAAGCGCGCTTCAACGTGCGCGGCAACGCGATGATTTGGGCTCTTGCCGAAGAGCTTCGCGTGCCTCATCTCAAATGCGGCAGTCTGGTCGCCGCGCCTGCGGGCGGAGAGGACGGGCTTGCGGAACTCAAACGCCGCGCCGACCTCAACGGCGTGCGTGCGGAAGTGCTGACGAGAGAACAGGCGCTCGAAAAAGAGCCGATGCTTTCCGAGCACGTCACGGCCGCGCTGTACGCTCCCGACGGCGGCGTGGTGTCGCCTTATCAGCTTGCGATAGCGCTTGCCGACAGAGCGGTGCTCAACGGGGCGGAAGTCGTGACGGAGGCGGAAGTGCAGTCGATGCGCAAAGAGAATGACGAATTCGTCCTGACAACCCCGAAGGGAGAATTCCGCGCGAAGGTCGTCGTCAACTGTGCGGGCGCGGGTGCGTCCGCCGTGGACGCTATGGTCGGGGCGGAAACTTTCGATACGGAATTCAGAAAGGGCGAATACTTCGTGCTCGACCATACGGAACGCGCAAACGTGTCGACGGTCATTTTCCCGCTGCCCACCGCGGCGGGCAAGGGCATACTCGTCGCGCCTACCGCGGACGGAAACGTGATTTACGGCCCGACTTCCACGCCGACGCAGGAGGGCGACACTTCCGTTTCGGCGGAGGGGCTGGACGAAATCAGGCGCTGCGTGCCTCTGACATACGCGCGTCCCGCTTTCGGGAAGTGCATCAGGGTGTACTGCGGCGTGCGCACGGTCGTCGGTCACGATTTCGTCGTTAAAGCGTCGGATGAAGTCGAAAATCTCATTATCACCGCCGGCATATGTTCCCCCGGGCTGACTTCCGCGCCCGCAATTGCGGAATATGTGGAAGAGCTGGTGGGAGAAAGGATTGAACTCGTTCCCAAAGCGAACTTCGTCACGGTGCCGCCCGCGCAGCCGCGGCTTGCGGAACTTTCGGAAGAGGAACTCAACGCGCTTGTCCGCCGCGACCCGCGCTGGGGCAAAATCGTCTGCCGCTGCGAGAAGGTCACGGAGGCGGAAATCGTCGCCGCCGTGAATTCTCCCGTTCCCGCGCGCACCGTGGATGCGGTCAAACGCCGCGTCAGGGCGGGTATGGGAAGATGTCAGGGCGGATTCTGTTCCACGCGCGTGATGGAAATCATTTCTTCCGAGCTTGGCATACCGATGCGCGAGATAAGAAAGGGCGCGGGACATTCGGAAATCGCGGTGCTTGCGGTGAAGGAGGCCGATTATGACGAAGTTTGACGTTCTGGTCATAGGCGGCGGACCCGCAGGTATGGCGGCTGCGGTTGCGGCGAGCGGGAAGGGCGCGAAGGTGCTGCTCATCGAGCGCGACGTGCGGCTCGGCGGAATACTCAACCAGTGCATACACGCGGGCTTCGGTCTGCATTATTTCGGCGAGGAACTGACAGGGCCCGAATACGCCGACCGTTTCGAAAAGAAACTCGCGCAGACTGACGTGAAAGTAATGCTGAACGCAATGGCGCTCTCCATAGGCGCGGACGGCGACGTCACGGTGCTTTCGCCAGAAGAGGGGCTTGTGCACATCAAGGCGGGCGCGACGGTGCTCGCAATGGGCTGCCGCGAGCGTACCGCGGGGGCAATCGCGCTTGCGGGCACGCGTCCCGCGGGCATTTATACCGCGGGTATGGCGCAGAAGATGTGCAACATCGAGGGCTATCTCGTGGGCAGGCGCATAGTCATTCTCGGCAGCGGCGACATAGGGCTGATTATGGCGCGCCGTATGACGCTGGAAGGCGCGCACGTCGAACGTGTCATCGAGCTTATGCCTTATTCGGGCGGTTTGAAGCGCAACATAGTGCAATGCCTCGAAGACTTCGGCATCCCCATCGATTACAGCCACACCGTGACGAGAGTGGTCGGCAAGCCGCGTATGGAAGGGCTTTATTACGCTCCCGTCGACGAAAACCGCCGTCCCGTATTGTCGGAAGAAAAGTTCATTCCCTGCGATTGTCTGCTGCTTTCCGTGGGGCTCATTCCCGAAAACGACATTCTCACGGACACTTCCGTGAAGCTCAGCCGCATAACGTCGGGCGCGGAAGTGGACGAAAACAGGATGACCACCGTCCCCGGCGTGTTCTCCTGCGGCAACGTCCTGCACGTTCACGACCTCGTGGACAACGTTTCCCACGAGGCGGAGA
>ERZ1090861.1508-NODE-1508-length-11753-cov-12.701402_pt1 | contig 11753 bp, 1 predicted proteins | sample MGYA00478482_ERZ1090861 | MGnify/ENA primary metagenome ERZ1090861 (study PRJEB33644, sample SAMEA5815744) | chicken gut metagenome | biome: Chicken; feature: Gastrointestinal Tract; material: Caecum | place: Ireland | collected 2019-01-01 | study: A study of... | reverse complement strand
ACTAAAAACATAGTGCCACAGGCTAAAAGTGAAATACCAAGAATTAACGCATACCAAATTTCCGTTCTAGCCCGGGTATAATATAAGTTTATTTCCTTTTCCGTTTCACCCTCTAAATTCCAAATATGAAGATAGTATCCGTTTTGTATTTGTATGTCATCGGCATCGCTTTTTAGGCGTGAACTGGAAGTTACATAGGTATAGGTAAAACTTGGTTCTGGCAAGGAATTATATACTCCAGGCATTATTGTTAAAACTAAAGTTTCAAACTGCTCGGCATAATATTCTGTTATTGGCGTGCCAGAAACAGTGCTTGCAAACTTGGTTTTTGAGGTGGTTATTGTTTTTGTTGTTAAAAAGCCGTTTTGGACCTCAGTGTTCGATGTGGCTTGACTGTCTACATTATAATAATAATTTCTAACATTTGTGTTTAAGAAATTGAAATCTATTAAAATGTATTCATCGTTATATTGCTGTTTTGCTGAAATACTGCTCTTTAAAATTTCCTTATTTTCTGGAGTTATTTCATCATCGGCATCCACCTTTTCCTCAAACGCCTGTATTCTTGAAGAGCATTCCTCTCTAGCCAAGTTTAAAACGGCAACTCTAAGTTCGGAAATTTGCATATTTGTGGCGCCCGCTTCTAAAAAATATTGTTGGTTTAAAGGCAGGTATAGCCTTTCAGTTATAACACCATTTGCATTTATTATAAGCTGAAAGTCTATATCCGCACATCCGCCAAGTAGACATATAGCACATATTAAAACTAGTAAAATAGAAAATTTTTTCATAATGCCCTTTAAGTTTAGTTTAGGGGCACTTGCCCCTAAACATATTATTATTCATATAATTATAATTTTAACCCAAATTATTGTAAAGTAAATCTTCAGAATTTTCAAAAGCAAGTATTGGATAACCGCCGTTTATAGCTTCTGTATCTTGAACAAAAGCAGTATCTCCTGCATTTAATTCTTGAACAAATTCTGCACCCTGCATTACGGCTATTGCATAGCCCTTAGCAAAGCTTGTAGAACTTGTGTTACCAATTGCCGAGGTTGACGCTTGAGCATAGAAGTTATTTCTTTCAGATAGTGAACTTGAAAGTCTACCAATTATTGCTCCATAAGAGAATGAACTGCTAACACCACCAGCTGGCGAGGTTATAACAACTATGTTATAACTATTGGTTATGTTGTTATTTGAAGAATAACCTACAATTCCGCCTAGAGATACATTAGAATGTGGCCCTTCTAGCGTTATGTAGCCAGTGTTATAGGTGTTTGTAATTGTAGAGTTCACAGCGTTTTGAGCTACAATTCCACCCAGTTGCACTTCTGCCACATTAGAATTTATTGAAAGCGTGCCCTTGTTGTAACACTCGTCTACCGTACCTGAGTTAGATACCACTATACCTGCAATCTTCTGAGCAAGGTTTGTACCCGTTAGCGTGATATTTCCGTTGTTACCACTCTGGTAGATAGTTGCGCTCGTTCTAGCATTTTCATATGCAATTGCTCCAGCGTTTGCAACATTGCTTGCTGTGAATTCTGCTATAGAAATCAATCTTTCAAGTCTGCCATAGTTGGTGTAAACAAAGCCCGCATAGTTGATTGAAGCACTGTTTGAAGCTATGCTGACGCTCTCGAGTACGCTGTTGGATACTCTACCATTATTGGTTAAGGCAAGTGAAGCAAAGGTTATTGTAGAGTTAGTTGGGTTAAGGGTAACATCAAGCCTTACATTTCTAATTATTCCGCTTTCTCCAATTATGTTTATTAGGCTTGCATTAGAGCCAGAATTTGAAATAGTATAGGTTAGTTTAAAGCCATCACCATCATATATGTTTTTGAAGTTTGCAAATAGATAGCCAGAAATTGTATCTCTAATTTCTATATCTGTCGTTTGAACAAAGGAATATGCCTGTTCTGCGCTTACAGTTTCACCATTTTGGTTTACATAGCTTGTCATGTAAGAATATTTTGTTGTACGCAAGCTAATATTTAAGAAATCTGTTTGATTTTGAATTAAGTATGGGTTAGCTGAACTTCCGTTATCTCCACTATTTAGTGGGTTTGTTTCAAACAAGTTAAAGTTAAAGGTTGTATAAGCCTCGTCCCCAACTTTATAGTAGGTTTCTGAAGATACAAGCGCTCCTTGATTGTCTGGAGTTTTTCTTACAGATATTCTATGCGTTCCGTTTTCAAATGGAGCATAGTAGACATATCTTTCTCCGCTTATTAGCGCGCTGTAATCTTGACCTGCATGAGAGCCAGATGGAATTATAAACTTATAGCTCTTTAAAACACTGCCATCAGCATCTAATAGTTCATCTAAAACTATATAGCCGTAGTATGTAGAGCTTTCTGGAATGAGTTCATCTTTCCAATAGAACTCCTGTCTTTCCTCGTCTAGAAGAACAGCATCTATTGGTGAAGGTGTGTTGAAATTATCCTTATCTGACCAGTTAGATTTTAGCCACCTAACATTAGAATCGTCTAAAAGCACAAGTTGAACTTGATATTCAAAGGATGTGATTTGTCCTAGCTCACTGATATCTAAGGTGTAAATAACTGTGTTTTCACCACCCATTTCAAAGTCTAGTTCACCAAAGTTATAGGTATTCCAAGGTGTGTCATCCGTAGAGCCTATAGCACGATATCTTAACTCAAAGCCATAGTTATATGTGCTTGAAAGCGTCTGGAGAGCAGAGCTATTTAGTTCAATTCTTATGTAGTTACCATAGTTTTCATCGCCGTATGGATAAACGCCCTCGTTCATGAGCATATCCTTAAATCTTAAAGTTCCAACTTTTCTTAGAACTACTGGGCTGGATGCGCTATCTGCATACACATTTGCACTAGAGCTTAGGTAGGAATCTTTACCGTTTACCCTAACCTTTACATAGTAGTCAAGGCCGTCTAGTAGAACTTCATCCCACCATTTAGCATATAGACTTGTTCCATCAAAGGTTGCGTTTACTGTAATTACATTTTGCGTGAAGTTTTCATCTGTTGCAAAGGTTAAAATGTAATCTAAGTGTTTGAAGTTTGTTTGGTCTTCAGTAACAAAGTCCCAAACCAGCATACCATCTTCAATAGCTAAACCGCTATTTACATGAACATCAGCTGTAATAGACTTAGCTTTTGTAATGTCACCGGAAAGTGTTGTAGATTTTTCCCCAAGTAGCGCAAAGTAATCTGACCTATTATTTACATTGTTTGTAAAGCTTGCAATTAAGTCTGGAAGTGAGCCTGTGGATACTCTTGGCTTCCAATATATGAATGCTTGCAAAGTTATATTGTAAGTTCCAGCTGGAAGTTCGTCGAACTCGCCAAATGTAACATAGGCGCCGTTTACATCTTGATAACTTTCTTGGTCGATATAGTAAACATTATCACCAATTGTAAGTTTATAAACAACAGTCTGCTTATAGTTTTCTTGGTCTGCAATGGCATTTAAGTTATAGGCGCTTAAATTTACAGTTTGCCACTTTAAGTTACCCTCTTCAATTGTTATTTCATCTATTTCAGGAAGCATTACACCATATATACCAGAGTAATCTTTGCCCTCCTGTTTGTTTGGAAGAGAATTTATATAGTAGGTGTTACCAGAAGTTATTGTAGCTGTATCACCTTGAGAGCGGAACTCGTATAAGTTATAGCCCACAAAGGTGCTTTCATATTTTAAGGTGTTTGGTGTAAGACTTAACTCTTCACCATTGATGTTTACAAGATATCCGCTTACATTTCCTGTAACTGCACTCCAGCTAAACTCACCATTTGTGTTTACCGCCACATTAGGTGCAGAGAGTTTATGAAGTGAGAATTCCGTTTTCTTACCAGAAATCACAAAAGTCTTGGTGCCGTTCTCTTCTGAGATATAAACCTCGCCAACTGCTCTTATAGATACTGAATATACAGCACCAGCTGTCATGGTATCTCCCGACCATCTTCTCATGGTTTGAGATAGTGCAATAGTTTCGTTAATTACATGAGCTTCGTTTACTGCAATAATCTGAACGCCATAGGTAGAAGCAAGGGTGTTCCAGCTTAAGTAGCCTTCATCCATGAATGGAGTCACCTCTGGAAGCACTTGTATGCTAAGTTCGGTAGACTTTAACCCGATTAAAGTGCTATCGCTATCACCAGCTACGACCACAAATAGTTTTACATCATCTGAAGTTAAAGTTCCATCGTTTACAAGTGTGGTTAAATTTAGCCTTGTTCTATTATTTCCTGCAGAGGTTTCAGCCGTTTCGTTTACTCTTGCTATTATTCTTCTTTCACCTAAGCTGTTTTCTGCAATTATTAAATATTTATATTCCGCTGAATATGTTATATTTGAATTGATTGTAACATTATCCCAAGTGAGATAGAATTGTTTTTCGCCATCTTGAGTTTCTGGCGCTTCAATTGTTGCGTTGTATGGAGCCTCTGGAATGTATACTTCACGCCTTGAAGTGAAGTTGGAATTTAAGAAAGTTTCCACTCCAACTTGACGCATTTGAAGATAATATCTACCTGCTGGAATGCTATTTGCTGACTTAAGTTCTTCAAATAGAGTGTAAATATTTGGCCAGCCATTTATTTCTTCTAATCTTTCCTCTAGTAGAAGAACAAGTGCATCTATAACCTTTATAATTTGGCTATCCGCTGTTATTCCAGTAAGTGCGCTACTATCTAAAATTGCCTGTTTTAAATCTTTAATCTTTTGAATCTGCTCGCTTGACACTTTAATAAAATCTAGATATTCAAGGTCTAAGGTAATTGTGCCGTCCTCGTTTTGCGTCATATTAGATTCTAGTTTTACATCATACACTTTATTTGTAACAACATCTGTAAAGCGAAGCTCTATGCTAGGAATTTCAAATTGCAAATTCATATCAGTTAGGCTTCCAGTGTTGTATAAAATTAGTATTGGAGCATTTAAAATATTATTGATATTGAGTCCTAAAGATAATATGTTACTTGTATCTACGCCGTCAAGTCCACTTAAGCCTTCAGACCAAACTAAACTTCCATCTATTAAATCTATGGTGTCTGGCGCATGAGGAAGAACTATATCCTCTTTGTAGTAACCGCCCTCTAAATCTATTTCATTATTGAACCAATGGCTAGAGATATAGTCTGTTGTTGCACTTACAGCAACAACGCCTATTGAATAGACTGTGTTTTCTGTAGCACTTCCGTATATCTCTGGCAAAGCAAGTGAGGTTTGAGTGTACATATCATACTCATTTCCTACATAGTATTGATTTCTATTTATATACACATAATATCCACTTGCGCTAGGAACGGCGTCCCACTTGATTATTCCATCTTCTATTCTTAAGTTCTCAGGCTCTGCAAGTTTATTTAATGTGAAGCTTTGAGAGTACGCTGAATTTAGATAGTAGAAATTACCACTCTGCAAGGTTGAGCTTCCCTTAGATGAGATTCTTATTGTAGCATTTTCCATGTACTCATGAATTTTATCTCTTGCAATATAATATTTGCCACCATAAGTTGTAACTGCGTTATAGTTTACAACGCCAGAGAGTATATACATTCCATCTATCTTTTGGAAAGCTACCACTACGCCATTATGGCTATCTGCAAGGTTAAAGGTAAGCCTTGTTTTTGTTAGGTCACCGCTTGGATCAAGCTCTAGTTTTACATCTGAAGTTGATGTGTTTTCGTTTGGCAAAAACCTAATATTTATCACATCTGAGTAATCTGAATAGATATCTGTTGTAGAACCTCTTGCCTGAATTTGAACTTGATATGTTTTTTCTGCCTCTAAGTTTATTGCCATGCTATCGTTGTAGCCCACAAAATAGTTTGCATAGTCCTCATCGTTTTGTGAGATATATGAGTAGTCGCTAAGTAGATAGCTTACACCGTCAACTATAGCATAATAAGCTGTTGCGTTCTCAATTTTTGGTGTTGCCAAATATCCGTTATATACCGTTGCCGTTGGCCTTTCTAGTTTTGTAAACTGTTTTGCGTCTGTTAGATATTTACTGTCTAACACAACTCCGCTAGAAATACCACTCTCCGTGATATTGCCAAGCGCCTTGATGTTATAAGCTTTAACGCCAGAATCTAAGCCATTTAAATTAGCTAGCCTTGTTCCGCCGTCCGCGCTCTGCCAATAGCCCCAGTCAGCACCATCTATTTCTGAAACTTTAATTAAATAGTTTGTAACGCCTGTTTGGCTATCTGTCCAAGACACCTTTCCGTCACGAGTTATAAAGGTGTTTGAAGCAATTCCGTTTAGCCTTGTTCCTGTAATTGTATAAGGAGCAGAATTTATAAACTCGCTATCATCGTTTGCCATGGAAACAACTCTTATAGAGAAGTTTCCGCTTAGCGCATCATCAAGCCCGCCAGTTATATCAATTCTAGAGCTATCTAACCCTAAGCTTGCTGTATAGGAAGAATTTACAACGCTTAGGTTATAGTTCACTGCATTTTCTGCAGGAGTAAACTCGATGTAAACCTTATCACTGCGATAGGTTGTTGTGCTGTCGCTAGTGTAGAGTGCAAGTTCTTCCTGAGACAAGCTTTCGCGTTTGAATATATGATTTGTAATGGTATTTAACCTTGTTTTTGTAATAACTACCTCGTTTGAGGATAGCACATTTACCATGTTGGATACTGCTTTAGTTGTAAACTTTAGCTCGCCTGCTGGCAACATATCTATATAATAGTACACTGCATAGGTTGAGTGTTGAGTATCATTAACTATAAAATTTAGCCCTGGGTTTGCTGTTGGAGTAATTGTAGTTTGGAAATTATAGCTATCTTCTGGTGCTATACCCTGCTCTTCAATGGTCATGTATGAAGCATACATATTTACATTAGGAGCAGTGAGTTTTACAGCATCAAAATTAAAGTATGGGCTGGAAAGTGTGGCTGAGCCATCGCCTTTTACTAAAACTTTGAAGTTTACAATGCCACCAGCATAGCCATTTAGCCCAGAATTTTCAGCAAAGTCCATATAATTATTTTCTGTGTCACCTTGATAGAATACCTCGCCCGTTGAATCTACAAACATGACAATGTGATATGGGTTTGCGTCAAGCCTAGACCAGGTTGCATATGCGTTATAGTCTATGCTACCGCTAGTTACAGGAGCAAGACGAGTAAACGACACGCTCTCTGTTTCCGAGCTTATTTTATCATCTCCGTTTGCTCTTACTGAAACTGTATAATTTCCGCTAGCTAAGAGCTCATCTGTATATGTAATACTTGTAACATCTATTTCTGAAACTATTACATTATTTATAAATACCGTATAGGTGCTAGCTCCGCTTACTGCATCCCAAGATAAAGTAACCTCTTTCTGCTCTGGGTCCGCTTCATCTACGCTTATAGCAAGATTTTTAACGGTATCCAGTTTAGTTAAAGTGAAAACAGGGCTATAATCTGAACTTACATTTGCAACTGGAGCGTTTTCAGTTTGAATATATGGTGAAAGGTTTGTTACATCACTAACTATATATCTAACTTGAACGCTATAGTCGCCTATTTCTGAAACAAAACTTAGAAGTCTGGAATCTTGAACTGAAATGCTAGTTTGAGTTAAGTTTTCTATTAAATAGCTAACATTATCACTATTTGTAAGCTTTAAAGTATAGCTATCTGCAGGTGTGTTTTCATTCCAAGATATCATTCCGTCTGCCACGCTTGGAGTGCTCGGAGTGAATAGTTTATATGCCTTAAATGTGGTTTCCGCACTATCAAGATAGTAGTAGCCGTTTGTAATTTCTTGCGTGTCTATAGCCACAAATTTTACTAAAATTTCAAGGTCTGTGTTTTCAGCTAGAGTGTTTAAATCTAGGCTATTTAGTATTTCGCCGTTATATTCTATGCCTTTAATATTGGCGCTCACATTATTGATTGCCTCAAAAACGCCATTTTGAACTCTAGCACTCTCTGGTGCTTTTAGCCTTTCAGCGTATATAGTTTGGCTGTCTGAGTCTATAAACACATCTCCGCTAACTAGCACAGATATCACATAAGTTTTAACCTCTTCAAAAGTCTGATTAAAGGTGTAGGTGTAAACGCCCTCTTCTAGTGTTGGTTGACTAGCTTCAAGAACGCTATCTAAATAGATTTCAAAGTTAGGTGTATTTGAAAGTTTAGATTGCCATGTGAAGGAGATTTTAACCTTTCCGCCCTCTACTTCAAGTTTTAAGTTCTGTACTGCATTTTCTTTTACTACTTCAAAACTCTCTGAATAAACAGAATTTAAGTTTACAGTTTGATTGGCTTGAATGCTATTGATATCATTGACGCTCTCCGCCATTACTCTAAACGAGAAGTTATCAACCTCGCTAACCTGCAAGCTATTTGTATCCGCTTGATAGCTAGTTGTGCCCTGAGCGTTTGTTATTTCTATAACATATTTTGAATTTTCTACTTCATTCCAGCTTAAAGTGCCAGCAGAGTATGAAAGATTAGTTGGAGCATTTAAACGACTAAATGTAAACTCACTTTCTTCACTTGATAGATAATATCTGCCGTCTTGGACTTCGCTAGAGGAGATTGCATTAAACTTAACGCGCTTTATTGCTTCGCCCTCTTCCGCCGTCAAGCTTTCTAGGCTAATATTTTGGCTAACTTCGCCGTTTACACTAAAGCTTACCGCGCCAGCTATGAGTTCTAGATGATATATATCCTTGCCAGCCTCCTTAACAAGCTCGGAAGGTACAACTAGTTTTTCTAGAGTTATAGCCATGCTTTCGCCATCTAGGAAAGTGTTTCCGCTTGCAAGCACCTCTATGGTGTAAACCTTAGCCTGGCTGAAATCTGAAGTAAGAACAAAGGTGTTTTCATTTGTCTCTCCAACCTGTTCACCATCCACTAACACCTTGTAGTTTATCTCGCTTACATTTGTAACTGCGTTCCAAGAAAGCGTTAAACTATCGCCAATATCTAACTTTAAGCCTGTAAGGCTATCCGCCTTTTTAACTTCAAGTTCTGAACTAACATAGGAGGTTATGTATCCAACCTCTCCCGCGCTAATTGCACCAAGAGAAGTTATATCCTCTTTAACCGCGCTTACCTTTGCTGTAAAGGCCTCTGTGCTTTCATAAGCATAGTAGTTTTCTAATGGCTCGTTTACAATAAGATTATTGATATATACATTATAGTTATCTACATTTGAAACTTCATCCCAAACGAGTTGTTGTTCTATAAAATCATACCTCAAATTTACAGGAGTATCTAACCTTTCAACTTTAAAAGTTTGGAAGTCGCTATCTAGGTAGTAAGTTCTAATGCCATTTTCAATTCTATACTCTTCCGACCTATAAGCCACTTCAATGGTGAAATCGCTCTGCTCGCTTGAAAGCACTATGCTTTCTACGCCATTTATTTTAATTATAGTTGGGTCGCTACCAAGCACTGCGGTGTTGCCGTTAAAGCTTGTATCTGCCGTGCTTACCACCCCGCCTTGAACTTTAATTTTGCTTGGAGCTATAAGCTTTTGTATGTGAATTTCATAGATATTTGAATCGTTGATGAGTGGGTTAGAGTTTACTGCCTGAGCTGTAACTCTGTAAACGCCAGCAAGATTTAAATATTCTGCAACGCTCTTTTCGATCTTTCCATCTTCAAGCACGCTTTCAGTGAACTGAAGAGTTCCATCCGTGCTATAGAATTTTAATTGATATGTAGTATTTTGGAAACTATCCTGAGGTGTAAGCGTTAAGGTTTTGCTTTCGCGGTCAAACACAAGTGTAGGTGCAAGCAAGTTTTCCGTAACAGTTATCTTTTCGCTAGCCGAGTAGTTTAAAGCATCAAGTATATTACTATTATTTCCAAGCGCTCTAACTTTAAAGGTATATTCGCCGTATCCTAGGTTTGGAAGTTCTATGCTGTTTGCAGTTGTTGTCATAACGCTTGTAACTGCCTTATCTGAACCATACACTTCAAAATAGTATTCATAACTAGTTGCGTTTGGAACACTATCCCAAGATATTGTGTTATCTAAAACTGTGACATTGCTAATAAGTGGAAGCCTTTCTATGTCTATTGTCATCTCTGAAGTTAAGTATATACTTCTTTCAAGCCCAGAGTTTTTAGCCTCAATTTTTAATGTATACACGCCCACTTCATTGAAAAGTCCGCTTCCTAAGTTTAAGGTTTCTACGCCCTCGCCTGTAGCCTCATAACTTCCAAGTTCAACAAAGTTTGCCTCGCCTAGTTTTTTATAGACTACAAAATTCTGTGCGTTTAAAATTGAATCAAAGCTAACTTCGCTTACTCCATTTGCATAGGTATGAGAAAGTGTGGCTGAGCCAAGCTGTGTAATATCATACCCTTCCCCAGTATCACCATTAATTTCTGTGTTTGTTTGAGCTTTAAAGTATGCTGAAACACTATAGGTGTCGGAGTCTAATTTACTAAAGGTATAACTACTATTTTCAACTATCTCCTCCGCGCCTGTACGCGTGTTCTTTATGCTTATAACCGGAGCATATGTTTGACTGTTAGTTACAGTAAACATATTGGTATCGTAGTTAAAGGCAAGGTTTGCCACAGGAAGTTTTGTTACATTAAGGATATTTGAAGTTTGGCTTTCAAAAGTAGAGTTTTCAGAAGATTTAGCTTTTACATAAATTCTGTATTCTCCTGCACTCTTACCCTGAATGCTATAAGAGGTTTCTGTTACTACCTCTGAAGTAGAAGTACCTGTAGAAACATTTTCAACAAACACCTCATAGCTTTCTGCGCCAATAACTCTATCCCAAGTGATTTCCCCGTTTTCTACTTTAATTTCCACAGCGTCAAGCATGGAAAATTTTAAAAGCTCGCTTTTTGCGCTGAACTTGTCCACCATAGCCACAACTTGAATGCTTAAGCTCTCCCCGCCAGATAGAGGCAAAGCTACTTCAAAACTATTTTGTTCACCTTTTGTTATAACGCTATCTAAATAAACACCATTTTTAACTACTCTGTAAGTGGTGTTTGCTGTGTTTTTTGTGTCTTCCCAAGAAAGTTTTGAAGTTTCTTTGTCGTAGTTAACTGCTTCAACTCCAAACACTGCGGAGAAGGTATAGCTCTCACTCTGCTCTGAAGGAGTAAAGTTTGCGCCTCCCACAGCTCTTACAGTGGCCGTGAAAGTTCCCGCACTCTGCATAGAGTAGCTATTTGTTACTATATTTGAAATTACAGTTACATCCTCGCCCTGAGTTAAAGTTAGTTCATAGTTGTCACACACATAGGTTTGACCATTTACACTTTCAATTACTTCTTGCCAAGAGAGTTTTCCATCCGAGTAAGTAAGCCCTAGAGGCGTGCTAAGCTTAACGCTTTCGCCCTCTACCCTTACACTCACCTGAGTAAAGGTTGAGCCAGCTTGTGCGTATACAATACAAGTTCCCGCACTTCTTCCTGCCCACATGGAGTTTGGTTTGATGTATAAAATATTTGAGTCGCCAGAGGTAAAGGTGACATCTTCTAAATTCACCCCTTCAAGCGTAACAAATTCTGCGGGATCAATTTCCTGCCCCACAGATAAAATTATCTGCTCTTCATTAAAATTAATTTTAGGTTGCCCACAAGCTGTAAGTGAAACTCCCACTACTAAACAGCATAGTGCGAGCAAACAAACCTTTAATTTTTTCATAAAAACTCTCCTAGGTTCTTTTGTAATTTCATGGCAAGTATTAATTCCTTGTTATTTTACACTATTTACATATTTTTTATCAAACAAAATTCGACATTTTTAATAAATTTTTATTAATATATTTAATTATATAT
>ERZ1090861.1506-NODE-1506-length-11759-cov-4.591422_pt1 | contig 11759 bp, 7 predicted proteins | sample MGYA00478482_ERZ1090861 | MGnify/ENA primary metagenome ERZ1090861 (study PRJEB33644, sample SAMEA5815744) | chicken gut metagenome | biome: Chicken; feature: Gastrointestinal Tract; material: Caecum | place: Ireland | collected 2019-01-01 | study: A study of the... | reverse complement strand
ATTATCTTGGAGATTCCGGATTCTATGAAGCGGCTTTTCAGCTCGTCCAGCGAAGTAGTCAGATCAACAGCCACCACTTCGGTACGGGGAACGATGCAGTCGCGGATTTTTATGTTCGAGAAGTCGAGGGCGTTCTGGAAGATTTTCACTTCCGTGTCCAACTCTTCTTCATTTTCGGCATTATCAATGCTGCTTTGTACGAAGTAATCGAGGTCGACTTTTCCAAAAGCTCTGTCGGACGCATCCTTATTAACTTTCATTCCAAAGAGGCGAAGGAAGATACAAGACAAGCCGGAGGCTAATTTGGAGATGGGATAGAGAACCACATAACAAACAATAAGCGGAATGGCAAAAACATTCAAGACCAGATTGGGATTGATTTTGAAGATTGTTTTCGGCAAAAACTCTCCGGTCACCAGGATAATCAGGGTAGAAATAACGGTCTGCGCCAACACCATCAGGAAATGATTGTCAATGAATCCCGCCAGCAGATTGTCGCCGATAATCTGTGCCATCAGGATACCATAGATGACCAGTGCGATATTATTCCCCACCAGCATGGTAGAGATAAATTCATTCGGGTTCTTGAAGAAGATAGAAAGGATGCGGGACGTAATTCCCCCCTTGCGTTCCATCTCAAAACGCAGTTTGTCTACCGACACAAAGGCAATCTCCATTCCTGAAAAGAAGGCGGAGAAGACCATGGTGATAATTAGAGAGATATAAATATTCATAGTTTATTTCACAGAATCTTTTCGCACTGAATCCGGCAGCGCTTTTGTTTCCGGTTGGGGCGGACCACCTGCTTCCTCATCCACATAGAAAATACCTTCGATATTATGGATGGTATATATGGTCATTTGCTGGTTCGAGTCGAATCCATGCCCTGTAATAATTCTGTCCGGTTGTTGAATACGTATAAACTTGTCGGAATATACCTTTTGGGTAGCTTCGTTCCAGTACAGCAGTTCCGTATTAAAACGCTCTCCTTTCCGGTTCTGTATATCTACGTTCCCTATCAGCTTCCAAAGCCTTTCTTTGTCATAATAGTAGGCAGTATCCGCTTTGATACTGGCTTCTATATGAAAGATAGAGTCGAACTGTTCCAGATATACGCCCTTCTCAAAGGCCCAATAGGATGGTTTCTTACGGTCGTACACCGACCATTCTTCCGTATTCACTCTGTAGCGTGTCACTCCGGAATCGGAGATAAGGGTGGTGACTCCCAATGTTGTCATCATCGGAAGGGAATCACGTTCCGTGATAGCCTCACCCATAGCTTTCTTCTTTCCGCCACAGGAAGATAATAAAAGAAGCATAACAATCACCCCGGAGGTGATTGTTATGCTCATGCTTTTATGCAATAAACGGTTTCTTCGTTTTCGCAACATACATTTATCTAATCGTTGTAGTCTCTCCTATCCAACCGCCGATAGTGATGCGGTCGCCTTGCTTGTAACCTAACATAAATAGGTCTTTAGCTTGCGGAGTATGACCAGAATATCTACCGATCAATTTATTAGCTTCTTCAGCTACGCTCGGATCCACTTGTTTTGCACGCTGCAGTTTGTCAATCACTGCAAAGTAAGTACATTTGTTCAAAGCAGGTTCGTCGCTCCAGTTGGGACTCATTGCATAAAGATTAGCAATCAGGATGTATGGAGCACCGTAGTTTTCGTTAAAACCAATTGCTTTCTGGCAATATGCTCTTGCTTGAGACAGCTTTTTGGCAGAAGCCAATACTGCTGCGGCAGCATATGCTTTTTCAGCTTTCTTCACATTGTCTGTTTCCAGGTTCACTGCTTCGTCAAAGAATTTCACAGCACCGTCAATGTCACCTTTCTTAAATGCTTGGTAAGCACATCCGGTAGCGGCATCTGCACTAGGTTCTATCTTGTACACATAGAAAGCAGCCTGTTGATAAGCTTCGCTTTCAGTACATTTCATCATTTTCATGATGTCGATAACTTTCTTCAAGTAAGCCAAGTCAGTTTGGTTAGCTTCTACTTTCGGTCCATAGATGTTTTGCAGTGATTCGCAATCAGCTGTTCCACTGTTTACAAACAAAGCCACTAAGTTATCCTTGATACCCAGCAAAGGTTTCTTCTTTGCTTCGCTGGCTTCAGCAGCAATAGCAGCGTCTACATATTCAGAAGCAGCCAGATAGTCCTGAATGAACTGTTCTTTATGATTCGGATCCGTTTTCAGTTTATCCAAAGACATTTGCAGGAAATAGAAGATAGTCGCACCTGCCGATTCGCCTTTCACTGCATTTACAGACTGACTCAACCATTGATAAGCCTGGTTCACATCAATCTTCGGAGCAAAAGCGATATAATCTACTGCTTTGATACCCAGAGCTTCGTCGGCAGAAGACACTTTTGTACCTTTAGCTAGAAACTCATCTGTGTATTTAATACGCAAGTCATGCGTATTCATCAGTTCATTAAAATATTTCTGATAATCTGCATTATTCCGATCCTTGATTTGTCCCATCAAGCCTTTCAGAATCTTATATCCGTCAGTAAAGGTATAGAAACGAAGCGTCGGACAGTTTTCCAACACAGCTTTCCAAGGAGTATACGCATCTTTAAAATTACCAGCACGCACAGCTTCATGCGAGATACTACTGTTCGAGTTACAGTTAGACGCATCCTGTGCTACCACAGTGGTTGCTCCTGCCGAAAGGAACAACATAGCCACAAGCGTTTTAATTTTCATTGTATCTAAATTTTAGTTGTTATTATATAGTCGTCTATTCTTTCTTACATTCATCTCATTACTCCACTCTGCGTTTGAAGAACCAACGTTCGTTGAATGTCAATCCGATGCTCACGCGGAAGATGTTTTCATTTACAAAAGCCGATTCCTGTCCACTGATACGGACAAATTGTCCGCTGATGCTAAGAATGGAACGGGAACGAGGCACAGGCAGACCGAAACCGGCAGTTACGCCATATTCACGGGTAGCCTCTTTGCCGCCGATCTTATAATACGGAGTCGTATAATAAGCTCCCAGACGGTATTTAATATGGGATAAATAGGAACGTCCCATCAAATTAGGAATGTATTCCGCACCCACTGATATTTTATGACGATCGCAATACGTATATGTTTCATTAAAATCCTCACGTACAGCTTCATCTGATGTATTTACGTCAAATTTCGTTTTTGACCATTGTTGCAAACTATAATCCAGACCAACAGTCAGGCGTTTGTCATAGTTATATGTAAATCCGGCGCCAAATGTATTAGGAACTTCAAACGTTGCATCCGGTTTCAATGTTGTAGTAGAAACCGCTGTACCCGTAGAATTTGAAACCATTTGTGTCGTTACACTATAGTCATTACCCAGTTTCAACTTCGGAGAATATATAGCTCCAATTGTCACTGAATGTTTTTTATTAATATCGAATGTATATTGTGCTCCAAAATCAAGTTTATAGCTCGACACTGACGCAACCGACTGGTGATTATAATTATAAGCACCTGATACACTTGGGAAATAAAGGACACGTGTCCGATTAATATCTCCCCAGAAATAAGAAGCATTCACACCTACCGAAAGGTTTTTGAGCACTTTCACTCCCACTCCGGCATATAATTGATGCAAACCTCCATCTCCGGTATAGCTTCTGGCATAATCAGCCGTATTACCGGTAGTAGGATCTGTTGCAGCCTGTGTATCCGACACTGAATATCCCACATTGGAGAACGGCAATAATCCGATACTCATCGCTATCCTCGGATGCAAACGAAATTGCATAGCCAGATAGTCAAAACTGGAGTTTTTAGCGTTCAGTTTCACACCGCTACCGCTAATATTCATATTTTGCAGACTGACACCTCCTTCAAAGAGGAATGTCAATGAGTCAATGGCTGTATACGAAGCAGGATTCAGCGGATTGATCTGTGCTCCATCCCGAAGTCCAAAAGCAATTCCCCCCATCGCCCTGCTGTTACCGAAACTCTGATCGGACAAGTCGCCATAGCCATATCGTGTATAAGGAGAGTTTGTATTATTTTGAGCGATTGCCGTTCCGGTAACCATCGTGAGCAAAAGCGCACAAAGTGTGTGTTTAAATCCTACCATTATTATAGTTTAATATTCTATTTAATCCTTTCAACACTAAAAATCTATCTGCAAAGATGACACTTTTTAATTTCGTATCAAAAGAAAAATCATCTCCACCCGTTAAAAAAACCAAAAGTTCAGGATATTTATGCTTCATAGACTCAATATAACCTGAAATTTCGTATTCCATCCCTTTCATCACTCCGGCACGTATAGCCGTTTCGGTGTCCCGTCCCATCGGGAGTTTGCGCCCGTTGGTGTCTACCAGAGGCAAACGTCCTGTAAACTGATGAAGTGCTTTGAAACGCATCTGCATACCGGGAGAAATATTACCGCCATGATACTGACCTTTTGAGTCAATAAACTCATAAGTAATGCAAGTTCCCGCATCAATCACCAATATATCCCGATGAGGAAACTGCTCATTAGCACCCACTACGGCAGCCATACGATCATATCCCAATGTTTCGGGAGTTTCGTACAGGTTGACAACCGGAAGCGGAGTCTGATGATTGAGCCAGAGCAAAGGAAACGGCAAAGCTGCCAAATCAGCTAATACCTTTTCGCTTAAATCAATGACAGTAGCCACAATCCCCTGTTCAACCGGATATTTGGAACAAAAAGCCTTCAAGCAACCCAGCGATTGATTGGATTCAGCTACTATATCCACGATTTCTCCGCCGTCGAAGAAAGCAATCTTTGCCTTTGTATTTCCTATGTCGATTATTAAATTCAAATCTTTTGGTTCTTTAGCGGGCGCAAAGGTAAAGTAAAAAAAGAAAAGTTGAAGCATAGAAGAGGAATTATCTTCTTTTTTCATTTTAGAAATCCCCAAAAACAAAAAAATCGAACTATCTATTTTTAAATAGATCAATTATCTTTTATTGTTTATTATGTATTCCACTTTGCGTTCGGCAGTCTTTTTTTATTACATCATAAACAACTAATAAGCAACAGATTACAAGAGAAAAACAGCGTTCCAAAAAGTGTTCCACTATTTTGTAACCGATTTTCCGTTCAAGCAGAAACATTATTTCACCCAAACAGAGGCTCCATTTAAAGAAAACAGCGCCTCTGTTTAAGCCATATAGAGCCTTTATTCTGATAAAATAGAGGCTCCGTTTTCCCGAATCCAACTATTCTTTCTATATTTGCCACCGAAATAAAACGAACCAGCTAATGAAACGGTTTTTCTCATACACCATCCTCTCCTTCTTCCTGTTGCTTCTGCCCACCGGACAAGCATCTGCCAACAACAACGACTCCATCCGTTTGAGTCTGTTGACTTGTGCCCCCGGAGAGGAAATATATTCCCTATTCGGACATACTGCCATCCGTTACGAAAATTCTTCACAAGGGATTGACGTTGTATTCAACTACGGATTGTTCAGTTTCAACACTCCCAACTTCATTTTCCGCTTCTCGCTCGGAGAAACAGACTACCAACTGGGAGCAACGGATTATGAACGTTTTGCAGCTGAATACGCATTTTTCGGACGCAGCGTATGGCAGCAAACGCTCAATCTGACCGATGAAGAAAAGACAGAACTGATCCGGTTATTACAAGAAAACTATCGTCCGGAAAACCGGGTGTATCGTTATAATTTCTTTTACGATAATTGTGCTACCCGCCCCCGGGACAAGATAGAAGAAAGCATTGCAGGAAAAGTGATTTATCCCGCAGAACCGCAGGATGGCTCCCTCACTTTCCGCGACATTGTACATCAGTATTGCAAAGGACATCCGTGGGCACGTTTCGGCATTGATCTCTGTATCGGAAGTGAAGCCGACCAGCCCATCACACAACGTCAGATGATGTTTGCCCCATTCTACCTGATGGATGCTTTCGATGGTGCACAAATTAAAGGCGATTCTATCCAGCGCCCACTCATAACGGCCAACGAGCTGGTAGTCGATGCCACTCCCGAACCGGATGAAAGCGGCTGGATGCCTACTCCGCTTCAATGCACCTTACTCTTATTTATATTGACAACCGCCGCCACAATCTATGGAATCCGCCGGAGAACCGGATTATGGGGAATCGACCTCTTCCTTTTTGGTATAGCAGGTATTGTGGGATGCGTCCTTGCATTTCTCGCACTCTTCTCCCAACACCCGGCAGTCAGCTCTAATTTCCTATTACTGGTATTCCATCCGGGGCAACTTCTTTTCTTGCCATACATTATATATTGTGTCCGAAAAGGGAAGAAATGTTGGTATTTAACCCTGAATCTGGCGGTTTTAACACTTTTTATAGTGCTTTTTCCGGTAATTCCGCAAAGATTTGACTTTGCTGTTGTACCTTTGGCACTCGTTTTGCTGATACGTTCAGCGAGCAATCTGATTGTGACATCTAAAAAGAAATAATGAAAGGACTACTAACTTCCCTCATCACCGTACTGACTTTCACCGGGCTACAAGCCCAGTCACTACCTGCCGCCCCTAAATTAGTGGTAGGGCTGACGATTGACCAATTACGTACGGACTATCTGGAAGCTTTTTCGTCACTCTACGGTGAGAAAGGCTTCAAACGTCTTTGGAAAGAGGGAAGAGTGTTCCATAATGCCGAATATACCTTCTGCGGTATAGACCGCGCTTCTGCCATAGCGGCTATTTATAGCGGTACGACGCCTTCCATGAACGGAATTATTTCTCAACGCTGGATGGATGCCTCTACCCTTCGCCCCGTCAACAGCACAGACGACACGGCATTTATGGGGTATTACACCGACCAGACTGTCGCCCCCACCAAACTTCTGACTTCAACCATTGCCGACGAGCTGAAAATAGCGACACAAGGCAAAGGACTCGTATATGCCATTGCACCTGATTGCGATGCCGCACTTTTTGCAGCCGGACATGCCGGAAACGCTGCTTTCTGGCTCAATCCCAACACCGGAAAATGGAGTGGAACCACCTATTATGGAGAGTTTCCGTGGTGGGCAAGCCAATATAACGACCGTCAAGCGATCGATTTCCGTATTGCCGGTATGACATGGGAACCCATATTTCCCCGGGGCATGTACACTTTCCTGCCAGATTGGCGGGATATGCTCTTCAAATATAAATTCGATGATGACCGCAGTAATAAATACCGCCGCTTCATCGCCAGCCCTTTTGTGAATGATGAAGTGAATGCGCTTGCCGAAGAAGCATTGAACAAAAGCTCCATCGGCATGGATGACATTACTGACTTATTGGCACTCACTTACTATGCTGGAAACTATGCGCACAAATCCGTACAGGAATGTGCCATGGAAATACAAGACACCTACGTGCGTCTTGACCGCAGCATTGCCGACCTGCTCGAAGTTCTTGATAAGAAAGTAGGACTACAAAATGTACTTATTTTCGTCACTTCCACCGGATATATAGACAGCGAATCGCCTGATTCGGGATTGTACAAAGTGCCCGGCGGAGAGTTTTACCTCAACCGTTGTGCGGCTCTATTGAATATGTACCTGATGGCTACGTATGGCGAAGGAAAGTATGTGGAAGCTCACCATAACCAGCAGATTTATCTGAATCATAAGTTATTGGAAAAGAAAGAACTGAATCTGGCAGAGATCCAACAAAAGTCAGCAGAATTCCTGATGCAGTTCAGCGGAGTGAACGAAGCCTATTCGGCTAACCGGCTATTGCTGGGTTCATGGACCCCGGAAATCTACAAAATACGTAACGGCTACCACCGCAAACGTTCGGGTGACCTCGTAATCGACGTCCTCCCCGGATGGACTATCGTCAACGAGAACGGCGGCGACAACAAGGTGGTACGTCATTCCTATATTCCCTCACCGCTGATTTTCATGGGACATTCCGTGAAACCGGCCATTATCCAGACACCTGTAACCATCGACCATATTGCGCCTACACTGGCACATTTTATGCGCATCCGGGCTCCCAACGCCTGTACTTCTGCTCCTATTACCGACCTGCGGTAAAAATTTACTCACAAAAACAGGGAGCAAAACATAAATAAATCAGCATTTTAATGTAACTTTGCGGAGGTTTCTTGATATAAAGATTCCCCAACGCGGATTAACGCAGATTTACGCGGATTAAAAAAAATCCAATTTAATCTTTCCTTTAATCTGTGTAAATCGGCGTTAATCCGCGTTGAAATTGAAATAAATAATAAACTAAATAATATAACATGGGATTTAATGAATTTTTAAGCTCGGTTTTCGGAAACAAATCCACACGAGACATGAAAGAAATCAAGCCCTGGGTGGAAAAGATCAAAGCTGCTTACCCGGAGATTGAAAAACTAGACAACGACGCCCTCCGTGCCAAAACGGAAGAACTCAAAAAATATATCCATGAATCGGCTACTGCTGAACGTGCGAAAGTGGAAGAGTTGAAGGCAAGCATTGAAACTCTCGAACTGGAAGACCGCGAAGAAGTCTTCGTACAAATCGATAAGACAGAAAAAGAAATTCTGGAAAAATATGAAAAAGCACTGGACGAAGTACTGCCTGTTGCTTTTTCTATCGTAAAGGCTACTGCCAAACGTTTTACAGAAAATGAAGAAATCGTTGTAACTGCTACCGACTTCGACCGTCAACTGGCTGCTACAAAAGATTTCGTACGCATCGAAGGCGACAAGGCCATCTATCAGAATCACTGGGTAGCCGGTGGTAACGACACATTGTGGAACATGGTTCACTACGATGTACAGCTCTTTGGTGGTGTCGTTCTGCATAAAGGTAAGATTGCGGAAATGGCAACCGGTGAAGGTAAAACATTGGTAGCTACACTCCCGGTATTCCTCAACGCATTGACCGGAAACGGCGTACACGTAGTTACCGTGAATGATTACCTCGCCAAACGTGACTCCGAATGGATGGGTCCTCTTTATATGTTCCACGGTTTGAGCGTAGATTGTATCGACCGTCATCAGCCGAACTCCGACGCACGTCGTCAGGCATATCTGGCAGATATCACTTTTGGTACAAACAATGAATTCGGTTTCGACTACCTGCGTGACAACATGGCTATCAGCCCGAAAGACCTTGTACAACGTCAGCACAATTATGCCATCGTCGATGAGGTCGACTCGGTATTGATTGACGACGCACGTACTCCGTTGATTATCTCCGGTCCTGTACCCAAAGGCGATGACCAGTTGTTCGAGCAACTCCGTCCGCTAGTGGAACGTCTGGTAGAGGCACAAAAGGTACTGGCTACCAAATATCTTTCCGAAGCAAAAAAACTGATCGCATCCAACGATAAGAAAGAGGTGGAAGAAGGATTCCTCGCTTTATACCGCAGCCACAAGGCATTGCCGAAAAACAAGGCTTTGATTAAGTTCCTTAGTGAACAGGGTATCAAGGCAGGTATGCTCAAGACGGAAGAGATCTACATGGAACAGAACAACAAGCGTATGCATGAAGTGACTGATCCGCTGTACTTCGTAATCGACGAAAAACTGAATAGCGTAGACCTGACAGATAAGGGTGTAGACCTGATTACCGGTAACTCTGAAGACCCGACATTATTCGTGCTTCCGGACATCGCCGGACAACTTTCGGAATTGGAAAACCTGAATCTAACCAACGAACAACTGCTTGAAAAGAAAGATGAACTTCTGACAAACTATGCCATCAAATCGGAACGTGTACACACCATCAACCAGCTGTTGAAGGCTTACACCATGTTCGAGAAAGATGATGAATATGTAGTGATCGACGGACAGGTGAAGATCGTAGACGAGCAGACAGGCCGTATCATGGAAGGTCGCCGCTACTCTGACGGATTGCACCAGGCTATCGAAGCCAAGGAACGTGTGAAAGTGGAAGCTGCTACGCAGACCTTTGCAACAATTACTTTGCAAAACTACTTCCGTATGTATCACAAACTGTCCGGTATGACCGGTACTGCTGAAACGGAAGCAGGCGAACTTTGGGATATCTACAAATTGGACGTAGTCGTGATCCCGACCAACCGTCCGATTGCAAGAAAGGATATGAACGACCGCGTTTACAAGACGAAACGCGAAAAGTATAAAGCTGTTATCGAGGAAATCGAAAAATTGGTTCAAGCAGGACGTCCGGTATTGGTGGGTACTACTTCGGTAGAAATCTCCGAAATGTTGAGCAAGATGCTTACCATGCGTAAGATTGAGCACAAGGTATTGAACGCCAAACTGCACCAGAAAGAAGCGGACATCGTTGCTACCGCCGGTTTAAGCGGAACAGTAACCATTGCTACCAATATGGCTGGTCGTGGTACCGACATCAAGTTAAGTCCGGAAGTGAAGGCTGCGGGCGGTTTGGCAATTATCGGTACGGAACGTCACGAATCCCGTCGTGTAGACCGCCAGTTGCGTGGTCGTGCAGGACGTCAGGGTGACCCGGGTTCTTCTGTATTCTTCGTATCACTGGAAGACGATTTGATGCGTCTGTTCTCTTCCGACCGTATCGCCAGTGTAATGGACAAGCTCGGTTTCCAGGAAGGCGAAATGATCGAACACAAGATGATTTCCAACTCCATCGAACGTGCACAGAAGAAAGTGGAAGAAAACAACTTCGGTATTCGTAAACGTCTGTTGGAATATGACGACGTAATGAACAAGCAACGTACAGTGGTTTACACCAAACGTCGCCACGCTTTGATGGGTGAACGTATCGGTATGGACATCGTGAACATGATCTGGGACCGTTGTGCCAATGCTATCGAAAACAATGATTATGAAGGCTGCCAAATGGAACTGCTTCAGACATTAGCAATGGAAACTCCGTTCACTGAAGAAGAATTCCGTAACGAGAAAAAAGAAAAGTTGGCCGAAAAGACTTTCAACATTGCGATGGATAACTTCAAACGCAAAACTGAACGTCTGGCACAGATCGCTAACCCGGTTATCAAACAGGTATATGAAAACCAGGGACACATGTACGAAAACATCCTGATTCCTATTACAGACGGTAAACGGATGTATAATATCTCTTGTAACCTGAAAGCGGCTTACGAATCGGTATCTAAAGAAGTGGTGAAGTCGTTCGAGAAATCAATCTTGCTCCACGTAATCGACGAAGCATGGAAAGAAAACTTGCGCGAACTGGACGAACTGAAACATTCCGTACAGAATGCAAGCTACGAGCAGAAAGACCCGCTATTGATTTATAAACTGGAATCTGTGACTTTGTTTGACGCTATGGTGAACAAGATCAATAACCAGACTATATCTATTTTGATGCGTGGACAAATTCCTGTACAGGAAGCTCCGGATGAATCAGCTGCACGCCGTGTAGAAGTGCGTCAGGCTGCTCCTGAACAACGCCAGGATATGAGCAAGTATCGCGAAAACAAAGAAAATTTGAGTGATCCGAACCAGCAGGCTGCTGCAAGTCAGGATACTCGTGAACAGCAGAAACGTGAACCGATTCGTGCAGAGAAGACAGTAGGTCGTAACGATCCTTGTCCATGCGGAAGCGGGAAAAAGTATAAAAACTGCCACGGAAAGAACCTTTGATTAATTAATAATTAAAAATTAAAGGTTGGAAATTGTAGGGTAATGTGCTTTATGGCATAGTCTCTCTATATTCAACTTATAAAAGAAAGTCTCAAACGGTTAAATACTGTTTGAGACTTTCTTTTATTCTTACAAAGTTGTACTTTTGTTCAAATTACTAAATAGAACAAAACTATGGCAAAATCTTATTCACTGGTTTTCATCGTTTTATTC
>ERZ1090861.1503-NODE-1503-length-11763-cov-10.181329_pt1 | contig 11763 bp, 11 predicted proteins | sample MGYA00478482_ERZ1090861 | MGnify/ENA primary metagenome ERZ1090861 (study PRJEB33644, sample SAMEA5815744) | chicken gut metagenome | biome: Chicken; feature: Gastrointestinal Tract; material: Caecum | place: Ireland | collected 2019-01-01 | study: A study of... | reverse complement strand
TATCCAGGTGTTTTCGGACGCCTCTCCACTCACAGCTCTCCGACAAATCCGAATTACATCATACCCATTCCGGCTCCGCCTGCCGGTGCAGCCGGCTGCGGCTCTTTAATTGTGGATACTACAGATTCTGTTGTAAGCAGTGTAGACGCAACGCTTGTTGCATTCTGCAGAGCGCTTCTTGTAACCTTTGCAGGATCAAGAATTCCGTTCTCTACCATGTCTACATACTCTTCTTTGTAAGCATCGAAACCGATTCCCGGCTCGGACTCTCTTACTTTATTTACAATAACTGCGCCTTCCAGACCTGCATTTGCAGCAATCTGATACAGCGGAGCTTCAAGAGCTTTCAGAATAATTCTTGCTCCTGTCTTCTCGTCTCCCTCAAGCTCTTCTGTCATCTTGGCAACTTCTTTCGCCGCATGAATATATGCAGAACCGCCGCCTGCAATGATTCCTTCCTCTACCGCTGCTCTTGTAGCGTTCAGGGCATCTTCCATACGGAGTTTTGCTTCTTTCATCTCTGTCTCTGTAGCTGCACCTACACGGATAACTGCTACGCCGCCAGCCAGTTTTGCAAGTCTCTCCTGAAGTTTTTCCATGTCAAAATCAGATGTTGTCTCCTGCATTGCCTGCTTGATCTGTGCAATTCTGTCGTTGATTGCTTCTTTTTCGCCGCATCCGTCAACAATAACTGTGGTCTCTTTCTGTACTTTAACAGATTTCGCACGTCCAAGCTGCTCCATTGTTGTCTCTTTCAGATCATATCCGAGTTCCTCAGAGATTACCTGACCGCCTGTCAGGATTGCGATATCCTGCAGCATCTCTTTTCTTCTGTCACCATATCCCGGCGCTTTCACTGCGACAACGTTAAATGTACCACGCAGTTTGTTTACAATCAGAGTTGTAAGAGCTTCACCCTCAATATCCTCGGCAATGATAAGCAGTCTTGCGCCAGACTGTACGATCTGCTCAAGAAGCGGCAGGATATCCTGGATATTGGAAATCTTCTTGTCTGTGATCAGAATGTACGGATCATCAAGCACAGCTTCCATTTTCTCCATATCTGTTGCCATGTAAGCAGAAATATATCCGCGGTCGAACTGCATACCTTCTACCAGGTCCAGCTCTGTCTGCATCGTCTTTGACTCCTCAATAGTGATAACACCATCATTGGAGACTTTCTCCATTGCATCGGCAACCATCTCGCCTACTGCCTCATCTCCTGAAGAAACAGCAGCTACTCTTGCGATCTGCTCTTTGCCTTTTACTTTGCTGCTCATAGACTGAATTGCTTCAACAGCTTTGTCTGTTGCTTTCTTCATGCCTTTTCTCAGAACAATCGGATTTGCTCCGGCTTCCAGATTCTTCATTCCTTCGTGAACCATAGCCTGCGCAAGAACTGTAGCTGTTGTTGTACCGTCTCCGGCAACATCATTTGTCTTGGATGCAACTTCTCTGATCAGCTGAGCTCCCATGTTCTCAAATCCGTCTTCCAGCTCAATCTCTTTTGCGATTGTAACACCGTCATTTGTGATCAGCGGCGCGCCGAAAGATTTGTCAAGAACAACGTTTCTTCCTTTTGGTCCAAGTGTAACTTTTACTGTATCTGCCAGCTGATTCACGCCTTTTTCCAGTGCTGCTCTGGCTTCAGCGCCATATTTAATTTCCTTTGCCATGTCAATACATCTCCTTATAATCTATTTTAATTTAACTCAGTCAAATGCATCGTCTGTACTCTGCACATTTTGTACACCAGCCCCGGCAAAAGCCTGCCCGGTATCTCATTCTTATTCTTCTACAATTGCCAGAATGTCATTCTGCTTTACAATAATGTACTCTTCTCCGTCCAGATTAACATCTGTTCCTGCATATTTGGAGTAGATTACCTTGTCGCCGGCCTTAACCTGCATTACAACTTCTTTTCCATCTATATTTCCGCCCGGTCCCACAGCGATAACTTCCGCCTCCTGGGGTTTCTCTTTTGCCTGTCCTGTAAGAACAATACCGGATTTTGTCGTCTCTTCTGCTTCTAACTGTTTTAAAACAATTTTGTCACCTAATGGTACTAACTTCATTGTAATTCCTCCTTGATTTTTGTTTATTAGCACTCATTTCACTTGAGTGCTAACCCCATGAATATAAAATAGCACTCTGCCGATGATTTGTCAACATAGTTTACAAGGTTTTTATAAATTCAAAAGAAGACAGGAAAAGGATCCGGAGCCTTTTCCTGTCTTTTTTCTGAATTTTCAAGCCATAGCAGATAAAATAAAGCGCGCCTTTTCAGGCACGCTTCATCTGTTTACTTCCTTCATATACATTGTAAAAGCCATTTTCGATTCTGAATTTCAAAAGATTCGTATCTTCACAGCAGTATCTCTCTTTTACCACACCTGTACAGTAAAGCAGTTCCGTCCTGGTGGAAATATAACACCTGTATTTTGCATCCAGAGAAATAGCCGTCAGATCATCTTCCTTTAATTCGAGATAAATATAATCTTCCTCCAGATCATATTTATATACTCTGCATTTTCGGGTAGTGTCATCAAAAATACCATCTGCCGATATAATCTTTTCCATCTGCAAATCAACAGGATTTCCTTCATACATCGCAAATCCCTCCAGCTAATTCCGTTCTTTTTTTATTTTTTCAAGCTCTGTAAATACATAATCATTCAATACTTTGATATAGGTTCCTTTCATTCCGGAAGATCTGGATTCAATTACACCCGCGCTCTCAAATTTCCTGAGAGCATTTACGATAACAGAACGGGTAATTCCCACCCGGTCAGCGACCTTGCTGGCAACCAGAATCCCTTCTGTTCCGCCCAGTTCATCAAAAATATGTATGATTGCCTCCAGTTCGGAGAAAGAAAGTGTACTGATAGCCGACTGGACAATATGTTCCTTTCTTGTCTCCTCTGCGCTCTCCTCATTTACAGACCGGAGCATCTCCAGACCTACCACCGCTGTTCCGTACTCACTGAGAATAATATCATCGATAGAGTAAGAAGAATTCTGCTTATAGATAAACAGAGTTCCCAGCCTCTCTCCGGCAATATCTATGGGAGTAATAATCGCCTCGCATCCTTCCACGGCTTCCGGTGAAAATCCAAGTGTCTCAAGATTAACATTCTCTTTTGTAGAAAGGATGCTTAAAAGACGTTCATTGAGCATCATATCGATATGAGAGCCGACCGATTCTGTAATAAGCTCATTTATCTCTCTCACATCACTGCACTTACTCACCCCAAGAATCTTTCCCTTTTTGCTGACCACCAGAACATTTGAATCCAGAATCTCCGTAAGGACAGCACAGATATCGTTAAAAACGACTTTGCTGGAATTGTTGTTGTGCAGCAGTTTATTAATTTTTCTGGTTTTATCCAATAGTTGTACGCTCATTATTTCCTCCGCATCTCGTTTTTTTGCATTGATAATTGTATACACAAATTCAGATAAAATAATAGATGAATTTATGTTATCATACAATTTAGAAAATATCAATGCAATTCAATCATTCTTTTTCACTCGTTTCTTTATTCAGCCTGGTAACGTATCCGCATTTTTCATCAGCACACACCAGTTTGCTTCCTTTTTCAAGCATATATCCTCCGCACTCCGGGCATTTTTCTCTGGACGGTTTCTGCCAGGACATAAAATCACACTCTGGATTATTCTCACATCCATAAAAACGTCTGCCTTTCTTTGTCATGCGGATAACCACATCCTTTCCGCACTTCGGACAGGGTACGCCAATCTTCTCAAGATACGGTTTCGTATTTCTACATTCAGGGAATCCCGGACATGCGAGGAACTTTCCGTGAGGTCCGTATTTAACGACCATATTCCGTCCGCATTCCTCACAGATTACATCCGTCACTTCATCTTCTATGGTAACACTTTCCAGTTCCTGCTCTGCCTTATCTACTGCTTCTTTCAGATCCGGATAGAAATTGCGGATTACTTCCTTCCAGGGCACTTTGCCTTCTTCAACCATGTCCAGCAGACCTTCCATATTTGCTGTAAAATGAACATCCACAATACTCGGGAAAGAATGCTTCATCATGTTATTTACCACTTCGCCGATCTCTGTCATATAGAGATTTCTGCCTTCTTTTGTCACATATCTGCGGCCCAGAATAATAGCTATGGTCGGCGCATAGGTACTGGGGCGTCCGATCCCCAGTTCTTCCATTGTCTTTACAAGTGTTGCCTCTGTATAATGGGCAGGCGGCTGTGTAAAGTGCTGTTTTGTATCAAACGACTCTTTTGAAAGAACTGAATCCATACTCAGATGTCCAACGAGCACATTACTCTCTTCTTTTTCTTCATCCGCCTCCGTATATACGTTGCGGAATCCGTCAAAAAGCTGTCTGGACGTGGATACTGAAAAAGCATACTGATCCGCTCCTATTTTCACAGCCGTAGTCTCATAGCGGGCCGGCTGCATACGGCTGGCAGTAAATCTTCTCCAGATCAGCTGATACAGCCGGAACTGATCCCTTGTAAGAGAATCCTTCAGTGATGCCGGCGTTCTGGTAATATCGGTAGGACGGATTGCTTCATGGGCATCCTGGATATTTTTCCCGTTTTCCTTTGCTGCCTTCCTCGGTGCAGCATACGCTTCTCCATATACTGAAGAAATATACTCTCTGGCCGACTGATCTGCCTCTTCAGCCACTCGCGTGGAATCGGTACGGAGATAGGTAATAACACCCACAGTTCCATTTCCTTTTATATCGATTCCTTCATAAAGCTGCTGCGCAATCCGCATTGTTTTCTGCGTTCCGAAGTTCAGCGCTTTTGCCGCCTCCTGCTGCATAGTACTTGTAGTAAAAGGAAGAGGCGCTTTACGGATTCTTTCTGTTGTTCTGATATCAGTAATTTTAAACTCCGCTTTTTCCACTGTCCGTAGAATTTCATCCAGCTCTTCCCTGGAATGTATAGTCATCTTTGTGCTGCCTGTTCCGTAAAATCTGGCTGTAAGAGGCCTTTTTTCCCCTTTTACGTTCAGAACCGCATCCAGAGTCCAGTATTCTTCCGGAATAAATGCATTGATTTCATCCTCCCGGTCTGCTACAAGACGAAGGGCAACCGACTGAACTCTGCCGGCGCTCAGACCTCTTTTCACTTTTGCCCACAAAAGGGGACTGATCAGGTATCCTACCATACGGTCAAGGACACGTCGAGCCTGCTGGGCATCTACAAGCCCCATATCAATATCACGGGGATTTTTCAAAGATGCCTTTACTGCATTTTTCGTAATCTCATTAAATGTAATTCTGCGCATCTTCTTCTCGTCCAGCTTCAATGCCGCCGCAAGATGCCAGGATATTGCCTCTCCTTCCCGGTCCGGGTCAGTTGCAAGATATACTTTGTCTGCTTTTTTTACTTCTTTTCTCAGGCCGGCCAGAATATCCCCTTTCCCGCGAATTGTAATGTACTTTGGTTCATAATCATTTTCTATATCAATTCCAAATGTACTTTTCGGCAGATCACGCACATGTCCCTGAGACGCTGCAACCGTGTAACTGCTGCCCAGAAACTTTTTGATCGTCTTTACTTTTGCAGGTGACTCCACAATGACAAGATAGTGTGCCATAACCATACTCCTCCATCCGGCTCTTTTACTGCCGTATATTTTTATCAGCAACGGGATCACGTTTCCGCCGCCACGTAATTATTTTTCGTTATTTCTCTTGCGTATCCCTGCAGTTCCAGTGAAACAAGAAGCCCTACAAGTTCCCTGGGACTTAATTTTGTTTCTTCTGCAATCTGCTCAATGTTCTTCGGATACAAGCCGAGACAACTATACACCAATTTTTCTGGAGTTTCAAGAACTTTTTTATTTTTCCCTTTATCGGCCGGAACGCCTAAAGCACCTGCCCCCCATTCTGTCAGCAGCATTTCCGGGCTTGTCAGAAGGCCTGCTCCCTGCTGAATCAGATAGTTGCAGCCTCTGCTCAGGCTGCTGTTGACCGGACCCGGGAGCGCGTAAATATCCCGCCCCTGCTCCAGGGCCATATCCACCGTAATCAGCGATCCGCTCTTTTCTCCGGCCTCCATTACAAGCACAACATCTGAAAGGCCGCTGATAATACGATTGCGGGCGGGAAAATGCCAGGAAAGCGGCGGTGTGCCGGGCGGATATTCTGATAAAATACCTCCGCCCTGTTCCAGTATATCCATATAAAGTCCGATATGTTCTCTGGGATAGCAGACGTCCGGCCCTGACCCCAGTACCGCAAATGTTCTTCCGCCTCCCATCAGGGCTCCCCGCTGTCCCATACCATCAATCCCTCTGGCCAGTCCGCTGACAATCTCTGTTCCGTACTCGGCCAGAACTTTTCCAAACTCAACCGCATATTTTTCTCCATAAGGTGTACATCTCCGAGAGCCTATAATTGCCGCTTTTCTGGATATTAAGTCAGGCAGATTTCCTTTTACATAGATCGCATACGGGAAATCCGTCAGCTCCAGAAGACGCTGCGGGTACTCTCCGGAAAACCACGGAATAAACCGGATTCCTTTTTCAGCCGCCTCTGCACACGCATTCCCTGGCTTTTGTTTTCCCGCAGCCTTAAGGAGCTGACGATCCTTCTCCGAAAGAAACTCCAGTTCAGCCAGCTGTGTTTCTTCTATATAATAAACCGCCCTGCCTGTCTTCATGCGCTCTCTGAGCAAATATTTCTTTTTCGAAGAAACTCCCTGAATCCCGGCAAGCCAGTATTCATATTCCATTTCGTCATCTGTCGGCAAAGTCCCCCTCTGAACTGCATTTTTTTGTACATATATCTGTCCCACTTCTGTCACCTTCCCCAGTATTTTCCATCCACTGTTCTGTATCCAAGGGCTTCTTTTAAATGAACTGCCTGAATCTGCTCTTCCCCTTCAAGATCCGCAATTGTCCGTGCTGTTCTGATAATTTTATGATATGCTCTGGCAGTAAGCTTCATTGCAGAAAATGCCTGTTCCATCAGCTTTTGTTCTTTCCCGCCAAGTCTGCAGTAGTCTTTTATATCGTTTATATCCAGCATCGCATTTGTTCTTATACCGGTTCCACGATACCGCTCTTTCTGTCTGTCCCTCGCCATATAAACCCGTTTTCTGATTTCTGCAGAAGATTCCGCCTTCCGCTGTCCGGTCAGATCGCCGTAGCTGACCCGCGGTGCCTCTGTACACAGATCTATTCTGTCAAGGAAAGGCATACTCACTTTTCCCAGATAGGCACGGATCTGAGCCTGCGTACATTTACAGCGCTCCATATCCGGATAGCACCCGCACGGACAGGGATTCATCGCAGCGACCAGTATAAAGTTTGCCGGAAACTGATATTTTCCATATGCTCTTGATATTTCTATACTTCTGTTTTCCAGAGGCTGCCGCAGCAGCTCCAGAATCTCTTTTCGGTACTCTGTCAGTTCGTCCAGAAAAAGTACACCGCCATGAGCCAGACTGATCTCACCCGGGCGGGGCACGGCTCCCCCGCCGATCAGCGCCGCTTTTGTAACCGTATGATGCACCTCCCGGTAAGGACGCTGCATAATCATAGGGGAATCCGTCTTCAGCATATCCATCACACTGTAGATCTTTGTAATCTCCAGGCTCTCCTCACGCTCCAAAGGCGGAAGAATTCCGGCGATCGCTCTGGCTGTCATAGATTTCCCGCTTCCCGGCGGACCGATAAGCAGGAGATTGTGACCGCCTGCCACAGCAATCTCCGCCGCCCGTTTTACTGTTTCCTGCCCCTGTATATCTCCAAAATCCACGTCCGGTCGTTGTTCTCTAAATGAATATTCCGGTGCGGCAGCCGGTATCTTTCTTTTCCCGTTCAAAAAATCTACCGCCTCCTTTAGGTCAGTTACGCCTATAATTTCCACATCATTAATCAGCGCTCCCTCCACCGCATTTTCTCCGGGAACAATACAGCAGCGGATTCCCTTCCTGCCTGCTTCCATAACAATAGGAAGAACTCCCGGTACTTTCCTCACTGTCCCGTCCAGCCCCAGTTCTCCTACCAGAAGACAGCTCCCCGCTCTTCCGGGATTCACCATTCCCAGTGAAATTAAAATAGACACAGCTATCGGAAGATCAAAAGATGCTCCTCTCTTTCGAAGCGCTGCCGGAGAAAGATTGATCACAGTCCTTTTCGGAGGATAGTCAAACCCGGCATTTCGAATAGCAGTCCGCACCCGTTCTCCCGCCTCCTTTACCTCTGATGAAAGATAGCCTACCATATGAAAAACCGGAAGTCCGTTAGACACGTCTGCCTCCACATGGACAAACTCTGCCGACAGTCCCTCGATAGCTGCAGACAACACTGTACTGAAGCTCATTGTCCACTCCTTTCCATGAGCTTCCTGTCATTCTGTAAACACCACAATGATTCTCAGTAACCTTTTCTGTATATCTGTCCGGACGCGAAATAACCAGTCGTACAGACAAAATAGCACGGCATCTGAAAATTTTGGCTGAATCAGCCGGAAATGATTGCCAGGGCAGAACGCCCCGGAAATGTAAAACCATCATATACCTGACATGCTTTTTCTGTCAACCTTTTCTTTCTTCATTTCACTTATTTTCTGAGTAAAGAACCCATGCGGCCAGTCCCTACCGGACGTTGGAAAAGCACAATTTCCGGTATTCTGTCATACATTATATCAAATGCGCTAAGAGGTGCCGTCTTGAAATCATTTCCCGCTCCGCTATCTCCCTCGGAAGAAAAATACTATATCCAGAAATATACAGAAGGAGACCTCGAGGCAAAACATATCCTGATTGAACGCAATCTGCGTCTTGTCGCGCATGTGATAAAAAAATATCAGAACCTGGAAGAAGATCCGGAAGATCTGATTTCGATAGGTACAATCGGCCTGATTAAAGCAGTTGTCACCTTTAATCCCGACAAAGGCAACAGACTTGCCGCATATGCATCCCGCTGTGTGGAGAATGAAATCCTGATGTATCTGCGTTCAAAGAAGAAAACCGGCAAAGAAATTTCCCTCTATGAACCAATCGGTACTGACCGGGAGGGAAATGAAATCAGACTGTACGATATAATAGAAACCGAAGAAGACGATATCCCGGATAAAATCCATCTCAAAGAAAATATTCAAATACTTTATGAAAAAGTGGAAAACGAGCTTTCTTCCCGGGAAAAGCTCGTTTTAAAAATGCGGTATGGTCTTTATAACGGAGAAGAATACACACAGCGGGAAATTGCCAGACAACTTGGAATTTCCCGCTCTTACGTCTCCCGGATTGAAAAAAGCGCGGTAGAAAAGCTGAGAGAACACTTTACCAAAGAGCCGCATTAATTGTGCAGAGGCGTACCTACTTCAATAAGATTTCCGTCCGGATCATAAAAGCGTATCACTTTCTGTCCCCACGAATGCTGCATCAGCCGGTTTACATACTGAACCGGCTCCGGGTACGCATCCAGTTTCTCCGTAAAGCCCTCAATATCTGTCTCTTCAAAATACAACTCCGACGCATTGTTCCGCAAAATAACATCAGCGCCCACAACCTCTTTCCAGATATTCTCATCCTGGAGAACCAGACCTTCTGTCAGAATCGCCTTACCGTCATTGTCCAGTATCACATCCAGACCGAAAAGTTCCTTGTAAAATGCTTTCGATTTTTCCATATCTTTCACAGTAATAAGTACGTTTTTTAATCTCATGTTTCTCTTCCTCAAATAAAGCACTGTCTGTAATCTTTCTTTTAATATCACATAGTTTCAATATATATTATAATATCAGACAATTTCAATTTGCAAAGTCCTTATGCCAAAAACCCGCCGCACTCTTCTCACAGTGCGGCGGGTTTTCAACTCCGTCATTTCAATCTGAAATTTACTCCTGCGGGCCTGCTGCAACAAGCGCTTTTCCAAGTTCGTTGCTCTCATATTTCTTGAAGTTCTTAACGAATCTTGCAGCAAGATCTTTTGCTTTTGTCTCCCATTCGGAAGCGTCAGCATATGTGTCGCGGGGATCAAGGATAGCCGGATCAACTCCCGGAAGCTCTGTCGGAACTTCGAAGTTGAAGTGCGGGATTGTCTTTGTCGGCGCATCAAGGATAGCTCCGCTTAAGATTGCATCGATGATACCACGTGTATCTTTGATGGAGATACGTTTTCCGGTTCCGTTCCATCCTGTATTTACAAGGTAAGCTTTCGCTCCGCTCTCTTTCATTCTCTTAACGAGTTCTTCTGCATATTTTGTCGGATGCAGCTCAAGGAATGCCTGTCCGAAGCATGCGGAGAATGTCGGTGTCGGCTCTGTGATACCGCGCTCTGTACCTGCAAGCTTAGCTGTGAAACCTGACAGGAAGTAGTACTCTGTCTGCTCCGGTGTAAGTACAGATACCGGCGGAAGTACTCCGAACGCGTCAGCTGAAAGGAAGATTACATCTTTTGCCGCCGGAGCTGCAGATACCGGGCGAACAATCTTCTCAATGTGATCGATCGGGTAGGATACACGCGTATTCTCTGTCACGCTCTTGTCTGTAAAGTCGATCTTTCCGTCAGCGTCAAGTGTAACGTTTTCAAGAAGGGCATTTCTCTTAATTGCATTGTAGATGTCCGGCTCAGACTCTTTGTCCAGGTCGATAACTTTTGCATAGCATCCGCCTTCGAAGTTGAATACTCCGTTGTCATCCCAGCCATGCTCGTCATCACCGATCAGAAGTCTCTTCGGATCGGTGGAAAGTGTTGTCTTACCTGTTCCGGAAAGCCCGAAGAAAATTGCTGTGTTCTCGCCGTTCATGTCTGTGTTTGCAGAGCAGTGCATGGAAGCGATGCCTTTAAGCGGCAGGTAGTAATTCATCATAGAGAACATACCTTTCTTCATTTCTCCGCCGTACCATGTGTTCGCGATCACCTGCTCGCGGCTTGTAATATTGAACATAACCGCTGTCTCAGATCTGAGTCCCAGTTCCTTGTAATTCTCAACTTTTGCTTTAGAAGCGTTGTATACTACGAAATCAGGCTCAAAGTTCTCCAGCTCTTCAGCAGTCGGACGGATAAACATATTTGTTACAAAGTGAGCCTGCCATGCAACTTCCACGATAAAACGAATTGCCATACGTGTATCTTTGTTTGCTCCGCAGAACGCATCTACAACGAAAAGTCTCTTGTTGGAGAGTGTCTTAATTGCAAGGTCTTTTACTGAATCCCATGCTTCCTGAGTTGCCGGATGGTTGTCATTCGGATACTCATCGGATGTCCACCAAACTGTGTCTTTGGAATTTTCATCCATAACGATATATTTGTCTTTCGGGGAACGTCCTGTGTAGATACCGGTCATAACGTTAACTGCGCCGAGTTCGCTTACCTGACCTTTGTCATACCCTTCCAGATTCGGGTTTGTCTCTTCCTCGAATAACATCTCATAGGAAGGATTGTGAACGATTTCCGTAGTTCCTGTAATGCCATACTGAGTTAAATCAATATTTGCCATACCTCTTCTACCTCTCTCTTTCTAAAATGTATCATGGAAATTTATGCCGCAATCTCCAATATGCCCTCATTATACAGAATAACTGACAAAAAATCAACAAGAATTTTTCCATTACTTGAAAGTTGTAAATATTTCACATTCATTTATGCCGGGCTACTCCTTCTAAAATGCGGGATGAACAAGGAAAAAATGCAGGATTCTTTCTTGAATCCTGCATTTTTTTTAATTTTAACTATTGATTTTATATATTTTTACACTATCAGCTGTCTCTTATACACATCTGACGCTGCCGACGATAAGG
>ERZ1090861.1502-NODE-1502-length-11772-cov-11.513442_pt1 | contig 11772 bp, 12 predicted proteins | sample MGYA00478482_ERZ1090861 | MGnify/ENA primary metagenome ERZ1090861 (study PRJEB33644, sample SAMEA5815744) | chicken gut metagenome | biome: Chicken; feature: Gastrointestinal Tract; material: Caecum | place: Ireland | collected 2019-01-01 | study: A study of... | reverse complement strand
TATCCAGGTGTTTTCGGACGCCTCTCCACTCACAGCTCTCCGACAAATCCGAATTCATAAACCTCCGCACAGATGCATATGATTTCTGTGCGGGGGTGATTTTTTGATTTATGTAGTGGAAAAAGGCGACACGCTGGAATATATTTCGGAAGAAAACGGTGTTCCGGTGTGGAAGATTATATATGATAACCAGCTGGATCTGCCGGACCGGCTCGTTCCCGGGCAGGCTCTTCTTTTATTAAAGGAGGGTGAAAAGGGATATGAGGGGGAAGGGCTGAGAATCGGAGGCTATGCGTATCCGTTTATTGAACCGGAAATTCTGACGCAGGCCTTTCCGGCTCTTCAGGAACTTCTTGTTTTTTCTTATGGGTTTACATTTGAAGGAGATCTGGTCGCGCCTCTTCAGGATGATCTGTGGCTTGTGGAAGAGTCCTGGAAAAGAGGTGCAGAGCCGCTTCTGGTATTGACGCCGTTTTCTGGCGGCGCATTTAACAATCAGCTTATAAAAGTGCTGACAGAGAATGATGAGATTCAGAAAAAAGTAATTGACCAGCTGTACCGGACAGTGGAGGACAAAGGGTATGCAGGCGTAAATATTGATTTTGAATATATACTTCCGGAAAACAGGGTCAGATTTGCACAGTTTGTGGGCCGGGTGAGAAAAAGAATGAGCGCAGGCGGATATCGAACTTCTGTAGCCCTTGCTCCGAAAGTATCCGATACACAGAAAGGGCTTCTGGTAGAGGGACTGGATTATTATCTTTTGGGAGAAAGCGCGGACTTTGTCTTTCTGATGACCTATGAGTGGGGATATACATATGGCCCGCCCATGGCTGTGGCTCCGGCGGATAAGGTCAGACAGGTTCTGGAATATGCTGTGACAAGGATCCCGGAAGAAAAGCTGGTTATGGGAATCCCAAATTATGGATATGACTGGACGCTGCCCTACGAAAGAGGTCTGACGCGGGCCAGAACAATAGGAAATGTAGAAGCGGTGCGGATTGCGGCAGAAAATGGCGCGGAAATCCGTTATGCCCGGATTGCACAGAGCCCCTGGTTTACTTATATGGCGGCAGGCCAGAGCCATGAAGTGTGGTTTGAAGATCCCAGAAGTATTACGGTCAAGCTTGACCTGGCAAGAGAATATGGGCTGTCGGGAATTGGTTATTGGAATCTGATGAGGCCGTTCCGGGCCAACTGGCTGCTGCTCGGCAGCGGTACGGAAAAATAAAGTCAGGCCGGTTTATGCGACCAGCTTATTCTGTTTTGCAAGATAGCAGCCGATTCCCAGAAGATCTGCGAGAAACCAGCCTATGGGTACGGACCACCATATGCCCGTTACTCCGAAAAAAGGCAGGGCGGAGAGCGCATAAGCCAGCGCCACCCGGGTGCCCAGGGACATGATTGTAAGTACAACAGACATTCCGGGTTTTCCCAGAGCGCGGTACAGACCGTAGAGGAGAAATAGAATGCCGATCAGTGCATAGAATGTTCCTTCGATTCGCAGATAGCGGACACCCTCGGAAATTACGGCAGTTTCTCCGGCGTCTATGAACAGTGACATCAGCGGTTCGGCAAAAACAAAAACAGCCAGGGAGATGATCAGACTGAAGCTGACAGAAGTCAGGACAGCGGAGCGGATCCCCTTTTTGATCCGGTCTGTTTTTCCTGCGCCGAAATTCTGGGCAATGAAGATAGAAAAAGCATTGCCGAAGTCCTGGACAGGCAGATAAGCAAAGGCATCGATTTTTACTGCCGCGGCAAAAGAAGCCATGATTGTAGTGCCGAAGCTGTTGACCAGGCCCTGAACGGCAAGGATGCCCAGATTCATAATGGACTGCTGCATGCAGGTCAGTCCGGAAAAGCTTGTGATTTCTTTTATGCGGGATATGCGAAGCCGTATATTTTTGTCCCTGCGCAGCAGATGAGGGAATTTGAACCGTGTGTAAACCGCAATCCCGATACCGGAGATATACTGCGAGATGACAGTGGCTTCAGCGGCTCCGGCTACGCCACGGTTCAGCCCTGCGACGAACCACAGGTCAAGCAGGATGTTCAATCCTGCGGAAACGGCCAGAAAAGCAAGGGGAATTACAGAATTCCCCAGAGAGCGAAGCAGTGAAGCAAAGAAGTTATAGAGAAAAACACCGATCAGCCCGGCAAATATAACCAGCAGATAATCCTTCATCATGTTCACAAGCTGGTCCGGAGTGCGTAAAAACCAGATAATCCAGTCAATACCGGCAAAGATCAGGAGATTAAGAAAAATCGTAATGACACCAAGAAGAGTAAAGGAGGCGAGGATTCCTTCTTTCAGTCCCTTTTCATCCTTCTGACCGAAACGGATAGAAAAGACCGTTCCGCTTCCCATCGCAAGTCCAAGAATGATAGAAGTCAGAAACGTCATCAGAGAAAAAGCGGATCCCACGGCGGCAAGTGCGTTTTCTCCGAGAAACCGGCCGACAATCAGTGTATCCGCAATATTATAACACTGCTGTAGGAGATCTCCCAGAATCATGGGGACTGCAAAGCGGAGCATTGTTTTCATAACAGGACCGTGTGTCAGTTCTTGTTCCATTTTATTTACCACAGCTTTCTTTTCGTAAAATTATAATTAACATTCGAAATATATAATAGTTTATACGATGCAAAATGTCAATTGGCAACAGGCAAAAAGAAGAGTGCGTCTGCTTGACTACTTTTCCGGGACCATTGTATAATGGCAGGAGAGCAGCGGCAGTGTACAGCAGGAATTATTCCCGGGTACAGATATGGGAGAGGAGGTATATTCTTATGTTTTTGGATGGACTTGACGATGTGGATCAGAAAATTGTAAGTCTGCTGATTCAGAATGCCAGAATGTCCTATTCAGAGATCGGACAGCAGATCGGGCTTTCCCGTGTGGCGGTGAAGATGAGAGTACAGGCTCTGGAACAGAAAGGCATTATAGAAGAATATACAACGGTCATTAACCCTCAGAAGATCAGCGGCGCGGTTTCCTGTTATTTTGAGATTGAGACAAAACCGGATATGCTTATGGAGGTGGCCGGGATTCTGGAAAAAAATGATACTGTTACACAGATTTACCGTGTTACCGGGAAGTGCAGACTTCATGTACATGCAGTGGCTTCTTCTAATGAGGAGATGGAGGATCTGATCTGTCATACGATTGACAAGCTTCCCGGAGTTCTTGAGTGCAGCTGCAGCACGATACTTTCCAGAATTAAAGACATAAAGGGACTTCGGCTCTGAGAAAAGAGGACGGTTATGGACAACAGAATTATTATTTTCAGTTTTACCCGCACGGGAATGGAACTGAGCCGGAAATTGTGCAGAATAATGGGCAGCACGGGCAGAGAGTGCAGGGGATATACGGTGGAGAAGTATGCGGGGAAGGAGATTTCCCCGTTTCCCGAAGATAAACAGAAACTGATCGCTGATAACTGGGGCCATGCGGCTTTTATTTTTATAGGCGCCGCCGGTATTGCCGTGCGGTATATCGCTCCGTGGGTAAAGGATAAATTTGCAGACTCTCCGGTACTTGTAATGGATGAAAAAGGGCAGTACGCGATTCCTCTGCTTTCCGGACACATCGGCGGGGCAGTGTCTCTTGCTGATGAAATCGGGGAAAGAACCGGAGCGGTTCCGGTTCATACAACCGCAACGGATGTGCAGGGAAAATTTGCGGCAGATGTGTTTGCGGAGAAAAACAGCCTGCTGATTACGGACAGGAAAACGGCCAAAGAGATTTCCGCGGCTGTACTGGCGGAAGAAAAAATCGCATGCTATATAAATTTTCCTCAATATCATATAAGCGGGAAGATACCGGAAAACCTTTTTATATGCAGTACCCTTTCTGAGACAGATGCATACAGATACCGTATTATAATATCGGATAATACAGGACTGGCAGAAAAGGGAAAAGCGAGCCTTCGGCCGTATGTCGAAGGAGCACGGAAGGAAGGTACCCTTCTGTTGAAACCGAAAAATATAACGGCGGGAATCGGATGCAGGAAGGGAATCAGCGAAGAAATTCTTGAAGAGGGGGTTGATCAGATTCTGAAGATCCATGGGCTTGAGATCGGACAGGTTGAGCGGATTGCAAGTATTGATCTGAAAAAAGAGGAACAGGCTCTTCTGGATTTTTCTGAAAAATATCGGATTCCATTATATATATATACAGCAGATGAACTTGGAAAGATTCAGGGTGTTACCGCGGGTTCTGAATTTGTAAAGAAAACAACAGGGGTGGACAATGTATGTGAGAGAGCCGCCCTTTTGTGCTGTGAAAACGGAAAGCTGGTGCAGGGAAAATATATCTGGAATGGAATGACTGCGGCATTGACAAGGCGGCCGCTGGAAATCAGGTTCTGACTTTCTTTTATCCAAAATAATCTGCAGCTTCTGCAGACAGAAAAAACGGAAGCTCTCTTTGTAAGAGTCTTCCGTTTTGATTTTTGTGTCAGAATTCTGACTGAAGTGCGTCATATCCGGTTTCTTTTGTGCGGATCTTCATGGCGCTTCTGATCTCATAGCTGAAGATCTTGCCGTCTCCGACTTCGTTTGTAAATGCCGCCTCCTGAATCGCGGTAATGACTTTTTTCTCCCATTCTTCAGAAGATACAACAATTTCAAATTTGATCTTTGGCTGAAGGAAAATATCTACTTCAGATCCGCGGACAATTTCTTTGTATCCGCGCTGCGCTCCGCAGCCCATTACCTGGGATACTGTGATACCATTAACCTGTATTTTATTGAGAGCATCCTTTACTTCCTCGAATTTCTCTTCTCTGACGATTGCTTCTACTTTGATTAACATATTTCGTTCCTCCTATCCTTTCATATTATATAAATGTTACGGTTTAGTCGAAACCATTGAAGGACGGGTAAGCGTTCTCGCCATGCTGTGTGACGTCAAGTCCGATCATTTCATCCTTCTCATCAACACGAAGTTTTGTAAAGATGCGGATGATGCCGATACAGATCAGAGAACCGACAACTGCGACAGCAATCGTTACAAGAATACTTATGAGCTGTGCAGTGAAAAGTTTTGTCTCGCCAAATACAAGTCCATCCCACCGGGCAACAGAATTAATGGAGCTCTGTCCGAACAGGCCGGTTGCAATACCGCCCCAGATACCGCCGATACCGTGGCATCCGAATGCGTCCAGCGCGTCATCGATTTTCAGTTTGTGTTTGATGAAATTCATCATAAAATAACAGATCGGACTGACCAGAGCACCGATAATAAAGGATGACCAGATCGGTACGAAACCTGCTCCTGGAGTGATTGCCACAAGTCCGACAACCAGACCGGTGGATGCGCCTACAAGTGTGGGTTTGCCGTCCTTGATTGTGTCAATCAGCATCCAGGAGAGCAGTGCTGTTGCAGCAGATATGGAGGTTGTCATAAATGCATGTGCTGCAAGTCCGTCTGCCGCAAGGGCGCTTCCTGCGTTGAATCCGTACCATCCAAACCACAGAAGAGCGGCGCCGAGAACCACGAAAGGAATATTGTGAATGCGGTAAGAAGTCTTCTCATATCCGCGTCTTCTGCCAAGATAAATAGCAAGTACAAGTGCGCTCACACCGGAACTGATATGTACAACGTTTCCTCCGGCAAAGTCAACTGAACCGATAGAAGCGAGGAATCCGTTTTGTCCCCATACCATGTGAGCCATCGGATAATAAACAATAATTGACCAGAGAGCGATAAACGCAAACAGTGCTTTAAATTTCATTCTTCCTACAACAGCGCCTGTGATAAGTGCCGGTGTAATCATTGCAAACATCATCTGGAATGCGGCATATACAAGATGCGGAATACTGTCCGAGTAAGGACCGGCATCCCAGCCCACGCCGTTTAAACCGAGCCATTCAAGACTTCCGATTACTCCGCCGTGATCAGTGCCGAAAGCAAGTGAATAACCGAACAGTGTCCACATAAATATGGAAAGTCCCATAATTGCCGCACAAGCCATCATTGTGTTAACTACATTTTTTCTTCTGACAAGTCCCCCGTAGAAGAAGGCAAGTCCGGGCGTCATAATAAATACAAGCGCCGCGCAGATCATTATAAATCCTGTGTTACCTGTGTCCATAAAAATACCTCCCGTTTCCTGTAGAGCTAACAAATTTTCATGATTCCCCGGGTGCTTATCACAAAAAAGAGTTAAACTGCTTTGTGATAAAAGAAAAGGACGCCTGACTGGTGAATGCGGTATTTCCGCTTCATCATCAGACGTCCTTGTCTTGTGGCTAAGTCTAGCAGATGAAAAATTAAAAATCAAGAAAAAATCCGGAAAAAATAAATTTTTGGTAAAATATAAACAAAATTAATAAAATAATTTGAAATAATCAGTTAAATTTACAGATTGTACACTTCGTGATACAATACTGAAGTATTTTACGCCTAAAATACGAAAAACAGAGCGCTGGACTGGGAGGACGTAATGAAAATAGACGGAAGAATTCCCGGCATTCTGATATTTGCCGGGACAACGGAAGGAAGAATGCTGGCGGAATATGTTTCCGGAATTAATCAGAAGAATAAAGGATGCACGGGAAACGCTGTGGAACATCCTGTGCGATGTTTTGTGTGCACAGCCACCGGATACGGAAAGCGTATTCTGGATAATCTGCCGGGAGTTGCGATCTGTGCCGGACGAATGGACAGTGCCGGAATACAGCATTTTATAGAAAAAAACAATATAGATCTGGTAATTGACGCCACACATCCCTTTGCAGGGGAGGTCACAGCCAATATAAAGTCTGCCTGTGCTGCAGCTAATATGAAGATTGAGGCCAATAATATACTGCAAAAGTCTGCGGTGCGTTATGTGAGGTGTTTAAGAGAACGGGGGGAGCATATATCCGGAGAGAATATCCGGGCGACAGCCGGAGGTGCGATGCGGAATGCAGGAGATTCAGCCGTATGGACGGACTCTGTCAGTCAGGCGGTTTCCTATCTGAAAAAGACCACGGGGAATATTCTGATTGCGACAGGGAGTAAAGAACTTCATCTATATACAGAGATAGAAAACTACAGGCAGCGCTGCTTTGCCCGTGTGCTTTCCACACGGGAGGCGGTAGAAAAAAGTGTGGATCTGGGATTTGAGGGCCGGCATCTTATTGCCATGCAGGGCCCCTTTTCGGTGGAGATGAATCTGGCTCTTTTAAAACAGACAGAAGCGGCCTGGTTCGTGACAAAAGAATCCGGCGCAACCGGCGGATTTGAAGAAAAACTGAAAGCCGCACGGCTGGCGCAGGCGGTTCCGGTTATAGTCGGAAGACCATATGAGACCGGGGAAAGCCTGGAAACGGTAAAAGAGATGATAAAGCAGATCGCGGTGTGGTGAAGCAGTGGACAGGAGCAGACAGGAAAATATATACCATTCTCTCGAAGAAACTCCGCGGAAGATTCCTGAGAAAAATCCTTGCAACTCATATTTTTCTGTGATATACTATGAATGTTGCCAAAAAACACGTATGCGGATTTTTCTGACGGTGCCCAAGCCGGAAGTACCGGACGGTTTCAGAAAAGAAAACATACGGAAGAACAAAAACCAAATGGAGGAAAGAAACATGAGTGTTATTTCAATGAAACAGCTTTTAGAAGCAGGTGTTCACTTTGGACATCAGACAAGAAGATGGAACCCGAAAATGGCTCCGTATATCTACACAGAGAGAAATGGTATTTACATCATTGACCTGCAGAAATCTGTAGGAATGGTTGACGATGCATATAAAGCCGTTTCTGACATCGCTGCAGAGGGCGGCACAATTCTTTTCGTAGGAACAAAGAAACAGGCTCAGGATGCTATCAGAACAGAGGCAGAGCGCTGCGGAATGTTCTATGTAAACGAGAGATGGCTGGGCGGTATGCTTACAAACTTCAAGACGATCCAGAGCCGTGTGAAACGTCTTAAAGAGATCGAGGCTATGTCAGAGGACGGAACATTTGACGTGCTTCCGAAAAAGGAAGTTATCGCACTGAAAAAAGAGTGGGCAAAACTTGAGAAGAACCTGGGCGGAATCAAAGAAATGAAGAGACTGCCGGACGCAATCTTCATTGTAGATCCGAAGAAAGAAAGAATCTGTGTTCAGGAAGCTCACACACTGGGAATTCCGCTGATCGGTATCTGTGATACAAACTGTGATCCGGAAGAACTGGATTATGTAATTCCGGGCAATGATGATGCGATCAGAGCAGTCAAACTGATCGTTTCCAAGATGGCAGATGCTGTTATCGAAGCAAACCAGGGCGCAGCGGCTGACGAGGAATACTATGAAGAGGATGCTGCTTATGATGAAGCAGAAGCGGCAGAAGTTGAAGAGGCAGTAGAAGAGTAATATCTTGATTTAATGGAGGAATTTATCATGGCAATCACAGCAGGAATGGTAAAAGAATTAAGAGAAATGACAGGCGCAGGCATGATGGACTGCAAAAAAGCTCTTACAGAGACAAACGGCGATATGGATGCAGCTGTTGAGTTCCTGAGAAAGAACGGACAGGCAAAGGCTGAGAAGAAAGCCGGAAGAATCGCTGCAGAGGGTATTGTTAAGACTGTTGTCAGAGACGACAAAGTAGCGGCAATCGTTGAGGTTAACTCAGAGACAGACTTCGTTGCAAAGAACGAAGAGTTCCAGGGATTTGTTGATGCTGTTGTAAATCAGGTTGCTGATAATGATCCGGCTGACATGGATGCATTCATGGCAGAGGCATGGGCTGTGGATTCGTCCAAGACGGTAAAGGACGCTCTTGTTGAGAAGATCGCAGTTATCGGAGAAAACCTGAATATCAGAAGATTTGAGAGAGTAAATGCTGAGAACGGATGCGTGGTATCCTACATTCATGGCGGCGGACGTATCGGTGTTCTTGTAGTTGCTGATACAGATGTTGTAAATGATGAAATCAAGACATGCCTGAAGAACGTGGCTATGCAGGTCGCAGCTATGTCTCCGAAGTATGTATCCCGAGATGAAGTATCTCAGGAATACATGGATCATGAGAAAGAGATCCTGCTTGCTCAGGCGAAGAAAGAGAATCCGGAGAAGCCGGATAATATCATTGAGAAGATGATTATCGGACGTCTCAACAAAGAGCTGAAGGAGATCTGCCTGCTTGATCAGGTATATGTTCAGGACAGCGACCTGACAGTTGCAAAATATGTTGACAAGGTAGCGAAAGAAAACAACGCAAACCTTGCAGTGAAGAAATTTATCCGTTTTGAGACTGGCGAAGGAATCGAGAAGAAAGAAGAAAACTTCGCTGAGGAAGTAGCAAAACAGATGGCTGGAAACTAAGTGAATCAAGTCCGAAAAACGCAGATGAACTGTAGCTGGAAGCTATGCAGCGCTGCTTAGCGAACCGAGCCTGAAAGGCGAAGGTGAGGTTAGCAACAGCTGCATGGGAATGTAATGCGGACTTTGCATGGATATTCTGATAATGAAACCCTTATAAATAGTGTGTATACGCTATTTGTAGGGGTTTTTATTTTGGGAAAACAGATACATAATGACAAGCAAAAAAATCAAGATTGATATAGGATTGAGAATGTGCTAAACTGTACTCGTCTTAGATTATCATATCATACAGAAAGAAGTGATTTTGTATGTGTATTAACACCCAAAAGAGAAACAAAGTTTTGCTCCATGCAAAGCCAGCAGATTGCGACGGTTGCATGGAGTAAAAATAGTCGCAAAATAAAAATGCCGGCTTTGTAACTTGACTATCACATCAAGGAGGAAGCCCGCATGAAATATCTTAATGCACAAGTTATTCTTCCGGACGCATTGGTAAAAGAGTTGCAAACTTATGTTCAAGGCGGATATATCTATGTTCCTGTCGAACATGAACAGCAAAAAGGTTGGGGAGAAGTTTCTGGCTATCGGCAGGAATTAGCACAACGCAATCAGCGGATAAAAGAGGAATATCAAAGTGGTATTTCTATGGAGTGCCTGTCTGAAAAATATTGTTTGTCTTTATATACTGTTCGGAAAATCATATATCAAAAGTAACCGTAAGGGGCTGCCAAGTGCAGCCTCTTATTTTATACCAATCGTTTCGGTATCGTTCAGTGTATAGAATGTCTATCTGAATGGATGTAAAATAAAAGCGAAACATACAAAATTATATGAAAGGCGGCTACTATGTGTACCAGATTCGTTTATCGTGGAAGTGACATGATAACAGGCTTTAATTTTGACATTGACCTTTCTGTATGGACGCATAAAGTTAAGAAAGAAAAAGAGCGTTTCTATATCGGGATTTTGCGGCCAGACGGAGCCTATCATTCTTATCATGGAGTGAATCAGAACGGAAATGCAGGAACACTGTTATATGTGCATGGCAATTCTGCCGGATCATATCAAAGCGGCGGTAACTGTATGACGATTGCCGACTTAACAGAACAGTTTATTAAGGCACAGATTTCCTTTGATGAGGTCCTTCAAATAATCAAGTCAAAGAAGATTGTTTATGCGTCGGACGCTACCATGCAGGCAATGTTGTCTGATGTTCATGGACGTACATTGGTAATTGAACCGGGAATTGGTTACAGGGAAGAACAAAGTAAGTATTCCTTAATAACGAATTATTCTTTGATGAAGCCGGAAAGTACGAGAAAATATATTGTGCCAGGTGATGACAGATATGAACGGGCTTTGAAGTTATTAGATAATTGTAAAAATGAATTTTCAGTTTCCGACGCATTTACATTACTTTACGCTGTCCGGCAGGAGGGCACGTGGGCGACCAGAGTTTCATTTGTTTACTCTGTAAATGAACGAACAGTGTATTACACAGAGAATAATCACTTTGAGCATATCAAAAAATTTACTTTTTCATTTGCATAACATGAAAGGAGCAGTCATGCCACAGAAAATTTATCCCCGTTCAAAGGACAAAGAAACAGTCTATTTAAAAGGTGTCATCAGCAATCCCAATATCATAATCGGCGACTACACAATGTATAACGATTTTGTCAGAGAACCAAAGGATTTTGAGAAAAACAATGTTTTATATCAATACCCAATCAACCAGGATAAGTTGATAATCGGTAAGTTCTGTTCGATTGCCTGCGGAGCAAAATTTATATTTAATAGTGCAAATCACAGCTTATCTTCACTTTCTACTTATCCATTCCCCATATTTTTTGAAGAATGGAATTTAGATGTAAAGGATATTACGAAAGCGTGGAATAACAAAGGCAACATTATTATCGGAAATGATGTTTGGATTGGTTATGAAGCAGTTGTTTTAGCAGGTGTTACGATTGGAGACGGTGCTGTCATCGGAGCTCGCGCTGTTGTTACAAAAGACGTTCCCCCATATACAATCGTAGGCGGTGTTCCGGCAAAGCTTATAAGAAAGCGTTTTGCCCAAGAAACGATTGATTTTCTGCTCAAAATAAAGTGGTGGGATTGGCCGGAAGAACGTATCAGACAGCACATAACCGATATACAGTCAGGAAATATTGAACATTTGCATTAAAGTGCCGCACGACGGCAAAAGAAAAAACCGTCGTACAGCATAATTGTTCATGTTTGCTCATTTAATATGTCATAATAACTCATATTCTTCAAACGCTCATGTAGTCTTATTCTGCATGGGCGTCTGTTATAACTTATACTGCATAGAAAATCAAGCATAGAAAATTCCTATGGAAATCAATTTTATATAAATATTTGAAATGCTTTCATAGCCGTTATACAATGATGGTTAATTGAAATCCTTACTGCAACATTGAAGTTGTAACTGCACATTGAAAA
>ERZ1090861.1501-NODE-1501-length-11779-cov-10.457864_pt1 | contig 11779 bp, 7 predicted proteins | sample MGYA00478482_ERZ1090861 | MGnify/ENA primary metagenome ERZ1090861 (study PRJEB33644, sample SAMEA5815744) | chicken gut metagenome | biome: Chicken; feature: Gastrointestinal Tract; material: Caecum | place: Ireland | collected 2019-01-01 | study: A study of... | reverse complement strand
CCGCCATAGACGAATATTCGCGCTTCCGCTTTGTTGCAGCATTTAAAGAGCAGAGCACTTATTCTTCCGTGCAATTTTTAGATATGCTCGTTAAGGCATTTCCGTTTAAGATAGAATGCATTCAGACGGACAACGGTTTAGAGTTCATTAAAGAATTTAAAGAGCGCAAACACGGCAAAATGTCGCTGTTTGAGGCTCGCCTCAAACAGTTAGGGATAAAACACAAGCTGATCCGCCCTTATACGCCGAGGCACAACGGTAAGGTTGAACGCTCCCACAGAAAGGATAACGAATACTTTTACGCAACCCACAAGTTTTATTCCTTTGAAGATTTCGCAAAACAACTTGCCATACACAACAGAAAATACAATGCTTTCCCCATGCGCCCCTTGAACTGGCACTCTCCCAAAGACTATATCGCTGATTATTTGCGCGACGGCTTGTTGCATTGATTTTTTATGAAAACTGTCTCATATGTTTGACAAACCTACAAATACTATGTAAAAGGAAAAAGTTATCGGGAAATTGCAAGATTGCTCGGTAGGAACGTGAGTTCGGTATCGAGGGAATTGCGGAGAAATTGTACGTTTTTCAGAGATATACCGAGATATTATCCGTATACGGCACAAAAGAAAAGCAACTTGCGAAACAGTTACCGTCACCGTGGAATGTTCTGGAAACAAGAGGTCCTGGATTACATAGACGAGAAACTGTCGCAAACGTGGTCTCCTGAACAGATAGCAAACACACCTTGCGGGATGAAGATGCCGTCGTTCAAAACGATCTATCGCTGGATAGACGAAAGATATCTTCGTTCCACTCTTAAAAACTTACGCAGGAAAGGAAAAACGCGGAAGCGGTTAGGGAACGGCGGAAGATTCACGACGGGAAAGAGTATCCGCAAAAGGGATAAAAGCGTATACAGCCGCAAAGAATTCGGGCATTGGGAAGCGGATACGGTGGTATCGGGACAAGGAAAAAGCAAAGCATGCTTTGCCACGCTCGCGGAGAGAAAGACAAGATACTATATAGCGATAAAGATCCCGGACAGAAAGGGAGAAACAATGGCGAGAGCGGTTATAGACGCGCTTTCTAAGTTTCCGAAAGAAGCGGTAAAGACGATCACATGCGACAGGGGGAGCGAGTTTGCATGTTGGAGGAAGATAGAGAAAGCACTCAGTTGCGATATGTACTTTGCCGATCCGTACTGTGCATGGCAGAAAGGAACGAACGAGAACCTGAACGGACTGCTCAGAGAATTCTATCCTAAGGGCAGAAACTTGTCAAGGGTAAGCCCCGCGACTTTAAAAAAGAACCTGGCGCTCTTAAACGCCAGGCCCAAGAAAGTTTTGCATTTCCGAACACCGCAAGATTTGTTTCAAGAAAATCTTATCAAGTGTTGCACTTAGTTTGACAATTCATCATATTCAAACGGATTTGTTACCATGTCCTCCTCTTCAGGCATCAAAATTTGGCGGCACTTCACTCTCTCGGACAACGGCTATGTCGTGGCTGTCTTTTTTCATATTGAATCTGCCTGATAATCGTGGTAATGTTCAAAAATTGGACAGATTTGCATGCAACAAATATAAAATGGCCCATCCATAAAAAGAGGCCCAAAGATACTGGAGTCAGAGGTATCAGGGATTTGCAAAAAAGCGGCAAAAATGGCCAAAAAACATATAAAAACGGCCATTTTTGGGCATTTTCCCTTCCAACTTACCCCACAAAAAGTTCGGTTTTGGGACTCATCCATCACAAACCAGTTTGTTTTTTTAATTATCGTACCATATCAGAAATGGTGGAAAGAACCGCTGATGATTCACTAGACAGCTACTTCGCATTGTGCAAAAAGTCAAGTACCAAATCATCAGGACTCTCACAAAGAAGCATGCTCTCATACCGTTTCGCGATCAAACAAATAGAGGCAGATAATTATTTTGTGTGTGGGGGGGACGTATCTGTGCCCTTTTTTCCTCAAGCACCTTATTGTACCATCATAAAGCTGACACGAATCGGCTGTAACATAATATTTCATTCGGTGTCACCCACATCTGAAAAACTATCACTCACTTTCTCCTATATGTATTTCTCAATCGGGTGTCCTAACAGCGTCATAATTTTGAGTTCGTCGATTGCGTCAAGAAGGGAATTGTGCGTTTCGCTGTAACCGCAATTGCCAGAAAGTAATCGGAGAATCGGCTCCACGCCATAACCGGATTTGAGACGCCCCGTAGAGCATATCGGTGCATTGTCGGGAATCGCTTGATTGTACTGACGATAAGCGGCAAGTTTCATGATGTCATGCCAATGGAAGCCGCTAAGCTCCGGCAGGTGACACCTATCAAAATTGGCATTATAGGCAAATACCTCGGACACGTTATGTCTTGTACTGCAATTCAAAAGGTCATCCATCACGCTCGAACGCTTGCAAATGATCGGCTTCCCCGCCTTCGGATGTTTGAGTACATATGAAAACATCCCCCCATGCTTATACTCAGGGTCGATAATGTAATACTTCGTTTCAACCAAAGACATGGTATGGCTGTCCGCGACCACTGCTCCGATGGACATGACCTCGTCGTCCCATGTCGTTTCTGTGTCAATGACAATAAATTTACTCATTTTGTTTCTTTAACGAATAGTATTTCGTCAATTCCCCCTTCGTAACTGCATTTGCAACCGCATCAAGAAACTTTTCACGATCCGGAACCGAGATCGTTACGACCTGATTGCTTTTTGTGTTCCAAAGTATTCCATGCGGCAGATTGAGAGCGACCATGTAACACGCACACTGCAGAACATGGGTATGAGCTAACTCTGAGACAAACTTCAGCTCGTACACGGTATCCCCCTTCACGACATCTGCAAGCCCGATTGCCGTAAATGCACGTTTTCCGTCCTGCATTCCGAACGCGATTTCGCAGCGCACTTGAACGTGCTCATCGGGAGAAAGCCTTTCTTTAAGGCGTGCGATCAATGCTTCTTTTTCCCCTCCTTTCACAAGCGGGGCTTGTACTTGTGTTATGTATCGCTGCTGCTTGGTTTCCAAACTGGTCAAAAGCAAAATTTTGCGCTCCAGCGAGTCATAATCTTTCAAGTCATGCCGTCCCTTTTCTTGTGGATTTAACAAAAAATAAAGGTCTAAATCTTCGTCGATATTGTATTCACTGAAATAGACCCCTTCTTGATAAATTCCAATGCACGGCGATAGGTCAATGAGCGCGTCCTTCGTGCGGATATTGATCTGTTCCGTATTCTCAACGTTGAGTGTCTGGACATCTAAAAGACGGTAACAGGCCTCAACCGATTCGACATACTTAAAGTCGAACATATCGGAAATATTCACGTCATTGAATTTGACCGAATCCGTTGGCTTTTCGGATAATGTCTTCTCGGAAAGCCTCGCTTCGCCATTTGTTACGAAAATGATCCGCTCCTTTCCTCGGCTTGCAGCCACACAAAAGATGTTACGCAAGATCTCATGCGATTGCTGCGGTTTTTGTATTCTTGTCATCCAGTAGCTTTCTGTAAAATCAAAAATGACACAAATCCTTCGTTCCAAGCCCTTGCTACTGTCATATGTCGTGAAGATGGCACAAGTATTATCAGGCGTAACCGCCCTGTTTCCGTCTTCATCAGTGATAGAAGCATATACGGTATTCTTATTAAATCTGTCAGGATACTCCTTCTCGAGAATATTCAACGTGTCAGCGAGAGTCCCCGTCCGTGCGCCAAGGCATAATATATCTTCTGGCTCCTGCTCCCTTAAAAAATTAACGACCTCGTCCACACGCATCTCTTCGATCTTACAGCTTTGATTGACGCCGACGATCTCCTTCTTCCAAATGCGTCCGAGCATGGCGGCATACTCAGAAGAAAGACGGAAACATCGGGTAAACGTAAGTGTCTCATGGTCGCCCAAGAAACTGTGAATAAAGTCCGGGACATTCAGTGTCGTCTTATCGTAGATCTTTTGTTGCATATCTCCAACCGCAACAATCTGCATCGACGGATTTGCTTCTTTGATCTTCCAAAGCATCTCTGCAAACTCTTGTTCGATATCCTGATATTCATCTATAATGAGCATCTCTACAACAGGGATCAAAATATTCGCATGAAGAAAGAACTGAATCAGATCGCGCACCCCTGAATGAATGCCGTTTGCTTTTAAAAGACTATAAGCATAACCGTGATAATTGGTGACCGTGACATTCCGCCGATGAATTTTTGTACGTGCGTCGATCTTCAGTAACTTGTTATACGTTAGATATAATATCTTTTTGTTCAGAGGCAATTTTTCACAAAGCTTTTGAATTGCGGTCGTCTTGCCGCTGCCGATACAAGCATCAACAAGTACATTCTTTCCGCTCTTAGCAACCTCTATAAAATGCAGTTGTTCTTCAGATAATTGGATATCGTACATTTCCACCTCTTTCTTCAATTAAAATCGACATATTCTTTGAGCGTTTCGATATAATGTAACGGCAATGGACAATTTGTGCTTCCTTGGTACTGCATAGAGCATTTTCTCAGTTCATTCAAGTAATTGATAATTTCAAATGCATCATCCCCATCGCACAGTCTCAGCGTGAAATACTCAACAAGTTGTTTGTGGTAATAGTCTTTTTGGGGTGTGTCCTTACTGTAATTTTTCCCAACCAAATAATATCTTGGATCTTGTTTTTCTATCGGGACGCTTACATAATATACCTTATCATATAAATAAAAGCCCTTCCCTGCATTAGTCGAGTTACCATCATCCAAATAATAATCAGGGACTTCATCATTAAACCGTATTCGTACAATTCTGAGTTTTGATTTTCCGAAATCGAATATCATTGATAATTTAGAACTTCCTATGTCGATTTTATCAGCCCCATACTCGCTGAAAGAGTAACTTTCTATTCTCTTATTGGATATTCCTGGCCAAAGTTCATTTCGCACGAACCCGTCTCCTGAAACAAGAACGATGGCATCTTTATCACGATAATAGTTTTCTAAAGCCTTCAGCTTCATTTCAGCGAATCTTCTCACTCCGTCTGCACATATCCGATCAAAATCATTTTCCATAGAAAGCTTTACAAGTTCAAGACAAGCTTCGTAGTATGAAACCGCTGCGCCGTGTCTGATTGCAGGACATTCCGTTTTAATTGCGCCACTGACAAGATCATATGTAATTGCAATAGGGAGCGCTCTTACCTTTTTCCCAAAAATTGTATTAAAATTTGAGAAAGCCTCGATAGCCACAACAGGATAAGTCGGAAGCTTTCCCGAAAGCCTGTCAAGCCTGGAACTATATCCGAACTGACGCAATAAGTCGTAAATCGTATTTTTTATCTTCGCGGATACACTACCCAAAGCCTTTTCCGAAGCCTCTGCCCCATCAAGCACTTTTTCCGTGTTTTCATCCGGATTAATAAATTGCGTTACCTTTCCTGCGAGAGCAAATCCACATCTGAGTAAATCTTTTATATCTCTCAAAGGCACTTCTGCTTTACGTCCTGTTTCCTTAGCCTCCTCTCGCGGTAAAACAATAATACTCCCTGTCATAATCCCAATCTTCGCATGCACGATCCTTTCCGATATTGCCAAGATCCGCTCTTTTCTTTTGTCCACGTTACGATATTCACCTGCCAACATAGGATCAGCATAGCTTCCCAACGGCACCCATTCCGTCTCGATTGAAAACTCGCTATCACATATATCCATGGAAAGCATTCGATCTAATTGCTCTTTAATTTTATCGGCGAGTCTGCGGTCTTTATCGTATGAACAAATTTCAATTTTTACGCCCCGATAACCAGTTTTCATAATAACTTTACTGAAATCGGCCAACTGATTTTTTAAGGATATGTTTTCACTGGAAGAGCTTATCTTGTCAAGCGGATCTATCATTTCGACACTACCCTGAATTGCGCGATAAACTTCGTGATAGAACAATTGGCGATCTTTATTGGAAATCCCCTTCCCGATATGACTCTCTTTTCGTCCACCGCCAAAACTGTTGACTGTAGATATAGTACATAAAATACGCGGTTCACTAGATTCGCCATTATACTGCTCAATTTGACTCATCAACTCCGTCGCTTCCGGTAAATCAGACAAACAATTTGCTTCGTAACATCTTTTATCCGTAGAGTTCCACTCTTTCCCATTGTCAGTAATGCTCAAACGATAATATTCTCGATCGGATCTATGTTTTACAAATACGGTCATATCATTTTTAAAATATTTTTGCGATTTTTTCGCCGTATTCTTAAAAGAACGCCTGCTACAAAGAAGTAAAAGCATCGGTTTGCTTTTCGGCGGAATCGTCTGTAAACTCAGTTGAAACACATAAGCATAAAGGTCCCCCTTTGGCCCAGTCAGAATTTGAGACATTAATTCTTTCTGTCCTGAGGGGTATAGCCTTAATAACAAGCCATCATAATTGATTTCTTGCTTACACAGTTCATCTTTGATTTTCAGGCAAAAACCGCTGTATGCATATGGACTTGCAATTTTACCGAATTTATTGATAAGCTCCACTTCTTCGCTTCCAACATACCGGAACAGTTCCTTATCGTCAATGACAAAAAGAAACTCATCATAGGCCTTCTTTATCGTCTCATTGGTAAGTTTTTCAAAATAAAAGGACCATGCCGCAACCTTGAGATTGGTGCAAATTTCTTTGCACATATTCTCATCAATCTCATTCAAACAAGTTATCCATCTGGAATCATCGCTTCCCTTTCGCATACTCGCAATTTCGACAAGGCCATGAATCCAGTTAGAACAGATCTTCCTGAGAGCTGCACACAGAGGCAAATTATACTTTTCATAATCATAATTCGCTTTTGCTGCCATTGCAAGCTCTGTCAGTTTTTCTTTCCAACGCGAAGGAAAACCAACGTAATATAATTTAATCGTAGTAGTTTTCGGAATATATGCCATCATCTGCAATTTCTTCTGTGCCATTGTGTCCCTCCTTCAAAGCAATATAAAATGCACCATATAATGTTTCTGCCACAAGTTTATCAGTCTGGAAAAGCAATTTCAGATATTCCAAAATGCCTGCAATAATATCGAAAGAAGAATTTCCTCTCCCGCTGTTAAATGCGCCGTCGGCAAAATAAATTCTCGGAGCTTTCCCTATTTTATCAATTTCTTTCACCCTTGCCGCACGTCCGAAGATTTGTATCAACGTAATAAATACAGTTGCAACGACATCTCGTTTGCTCTCTTCTGAAAGGTATTTTAGTGCGCCTATGCCACTGTCCCGCTCCAAAATTCCCCAAAATTTCCCGGCTTCATTTTTTAGGTTAACGGCATAGGTTCCAGGATCCCCCATTTTTCGCTGTAGGAAACTTTCTGCGATATACCCATTCAGTTTACCGATTTTTAAGGAAATATCGTCCGGGACAGCCATCGGTCTAACAAGAAAAAACACACTACGAATCGCTGAATTCCCGTTTTCATCCACAATATTGTACCCTCTGCAAATAACAGAAGCGGGTGCAATCAGAATCTTTGCCGGATGGAATCCAAAATACTCTATCTCATTTTTCTTGATCGTATCTTCCTCTTTCTTTTCATCATCACGAATCAAAATCGCACAACGCTCTTGTCGTCCTGCCTGAAAAAGAACTTCTTTGACTCGATTCCAAGCAATACGTGCCTCATCATAACTATTTACGATCAACAAAATCTTCCCCTCGCGATCGCATTCACTTTCGATATGCTCTCTAATTTCCGAAATCAACATTTGGAGATTTTCTCCTCTCCTATAAGTCCCGCCGCCGGAAACTACTGTTTGCGCTCCACATGTCCTAAATATGGATTTTTTCAAATATTCGCGCGTCGTTTCAGAAGATATAAGTATGTAATCAACCGGAAGGTTAACATTGTATTGCAACGATCCAGGGGCATAACTCGACCCGGACATCAAAATAGCATGAGGGCCTATTGGTTCTCCTTTCTCATTCACACGCAGCCACGGCATGGAAAGCATTAAAAATCTTCCGTTTGCGTATTGACGATAGACTTTTAGCTTTTCATCTGATTTTGAATATACCATGCCGAACATATTCCCCATTGGAGCAGCCGGCAAAAATTTTTGCTGTGAAATAAACCTTGCCTGCAAAAAATCAGAAATACTATTATTCCGTAAAATCTCCATATCGACCGACTTTGCGGCATCATCAATATGATGCATAATACGATCAAAGGCAATTACTTTCAAAAGCAGCATGACATGAAAAAAAGTTTTTTTGCCCAATGTTATACCATTATTGTCTAGTAAACGCTTTAAGCGTGTATCCGCATGAGACGATAACGTATAAATATTATCGGTGATTTCCGACAACTGGGCAACAAAACCGTCAGTTAGCAGCTCGGATTTACGCAGAATCGCACACTCCCACAATCCGTTTACCAAACGTTCTTCAACCCCCTCTGTTTTTAAAAGTTCCAATATCGTCAAAGCAGAAAAAGTAGAAGTCACTAGCTTATACCACGTCCCTTTTTCATTTTTTTCGATATTATTTATGCTTTCCACAATACTTTCATAGACATCGCTGGTCATTCGCGCATACTTAAAATACTGCCTCTCATTTTTATCTTGCTGTATTTTTGAATACGGCTTTCGCATATCTTCCGCACAGCCGCTCGCCTGCGCATTTATGAAATCGTTAAATGCAGTATTAGGAGCAAAAAAATCGTCTAACGTACTTTGAACACGATCACACTCATCAAACATCACCACATCAACTGATGAAAGGACTTCATCAAGAAAAAGATGACGTGAGCCTCCGACATACGATGCAGACAATCCTGCAACAGTCGTAACGACAACAGAAGAAATTTCCGCTTTACGCAGCATCGCTGCCCCTTGACAAATATGAAAAAGCGGACAACGAAATTTATTCCCGTTTGATTCCTCATTGCGGGAAGCCAAATTATAACAGGGGCGTTCTCCATATTCCCAAGCCTCCTGGGAAGAGGAGTTTGTAAGTCCATTCAGCAAACACGGCGCATTAAGATACGCAGCTATGTCCTCATCAATATACAATTCGTCTTTCTGTTTTAATGCGCACACATATTTTTCCTGATTGGATTTTCCAATTAATGGCGAAACATCCAATCCATACTTCTTCAGGTCACGCATCATCTTAATGACTTCACTGACTGTATTAAGTACAATGACAACATGATATCCGTTTTTGCTGAGATAGTAGGATAAGACTTTCATGAGCGTGCTCTTTCCAGCTCCTACCATGCCAAGGATATTAACGATTTTATCTATTGTAAACCCGTCTGAGTCGCTTACGCTTTGTAATCTGTTCGCTTGCAGCACAGAGTAGCAATAATCATTTGGAACGATTGATTTCATTTCCTCTGACGTTTTTAAAAGATCCTGATAGGTTATTTGGATTTTTTCTCTGCGCGCCTTTCTTGTGCAAGATATGGGTTTTTCTTTCATTCCAAATTCAGCAAGCCAAGGGGGTATACTTACCGTTACACTTTCTTTATTTATACGATAAAAGACGTATTCCCCCGCCGTTGCCATTTTCATAAGAGGTTTTGATTTAACCTCCTCTCTCAAAAACTTTTCATATACGCTTTCGCGCTCAGCTGCAGGGATATTTTCATTCTCTTCTATAATTCTGCCATCTTGTATCTCATATAATCTGATTAAAGCGTATTTATCATTGCAATACTTTAAAAAGTCCTCCTCCCACTTCATTCTGGAAGCATAGCAAATCAATTTTTGTCTTGCTTGCTGTAATAAGTACAGGTCCTCTCCTGAGCGACTATGATTGGTCAATTGATATCCACGTAAAAGAACATAAGCACTGGACGGGTCAAGAGATGGAGATACCTTATGAAGGAGGTATAACACGATTTCAACATTAATAAATGTGCCAACGTCAAAATCGTTTACATCAGAAAAATAGCGAATAAGCTGCTGTTTTACTTTTTTAATTTCTGACATATTTTCCAATCTCCTTCTTCAATTTTTTATAAAAAGCCCCCATCGAAATGCATTTAACCGAACGATTATCTAACGCGTCATTACATATTTTGAGATAATCCTTTTTACTTTCAACAATACTGTCAGGAATCACATAGAATCTTCGCTCACTACGCACTGATTGAAATCTAAAGTCTGTTTTTATTGACTGGCTTAACAGATACGGATTCCCATATGTTTTCGCGTCGATGCCCCAACTTGTTCCATCTGAAAATGTAATTTTAATATCGTACAAATCGTGTTCCGGCCAAAGTTCATTTTTTAGAGCTAAATTGTCGCAAAAAGACTTAATTTCAAGCTCTGCTCTACCAGGATAACTGATATATTTCATAACGCCCTTTTTCAAGCGATACTCATATTTCATTTCCAACGGCTTCAACTTTTCTCGCAAAGTAAAAAACTTTGTCGCGCAATCATGATGGCAACACCTCGGCTGCTGACTGATTAAAGAAAGGGTCCACCCACAATTGGGACATAAATAAACATCTGATGGAATCGGCTCATATGCGTATCCAATAATTTTCCCACATTTATCATCGTTTTCATGAGCAATAAGAAACTCTTTCTTGTCCAAAGTCGAAATAATTGGATGCTCAATTAAAAAACGCCTCATATCCACGTAATACTCTTGCGATAAATCCTTCATTTCACTAAAAACAATATGTTCATCGATGGAGGATAAATCTTTCTCTGAAGCATTGAGATAATCTTCGCACTCACCCGTAAGCTGATAAGAGTTTCTCTTTTCCGAACAAATTATAAGTGCGCCTAAATGATAAAAAGCCAGTTTCTCTAACCTCTCAACAACCTCATGATTCCAACCCACAAACCATTCTTTCACAGGATTTGTACAATTTACACGTATCATCTTACTTTCATTGATAGAATTTAAGTATTCATCGAGCATCTCTTCCTTACTATAATAGCGTAACGCTAATAGAGAATATAAATTCACCCCTTGCCTAAACAACAATCCGGTCTTATAATGCTCTTGATCTTCTGCTCTGAGTTTGCTTTGTAGTCCGAATGCAATACAAGCAAACATTTTTTCAAATTCAGCCATGTTGAATTCCATCACTTCTCTCCCAGAATAAAAATATCCGTCCTTCGAAAACACCGAAGGACGGATTATTTCACTCTGTAATACAAAGTACTAATCAGTCTTTTGCTATAAAATGCCAACAATATTTTGGATCGTTGATCGCATTTCAAACGCAATATATAGTGTTTTTTCTAGGACAGTTCCATTATAAACCATAAGACCAATTTTGTCAAGTATTTTGTAAAAATTTTTGAAAGACAAAATACACACATAAGAACAATTGATATTCGAATTATTAAACCACAAATGTAGCACAGCAAACACACAAAAAACAACCAAATTTATCCGCTCCAAAATACTATCAACCTCAGGGATCAGCAGACATTAAATCATTAAAGCGTAACTGGATAACGAAAAGAACAGCACTCTTTGAGTGTTCAATTATTCTAACAAGATTAAAGCTCTTTTTCAACACCAATTAAAAGATAAGGTATAATATTATTCGCAAATTCAAAAAAGAGCCCAAAAAGATAGACATGCTCAAAAAACTCTGGTAGAATGAAGTCACCACAACAAACATTCGAAAGGAGATCAAGAACATGTCCAAGGATATTATACAACTGAATGAGGAAGTTGTCAAGAACGAATTAAAGGAATTGGTTAGAAACTGTGTATGATTACAATAGATATGAGACAAAGATGATAAAAAAAGAGTAACAAGC
>ERZ1090861.1500-NODE-1500-length-11782-cov-25.794832_pt1 | contig 11782 bp, 8 predicted proteins | sample MGYA00478482_ERZ1090861 | MGnify/ENA primary metagenome ERZ1090861 (study PRJEB33644, sample SAMEA5815744) | chicken gut metagenome | biome: Chicken; feature: Gastrointestinal Tract; material: Caecum | place: Ireland | collected 2019-01-01 | study: A study of... | reverse complement strand
TTAACAAATTTTTTAAAATTTTTTGAAAAATTTGTGGCTTAGCCACTTTTTATCGAGTGTTTTAGGCACTTTCTATCGTAAACTTTTATTAATTTACAATTTTTTTAGTCCGCCTTATGTGGATAACTTACTGGGGTAACACCAAAGCATTTTCAAAAAAATTAAAAGGTTTGAACTTCTAATTTTTTTGAACTCCTAGAAAGGAGAACGCGGGCACGCCTAACGGCTAACCGCTAATGCTTCGGTTTTCCTCCCAACTCCTTTTCCACCCCAGACAAAAATTTTCTAAATTTTTGTTTTTTGGGTTCCCGCAAAATCTCCGATTTTGTGGGTAAAGTTTGGACCCTCAAGGGGTGATTATATTTGGGTAACACCAAAGTTTCTCACTTAAACTTCTTTGACACGGGCAAGCGAATGGGTGATTTTTTCTGAAGAAAAAATCACGATAGGCAAATGCCTATCAAAAACTCAAGAGAGTTTTCCATTCGCTTGCCCGTGTCAAAGAAGGTCTGTGTTTTCAATTCAACTTGCCGGATAGTCGCCATGCATTTGGCTTGAAAGCGGAGATAAAATTTATTTTAAACTCACCCTGCCGGACAATCGCCAAACTTTTGGTTTGGAGAGCGGAGATAAGGTCTGCATTTTCAATTCAAGCCGTCGGACATTCGCCGAGCGTTAGGCTCGCGGACAGTCGTCGAACATTTGGTTCGTGACAAATTACAACGATATTAAAAAGATTTCGACAATTTATGGCTATATAATGCTTTTTAACTATTTTAAATATATGATAAAATTTAACTTGTGAAAAATAATCTCTTTTTTATTGCTGGACTTATAATATTTGCAACTTTGATATGGCTTTTCACGTCTATTTGCATGAATTATAGTTACAAGTCCGCAGAAAGTGATATATCCGTTTGTGAAGAATGTGAAGAAAGTTCTTTCACAAAATTTTTATATGAAAATGAAGATAAATAATAAATAAACCTTATAAATATCTAATAAAAACAACAAAAACTTGCAAAATCGGGCAAAATAATATATAATATTGTCACTATGAGAGTTATCAATCTATCATCAGGTAGTGACGGGAACATTACATATATTGAAACGGATAACACTAAATTATTGTTAGACGATGGTTTATCATGCCAAGAAACAGTTAAAAGGTTAGAACTTATTGGAATAAAGCCAAATGAGCTTGATGGAATTATCATCTCACACGAACACAGTGACCATATAAAAGGGGTTGATATTTTTTCAAGCAAATATAACCTGCCGGTTTACGCACACGAGATGGTATGGCAAGGGATGGATGACAAGTTAAAAAAGGTATCAACGCTTAATAGAAAGCTCTTTGATGGAGAATTTGAGCTTAAAAAACTTACTATCTACCCTGTGGAAGTTCCGCATGACGTTAAATGTTTTGGGTTTAGTTTTTCACAAGGCAATAAAAAAATATCAGTCGTCACAGACCTTGGGCATATTACCGACAAAATCATAAATTCCATTTCTGGAAGTCAAATTGTATACTTAGAAGCAAATTATGATAGGCAAATGCTGTATAATGGCACAAAATACCCACTATCACTTAAAAGACGAATAGATGGACCAAATGGGCACCTATCAAACAACGTAAGTGCAAAGGCTGTTGAAAGGCTGGCAGCAAGCGGAGCAAGGCAAATTATACTTTCACACCTTAGCAAAGAAAACAATAGCCCAGAACTTGCATATAATTTTGTTAGCAGTGAGATTGAAAAGGACGGAATTATAGAAGGTCAAGATATACGAATTGACGTTGCGACCACTTCTGTTGGAGCATTTTTTAGGCTTAAATAAACACAATTTTCTTAGAAATGTATGATTTATGCTAAAATAATCGGGGTTTTTGTAAAATTTTTTAAAGTTACCTATTGAAATTGACGGCAATATATGGTAAAATATAGATAACAAAAATGGAGGGAATTATGTCTAAACTTATTAAAGGAATGATAAACGAACTTCTTATCAATAAAGGTAAAGAAATTGATAAGACTATTCTTGAAAACATTGACACGATTACTACTTTTGACCCTAGAGTTTTGCAGGCTAACTGCTTGACTTCTTTATTTATGCTTGATGTAGATAAAAATCCAAAAGATGGCTTTATTAGATATTGCGACGACCAAGAAAATTATAGCGATAAGAATAAAAGAGTTGCTATTCTTGCAGATGCAGTAGAACTTAAACATGACTTTGATGATAAAGAGTTTAAAAAACGCAATTCTGACAGCACAACTATTGAAAAATTTATAGATGCTATAGAAAGCAATCAAGATGGATTTAAAACAAAGTATGGCAACACACTTTTTGTTAAAGCTTTGAAGAAAGTTTCTAAACAAGCACCTAATTCTCATTTTGCTGTTCAACTTTTGTCTGCTATCACAAGTGCAAAATTGCAGGCTCAAGACGCGGGCGACTATGAAAAATTAAATGAAATTGAAAATGATTGCAAGCCTTTTGTATATCAAGCTTTAAAAGAAAAAAATCCTTTCAAAAAGCAAAAGGATATTCAACAAGCTGTTTTAGGCACTTTTAATGGTGAAGAACGCTATGAAGCTTCTGAATATTATAGATGCTTAAATATACACAACATTATTAAAACTAAGCTTGCTAGCGAAAATCAACTTAACACTAACGTTGCAGATACAAATGCAAATAATTCGCTTTTCTATATCGGGCTCGACGGCTTCCAAAGAGTTTTAATCAATGCTAACGACCCAGACGTAGCAGGTAAAACAGTTGCATCTGACGGGTTCACAATGCAAGGTGATGAAAAAATCACTGACATAGTTAAAAAATGTGCTCTTATTGATGACAACCTTCAACCTACCCGCAATTCTAAATACATTCAAAAAGCCCTACTGATGATAAACGATAAGGTTAATGAATTTAATGGTCAAACTCAAAGAAGTAAAAAGTCTATTCAAAGTAAAAAAAATTTCCTTCAAAGTGCTATTGCTTTCCTTATCCTTCTTGATGTTGAAGAAGTTAGAGACGATTTCGACCCTATAGGTATTGCCCTTGCAAACTCTATCAGCGACATACTTTCTATGATGAAAGGTTCAAAAGAACTCGACTCCCTTATAATGAATGGTTACAAGATTGCTAATAGAATTGCTAGAGCTGAGCTTGGGCAGTCTCTCAATGAAAGATACTTTAAACAGATAACAGCTGGCGAGACTAAAGCTAAAACAGAAAATGAAAACCCTGAAACTCAAGGCGAGCCTGCTGAGGCAACAGATGATAGCGAAGAAAAAATAGAAAAACAACCTGAGACTGAAGATACAATCATTGTAGAAGATGATAGCAAAGGTCAAGATGATACAAAACAAGGTAGTGATTCAAAGGCTAGCACTAGAAAAGTGGTTGGAACACCTGTTAAGAAAGCTGCAAGTTACGTAAAAACAAATATCCAATTCTATAAAAATATAACTAAATCATTGGTTGCTGCTCTAAGCAAGCCACAAGCAGAGCTTAAAAAGCTTGAAGCAAAACAAAAAGAATATGACGATGCTAAGGCGGCTGGACAAAAAGCAAAGAAGCTTACAAAAGCTCAAGCAGATAAACTTGAAACTCTTCAATTACAATATGGCAGTGCTGATGCCCTATCTAGCATGATAGACGAACTTAAAGCAATGAATAGTGACATGAGTTTCCTTGCAGATACAATGGTGAAAGCTATAAAGAAAGATGAAGAATTATCTCTTGATAAGGTTAAACAATCAATGTTCTTAAGCGAAGAACAATATCAAAAGAATGTTGCTCGCATTGAAAGTTACACCGAATATTACGAATTTATTAAGGCTTTTGATAATGCAAGAAAAGTTACAATGGCTGATATCTATACTTATAGAGATGCTCATATGGGTTCAACAACGTTTTCAAAAATTCTTGCTCACCTTCCTGCACAAAAGGCTAAACAAGTTGTTCCACAAGTTCAACCTGCAAAATCACAAACACCTGCAGCTGAAGAAGAACAAAAAGTTGATGACCCTGAGACACACAACTAAAACTTATAGCTTAATAAAAAAAGATTGCATGGTTACATGCAATCTTTTTTTAATTATTTAAAAATAAAATTATTTATTAAAAATAAAAATATAATTTTTAAATAAATAACATAATATTTCTATAAAAATGTTAAAATACCATTAAAATATCAATAAATTTAAAGTTTAACAATAATTTTATATTTTATTATCTATTTAATTATTTTTATTATTTATTAAATTAATAAAATAATCATTTTTAATTATTTATTTTTTAAGCATATTTTTTAAATATTTTCCTGTGTAGGATTTTGAGCATTTTGCAACTTCTTCTGGAGTGCCTTGTGTGACTATTTTCCCGCCACCGCTTCCACCTTCTGGACCTAAGTCAATGATATAATCGGCTGACTTGATAACGTCTAAATTATGCTCTATAACAACAACTGTGTTGCCATTTTCCACAAGTCTGTTGAGAATGGCTATAAGTTTTTTGATGTCATACATGTGAAGTCCTGTGGTTGGCTCGTCAAGTAGATAGATAGTTTTGCCTGTTGATTTCTTAGAAAGCTCGGTTGCAAGTTTGACTCGTTGAGCTTCACCGCCCGATAATGTCGTGGCAGGCTGTCCAAGTTTGATATAATCAAGACCTACGTCATGAAGTGCTTGAACTTTATTCTTTATAGATGGAATATTCTCAAAGAATTTAAGTGCTTCTTCCACTGTCATATCAAGAACTTCTGATATGCTTTTGCCTTTATAGCGAACTTCAAGCGTTTCACGGTTATATCTATGCCCCTTGCAAGCTTCGCAAGGAACAACTATATCTGGCAAGAAATACATTTCAATCTCTTTGACGCCAGCACCTTCGCAGGCTTCGCAGCGTCCGCCCTTTACATTGAAACTAAATCTGCTTGCAGTATATCCCTTTGCTTTTGCGTCCGGTGTGCTTGCAAAGAGTTCTCGTATTGCTGAGAACATTCCAACATAGGTTGCTGGGTTTGAACGTGGCGTTCTGCCTATTGGTGACTGGTCTATATCAATAACTTTATCAAGCAGTTCTACATTTTCAATCTTGTCAAACTTACCAAGTTCTAAGCGGCTGTTATTTAATGTGTTTGAAAGATATGGATAGACAACTTCATTCAACAGCGAAGATTTACCACTGCCCGACACACCTGTGATACACGTGAACACGCCTAGCGGAATATCTACATCAAGATTTTTAAGGTTGTTTTCCTTTGCTCCCCTTACCTTCAAGAAATTCTTTGGTTCTCTTCGAGTGGCAGGAACTTCTATCTTTTCTTCTCCTGTCAAGAACTTAGCCGTCACGGAATTTGGTGATTTTATGATATCTTCGTAAGTGCCATTGCCTACAATCTGTCCACCATGCACGCCCGCAAGTGGTCCAACGTCCACAATCCAATCGGCAGCACGGATTGTGTCTTCATCATGCTCAACAACAATTAAAGTGTTGCCAAGATCACGAAGATTGCGCAAGGTTTGAATAAGCCTATCGTTATCTCTTTGATGAAGACCAATAGATGGCTCGTCTAAGATATACAAAACGCCAGAAAGTCCGCTTCCTATCTGCGTGGCAAGTCTAATACGCTGAGACTCCCCGCCTGATAAGGTCTCGGCTGAACGAGAAAGGGTTAAATATTCAAGCCCAACGTCTGACAAGAATTTTAATCTTGCCCTTATCTCTTTAAGAATGCTTTTTGCTATCTCTTCCTTTTCTTTAGTCAAATTCAAATCGTCAAAATATGGAAGAAGCTCTCCAACTGACATATCGCAAACCTGCGCTATATTTTTGCCCTTTATCTTAACAGAAAGAGCACTTTCGTTTAGTCTTTGACCTTTACATGTTGGGCAAGTTATCTCTCTGACGAATTTGCCAATTTCAAAACGCACAAAATCACTCTTGCTCTCTGCAAGTCGCCTTTTCAAATTGTTTATTATGCCTTCAAACGCAAGTGCTTTTTTACCATTGAAATGCTCAAAAGTTTTATTTCTTGCTTCGCTTTCATATAAATCAAGTTTTTCGCCATTGTTGCCGTATAATAAAAGCTCTATCTGTTTGCGTGGAAGTTTCTCAACTGGGCAATCCATATCTATATCATATTTTTTGCAAAGAGCTTTGATATATCGCTCAGCAAGTCCGCCACTATCAACTCGCCACCCTGTTGCGTTGAATGCACCCTGATTGATTGAGAGATTTGCGTCCTTCAATATTATATCTTCTGAAACATCAGAATAAACACCAAGACCTGAACATGTTGGGCAAGCTCCATAAGGAGCATTGAATGAAAATAGACGTGGAGTGATTTCTTCAAGCGTCCAACCGCAATAAGGGCAGGCGTAGTTGGTTGAGAAAAGTTGCTCTTTATCATCATTTTCTACAATAACAAGCCCTTCTGCAAGTTTAACTGCAGTTTCTATACTGTCGGTTAGACGCGAGTTTATTCCGTCTTTAAGCACAAGCCTATCAACTACCACCCTTATGTTATGTTTTATGTTTTTATCAAGATTTATCTCTTCATCTAGCATATATATGCTGCCGTCAACTTGAACACGGGTGAAGCCTGACTTTTTTAAGCTTTCAAATTGCTTTGCAAATGTTCCTTTTTGACCGCGAACGATTGGGGCAAGTATTGTCAATTTACTACCGCTATTGTATGCAAGAACTGCGTCCACAATCTGGTCTATTGTCTGTTGGGATATAGGCTTTTTACAATGTGGACAATATGGCGTTCCAACACGTGCAAAAAGAAGTCTGAGATAGTCATATATCTCAGTCACCGTGCCAACTGTTGAACGTGGGTTATGATTTGTTGTCTTTTGATCAATAGAAATTGCCGGGCTTAAGCCGTCAATAGACTCAACATCAGGTTTCTGTGCCTGACCTAAGAATTGACGTGCATAGGAAGAAAGGCTTTCAATATAGCGTCTCTGTCCTTCTGCAAAAATTGTGCCAAAGGCAAGGCTAGATTTGCCCGAGCCGCTGACGCCTGTGAAAACCACTAGTTTATTTTTAGGAATTTCTAAATCTATATTTTTTAAATTATTTTCTTTTGCACCTTTAATTATAATCTTATCTTTCATGATTTTATTATACCACTTTTATTATTAACTAACAAATTTTTAATATGATTACATAAAAAAATCAAACAATTTTGTTTGACTTTTTATTTCGTAAATATAAACTAATCCTTCTCTTTTCCTGCATAAATGCCTTTTATATAATACTATTTTTAATTAGCTCCAACCTTCAGGAACTTCTTGAATTGGGCATGTTACGTCATGTTCAATGCTTCTCTCTATAACTCCATCGCTTTGCTCTATTATTTCTGCGGTTATTCTGAAGTTTTCATCAAAGCTATAATAGACAGTTGTTGAGTTATCATTGAGAACAAGATATAAATTGTATGAGCCTTGATAGAAATCTAAGCTTACATCATCAACTGTGGCTATCTCTGTGAACGCACCATGAATAAAATTGTAGACAAAATTTTCAAATGGCGTTTTGTTTGAATCCAAAGGAATTGATAGAATTTCGCCCATAGCTTCTTCCATAGTTGAAGATGTCTGCGTCCCTGTGAATGTGTCTGGGGTATAATGATATCTAATTCCATCGCTATAAAAGTAAACATCATCATAAGTTTCGTATCCCTTGATATATATTTGTTCATTTGAAATATAGCTTTCAAGTGCATTTATAGCACCATCCAAATTTACACTTTGATATAGGCTTGTTGTATCGCTATAGCCTTGCAAAACCATCTCTTCAAGCCCTGCAATATCACTTGAACGTCATAGCTTGTGCTAAACCCGTTATATGAAATATTTATTGTCTGCAAACCAAGAATTGAGCTGTCAAAATTTGATGTGTCTAAAGTGAAGTCATATATTCGCTCTTCTTTGCCTTCATAGCAGTAGATAACTGCTAAATTTTCTTGATTTATTTCTGAATTTTGCAAGATATATTTTTGAGAATTTTGGGCGTCAACAACTATTTGATTTTGATAAGCTGGAGATTTTTCTTGCTCTGCATTGTCACCTAGATATATAAACAAATATATAAGTCCACCTAGAATGCATGCCGCAAGAATAATTGAAATGATGCTAACAACTTTTTTATTCATAATTTCTCCTTTTAGTCAAAAACATTTTAACATAGAAGCTTTGCATTGTCAATGGAAAAATTTGCAATTTATTAACATATTAGATTAAAAAATCAAACAAAAATGTTTGATTTTTAGTGTAAATTAAATTTTATTCTCGCTCAATATCTTCTATGATTTTGCCTGTTTTATCACAATACTGTTTGCTGCCATCAGGTTTTGTTAATTCATAATCTTGCCCATAATTTTTGATACTTTTATATTCACATGGAAGGAGCAATTCTCCTTCAGGGCTATATAGCCCATACTGACCACCCTGCTTCGCGGCTACTACCACATTAGTTGGTTGTATATCTTCAAATTCAAAAGGCAAAATTTGGTTACCTTGTAAATCAAATAATCCAAGTTTTCCATTTTCTTCCTTTTGAATAATATAGTAATCAAGCACTTTTTTCACCGCATAATACAAACAAGGAATAGTCTCCTGCCCATTTTCATCACAAAAGCCCATATTGATATGGGTTTCCTTCTCCCAATCATACAAAGGCTCTTCCTTTTGTTGACTTTCAAGTTCTTCATCAATTTGCCCAACCGTAAAGCCACCTTTTACCCTGCCGATTGAATAGTATTTTGCAGGAATAATTTGTTTGCCATCTCTATCAATATAGCCAAGTTGCAAATTTTGCACAAAAATAAACCCTGCAATTTCGTGTTTCTGATAATCATATTCTGGAATAAGACCTTCGTAAGTTGGCGGAATAATTTCTCCCCTTTCTGCATCAACATAACCGAATTTATAACCATTTTCAATTTGCACCTTAGTTATAAATCCATTAAATGAATTTTGAACTTCATCAAAAGGTCCAAATTTTTCATTTTCTGATTCCAAAAAATATACCGCTTTTTCTTCTGTAAATTCCAATTTCTCTTTTAGCATTTTTGTTCCACCTTTAATCTTTAATCAAATTTTAACATAGAAAAAAAGTAAAGTCAATATTAAATGTAGTAATAATTTTTTAATTGCTATTTAGATTGCTTTTTTAATATTTATGTGACTTGCAAATATTTTATTTTGATTTTGTTTTTGTTAGCTTTTCAAGCTGTTTGCGGAGTTTTTGAATTTGGTTGCGAAGCTCTATTGCCCTTTCAAAGTCGAGTGCACCAGATGCCACCTTCATCATTGCAGTAAGTTTTTCAATCTCAGCAGGGATTTCTTCCTTCTTAATCTTTCCGTCATCCACTTTCTTAGTTATCTCTAAGCTGTTCTTTACTTCTTTAATAATGGTTTTAGGTGTTATTCCATGCTCTTTATTGAACTTTTCTTGAAGCTCTCGACGTTTTCTTGTTGTCTCTATCGCACGTTTCATGGAGTCTGTTTCAACATCGGCATACATTATAACCCTGCCATTTGCATTTCTAGCAGCACGCCCTATTGTTTGAATTAAGGCTCCTTCACTTCGCAGGAAGCCTTCCTTATCGGCATCAAGAATAGCGACAAGCTCAACTTCAGGCATATCAAGCCCTTCACGCAAAAGATTGATACCAACAAGCACGTCAAACTCGCCTGAGCGAAGTCCATTGATAATCTCAACACGTTCCATTGTGTCTATCTCTGAGTGCATATATTTTGTTTTGAAATTATGCTCTTGTAAGTATGTTGTCAGGCTTTCCGCCATCTTCTTTGTCAGCGTTGTGACAAGCACACGTGCGTTATGTGAAATCACATTTTTTATTTCAAGCATTAAATCTTCAATTTGATTTTTAATTGGTTTTACTTCAATTAACGGGTCTAAAAGTCCAGTTGGGCGAATAACTTGCTCAACAACTTGTCCTGCTCGTGAAAGTTCGTATTGTGCTGGTGTGGCTGACACATACATGACCTGCCCTATCTTGCTTTCAAACTCGTCAAAAGTAAGTGGTCTATTGTCTCTTGCAGCGGGCAGACGAAACCCATATTCAACAAGTGATTGCTTTCTTGCTTTGTCACCATTATACATTGCTCTAATCTGTGGGAGCGTCATGTGACTTTCATCTATGATTGTTAAAAAACCTTTTGGGAAATAGTCGATAAGTGTGTAAGGTGGCTCGCCGGGTTTTCTGCCATCAAAATATCGTGAATAGTTTTCAATACCGCTGCAGTAGCCCACTTCCTTCATCATCTCTATATCATAGGCAACACGTTGCCCTATTCGCTCGGCTTCAATAAGTTTGCCCTGTTTTGTAAACTCGTCAATCGCAATCTCCCTATCTCTTTCAATTTCTTTTATTGCTTGTTCAAGCCTATTTCTGCCAACCGCATAGTGCGTTGCAGGATAAATTGAAACAACCTTAAGCTCATTGATAAGATTGCCCGAAACAGGCTCAAAATTGTATATCTTCTCTATCTCATCACCGAAAAAACGAACTTTTATCGCAAGTTCTGATTGGTTTGCTGGGAAAATGTCCACCGTGTCCCCCTTTACACGAAAGGTTGAACGCTTGAAATCAATGTCATTTCTAGTGTATTGAATATCAATAAGGCGGCTGATAAGCTCATCCCTATCAATCATGTCACCTTCGCGAAGTGAGATGTGCAAGTTGTAGTATTCATCAGGGTTGCCCAAGCCGTAGATACATGAAACTGACGCGACTATAATCACGTCGTCTCGCTCGAGTATTGACGAAGTGGCAGAAGAACGGAGCTTATCTATCTCATCATTGACCGCCATATCTTTCTCAATATATGTATCTGAAGAGACTATGTAGGCTTCTGGCTGATAATAATCATAATAGGAAACAAAATATTCAACACGGTTGTGCGGAAAAAACTCTCGAAATTCATTGCAAAGCTGAGCCGCAAGGGTTTTATTATGTGCAATAACAAGCGTTGGCTTTTTCATCTTTTGAATAAGATTTGCCATTGTAAAAGTTTTTCCGCTGCCTGTAACCCCTAAAAGCACCTGTTCTTTCAGCCCTTCTTGGAAACCTTCAACAAGTTTTTCTATAGCTTGTGGTTGGTCGCCTGCCGGTTTGTATTTAGATACCAATTCAAAATCCATATAAAATTCCTTTTTTAAATATTTTCATACATATTATATACTAATATCCATGTTTTTTTAAAATGATTTTTCTAAATTTTAATCTATAAAAACTTATAAGAATATTTTACTAACTTTTAAAAATAGCTTTTAATATCAAACCGAAAACAAAGCTGACTGTCGCGAGAAATATACTACGTAAAACAAGCATCAATAATGCTTTTTTCTGCTTTTTTGCATCAGATAAATATGTTTGCCCTTTCTTTTTTAATTTTACACAATAAAAATAACCATTTTTACTATCAGATACCACAAAATCTATATAATTTTGAAGTGATAGACTTGCCATAATTTCATCAATTTCACTGACTGAAAGCACTATTTTATTGCAGATTGCCTTTGCAATCTCATGCGGAGAAATAAGGTAAGTTTTCTTACCCGCACAAGCCTTACATAAATATTTTAAAACCAATTTTTCCTTTCTATCTGGCATTGTAAAAAATAATTCTCCTTATATTATTTTTACACAATAATAAAAAATTATTAAAATAAAGATAAAATAAAGAAAAAATAGGTGCAAATCAAAATAAATTAAATAAAAAATATATTAATT
>ERZ1090861.1499-NODE-1499-length-11784-cov-6.765112_pt1 | contig 11784 bp, 8 predicted proteins | sample MGYA00478482_ERZ1090861 | MGnify/ENA primary metagenome ERZ1090861 (study PRJEB33644, sample SAMEA5815744) | chicken gut metagenome | biome: Chicken; feature: Gastrointestinal Tract; material: Caecum | place: Ireland | collected 2019-01-01 | study: A study of the... | reverse complement strand
AACTCTTTGACACCTATGCAAAGAGAAATACTAAAAACATACGACAAACTATATAGTGATTATTACAATACACCTTTTGAGGTTGAAGCAAGACAAGCGGGGGATTTTTATGCAGAAAGAATTGAACGAGTGGGATATAATCTCGGTAATCAAGGAAGATATACGGACAGGTCAGTGGGATATAGACCACGGATGCAAGTTTCCTCGAAAAGTAACGAGGGAGCAAGCTCTGGAAAACCTCGAGAAAATGAAAAAAGAAGCGGAAAGACGCCGCAAGATGGATCTGGAATAGAATTTGATATTAATAATGTTGATAAGATAGTCAAGAAGGTCAAAAAAAAGGATAACACCTTTGCTCACGTGGCATCTAAAATTTTGACGCCTATATCAACACGTCTTGAAGATATCAATCCGGTATTGAAACACGCTCTAAGAAAATTTGAGCTTGACAGTGCTTTAGCTGAAAACAGGTCGGCTGAAACAATAAAGCCGTTTGTTGACAAACTTGATAAGATGCCCGAGAGTGATTATGCAAAATACGACCTTGCTTTGAAAAACGGCAGAGCTGATATTATTGATAAGCTAAACAAGAAATACGGCATATCAAAAGAATATCAAAAAGTAAGAGAACTTCTTGATAACATCAGAGATGAAGCTATTGCAGCCGGATACACTAAAAATATATATTTATTGTATTATATATAAAAAGATGCCTAATACATAATAGTATTAGGCAGAACTTTTCGAAAATTTCTTACTATAGTAACGTTTCGAAAATATTTATTGTATGTTATTATTATAAAAAGTAAAAAATATATTGTCAAGAAAGGTATATTATGAAAAAGATTCTAAGTCTGGATATTGGGATAAGTTCTATCGGAAATGCTGTTGTCGAACTTGATGATGAAAATTTTTACGGGAAAATACTTGATGCCGGAGTTAGAATTTTTTCAGCAGCAGAACAACCATCTGGAGATTCTTTAGCAGCCCCAAGAAGAGAAGCGAGAGGAGCAAGAAGAAGAATTTCAAGACGTTCAAGCCGTTTATATAATATAAAAAAATATTTAATCTTAAATAACTTTATAACTCAAGAACAAATTGAAAATTTATATTGTTCAAATAAACAAATTAAAGATGTTTGGACTTTGAGAAAAGAAGCACTATATCGTAAACTGAATAATGAAGAATTTTATAGAATTCTTATGCATATTGCAAAAAGAAGAGGTTTCAAATCAATAAGAAAATCAGAAGAAGCAAAAAAAGAAGGCGACTTATTAAAAGCAATAAAACAAAATTATCAGGAATTTGAAAACGGGCAGTATAAAACAATCGGAGAGATGTTTGCAGAAAAGGATATAAAAAGAAATAAAAGAGAAAAATATAATAATTCCATTCCAAGAGATCTTTTGCAAAAAGAAATTGAAATAATCTTTGAAACCCAGAGAAAACTCGGGTCTCCACTTGCAAAAGAAGAAACAGAAAATTTCTATCTACAAACAGCTTTTTATCAAAGACCACTGCAATCAATGGAAGATAAAATAGGATATTGTTCATTCGAACCTGATGAAAAAAGAGCTCCAAAATGTGCATATACTTCAGAAATTTTTACAGCGGCAACAAAACTTGTAAATCTGTCTATAACTGATGAATTAGGAGAATGTAGAGTCCTTTGCGGAGATGAAATTAAACAAATTATAGAGCTTGCTCACAAAAACACAAAAGTTACATACAAACAACTGAAGAAAGAATTATGTTTGGAAGATAATATTTTATTTAACGGACTAAATTACAACAAAAAAGACAAAAACCCTGAAGACTCAACATTAATTGAATTAAAAAATTATCACTTAATAAAAAAATCAATAGTAAATGATAAAAATTTAGGAAAAGTGTACTTTGAGGCAATAAAATATGATAAGGACCTGTTCAATAATATTGCTACTGTTTTAACCTGTGAAAAAAGTGATGAGTCAGTAATTGCCAGAATGAAAGAATATTTTATTGATGATAAAATTATCGCTTGCGTAAAAGACTTATCTATGAGCAAAACTATGCATCTTTCGCTGAAAGCGATGGAAAAAATATTACCCTATATGCTCGAAGGATATAAGTATAATGAAGCCTGCGAACTGGCTGGTTACAATCATCATTCGATTTCAAAAAATAAAACAAAACAAAATTTCTTGCCTGTTTTACCTCAAGAAGAACTGACAACCAATCCTGTAGTAAATCGAGCAATTTCTCAAACCAGAAAAGTTGTCAACTCATTGATAAAAAGACATGGGACGTTTGATTATATTATTATCGAAATGGCGAGAGATTTATCAAAATCATTTGATGAACGAAGAAAAATAAAAAAAGCTCAAGAAGATTTTCAAAATCAAAAAGAACTGGCAAGAAAAAGATGTATAGAAAATGGATTAAATCCAGATTATCCAAAGAGTAATTTATTAAAATTCAGACTATGGGAAGAACAAGGAGGATATTGTATTTATTCTGGAAAATACATTGACCCGAGAAAACTTAGCGACCAGGATTATACAGATGTAGATCATATTATTCCATATTCAAAAAGTTTTGATGACAGCCTGAACAATAAAGTTTTATGCCTGTCTGATGAAAACAGACAAAAAGGAAATAAAATCCCATATGAATATATCGGAGAATCAAAATGGTATGACTTCGTTCAAAGAATAAAAACCTATAATTTAAAATCAGCAAAATACAACAGACTCATCAGAAAAAGTTATGAATCAGAAGGATTTAAATCACGCAACTTAAATGATACAAGATATATAACAAAATTCATTAAAGACTACATAAAAGAAAATCTTGATTTTGGAAATAATCTTAAAGTTGAAACTCGAAATGGTTCACTGACAGCATTTTTAAGAACACAATGGGGACTGATTAAAAACAGAGAAGAAAATGACAGACATCACGCCCTTGATGCAATTGTCTTAGCGTGCTCAACACAAGGCATGGTACAATATTTATCAACTGTCTCTGCCAAAATTGAAAACTACAACTATACAAAAGATAAAAAACCAAGATTTAAACGTCCCTGGGCTACCTTTAAAGAAGATGTAGAACTTGCTATCTCCAAAATTTTCGTTTCAAGAGCTCTTAGAGCCTCTGTCTCAGGACAATTACATGATGCAACAATAAGAAGCCCTAAACACCTTCAAGATGGGTTCACTGTACTAAAAACACCTCTTGAAAAAATTAATCTGCAAACACTAGAAAAAATGTATGACAAAGAAAGAAACATAAAAATATACAACCTCCTTAAAGAACGTCTGACAAAATTCAATAACGACCCGAAAAAAGCTTTTGAAGAGCCTGTATATATGCCTATGTCAGAAGAAAAATTGAAACAAGGACAAAAACCTCACCTTATAAAAACAATAAAAATTAAAGACAACAGTATATCAGGAATAAAAGTGCATAACGGTTTCGCACAAAATACATCAATGCCCAGAGTTGATGTATTCACAAAGAAAAATAAAAAAGGTAAAAACGAATATTTCCTTGTTCCTATCTACATCGCTGATTTTGGTGGAGAGCTGCCGAACAAAGCTATATCAACAGGAAAAAACCGTTGGATAGAAATAACTGATGACTACACATTCTGCTTTAGCCTATATCCAAATACATTGATTGCAATCAATCCAACCGGCAAACCTGAAGATGAGTTCCTCGGTTATTACAAAGGCTGTGATATTACAACCGGAACAATAAAATTAGATTCTCATGACAGAACAATAAAAGATAAACGTATCTCAACAAAAACAGCAGCGTATATAAAAAAATATCAGGTCGGAGTTTTGGGGGATTATCATGAAGTGAAACATGAAAAAAGACTCAAACTCAAAGGACCAAAATAATGGGCTACAAAACCATTCTATTCTCAAAACCGGGAAAACTATTCATCAAAAATTATCAGCTTGTCTATCAAGCTGATAACTCTGATGATACAACATCAGTCCCGATGGAAGATATCTCAACCATAATCCTCGAAAGTCATCAAATTTCGGTAACAAATTATTTCCTCTCAATCTGCGAAGAATATAACATTACATTGTTCACCTGCAACAAAAAACATCAGCCAAACGGAGTGCTTATCCCTTTTTATCAACACAGCAGAAATACAAAAATTGCATATAATCACATAAATATGAATGAAACTCTGAAAAAAAGATTATGGCAAAGAATTGTAAAACAAAAAATAACAAACCAATCAATAGTCCTAAAAATATTATTTGAAATACAAGACCTTGATTTTTATATATCAAAAGTTCAATCAGGAGATAAAACAAACATAGAAGGTCAAGCCTCAAAAAAATACTGGAGCTTGCTGTTTGCTGACTTCAAAAGGCATGCAAATACAAAACACAATGCCGCCCTCGACTATGGATATGCTATCTTGAGAGGAACTATATCAAAATTCGTCGCCTCTTCAGGTCTTATTCCTTGTTTGGGTATTCATCACTGCAATGAACTCAACTCTTTTAATCTAACAGAAGATTTAATAGAACCATTCAGACCATTTGTTGATTTACTGGTCGCAAATATGAACACCCTCCAAGAAGATACACTTACAAAATACGATAAAGCTTATCTTCTGAATATACTAAATATGCAATGTATGTACCGAAAAGAACAAATTACCATCCAAAATGCCTGCGAAAAAGTCTGTAAATCTTTTTCAAAAAGCATAGAGGCAAGTGACTTTTCAATATTGGAATTGCCAGAATTCATAGAGGTAAAATGAGCGTAAAAGGTGATGATATTTTTATGAGATTATTCGTATTCTTTGATCTACCTGTTGCAAAGAAAACACAGAGAAAAATTGCTGCAAGATTTAGACGTGAATTACAAAATGCAGGTTTTACCATGATTCAATTTTCTGTATACTGCAGAGTTTGCAGAGGTCAGGATATTGTAGACAGAGAAATAAGAAGATTAAAACAAATAATCCCTCAAGAAGGAAATGTTCGTGTTCTTCAAGTTACTGATAAACAATATGGAAACATGCTGCTACTGATTGGAGAACCCAAAAAAGAAGAAATTATAGGGGCACAACAACTACTTTTGTTTTAAAAATTTTTGGGCTAATAATATCAAACTCCTTATGTCTGTTAGACTTAGGAGTTTGATATTATACAATAAATGATTTCGAAAGGAAACTATAGCTGCTCCCCAAACCATATTTTAATACCTCTTATTATACAATAAATGATTTCGAAAGGAAACTATAGCGTCATGTATTTGTTTGCATATGCATTTTGTATTATACAATAAATGATTTCGAAAGGAAACTATAGCTAGCCCCCGTACCTGATGTCTGTACGACTGATTATACAATAAATGATTTCGAAAGGAAACTATAGCACTCGCATTTGCGTTAATATTATTTGCGTAATTATACAATAAATGATTTCGAAAGGAAACTATAGCTAGTCTCTTGCATATCTGTTTAATTTCCCTATTATACAATAAATGATTTCGAAAGGAAACTATAGCATATTCCATGCATTTATCTTCGTATTCTTGATTATACAATAAATGATTTCGAAAGGAAACTATAGCAGAAAAAACCGAACAGCAATAAATTTTATTATTATACAATAAATGATTTCGAAAGGAAACTATAGCAGTCGGTTACAAACATTTTCCCGTCCGTACATTATACAATAAATGATTTCGAAAGGAAACTATAGCTTCTCTATTTGCTATTGCATTCATGCGTGCATTATACAATAAATGATTTCGAAAGGAAACTATAGCAATCTGCCATTGCTCTTTGATAACTTGTATATTATACAATAAATGATTTCGAAAGGAAACTATAGCATATGTCAAGTAAGCAGTACACAATCCCTGATTATACAATAAATGATTTCGAAAGGAAACTATAGCGAGTCTGCTCTCATTGTCGGGGTCGTCAAAATTATACAATAAATGATTTCGAAAGGAAACTATAGCTGAGATAATCTCCTTCTTGTTTATCTATCAATTATACAATAAATGATTTCGAAAGGAAACTATAGCTAATGCTCATACATACGAGATATTAGACTTATTATACAATAAATGATTTCGAAAGGAAACTATAGCTTTTTCTTCTGTTATTGGTAGTAAAAATATATTATACAATAAATGATTTCGAAAGGAAACTATAGCAACTTCGTCAGGAATATTATCGGAATAAGTATTATACAATAAATGATTTCGAAAGGAAACTATAGCTTCTATTTCTGTCCCTTTCTCGGATTTTTTATTATACAATAAATGATTTCGAAAGGAAACTATAGCTTCGTTTACTTTATCTTTTGTCTGTGATTGATTATACAATAAATGATTTCGAAAGGAAACTATAGCACGTGGAGACATCATGGCTATCGATGTTAGATTATACAATAAATGATTTCGAAAGGAAACTATAGCTAGAATCCTCGCTACCATTCCGTTAAATTGATTATACAATAAATGATTTCGAAAGGAAACTATAGCATAAGTTCCTGCAAAATGTTTTCTGAGTCTATTATACAATAAATGATTTCGAAAGGAAACTATAGCTATTGAGGTATAGCTACAATGCAAGCAATCATTATACAATAAATGATTTCGAAAGGAAACTATAGCAAATCTTGTATCCTTCCTTGGTTTTTCTTCATTATACAATAAATGATTTCGAAAGGAAACTATAGCTTTTACCTCCTATAGTAATCTTCCACCAGTATTATACAATAAATGATTTCGAAAGGAAACTATAGCTGCGTTAATGTTGTTTGCATAAGCCCTTGTATTATACAATAAATGATTTCGAAAGGAAACTATAGCTAGTCCGCTTTTGTACCATGTTGTGGATTGATTATACAATAAATGATTTCGAAAGGAAACTATAGCATTACCGGATTTAATCATTCCTAAGGCTGTATTATACAATAAATGATTTCGAAAGGAAACTATAGCACGCTCATTCTTAAAAAAGCCGCTGGGATTATTATACAATAAATGATTTCGAAAGGAAACTATAGCTGTCTGTCTTAAATAGTTAAATCCTGCAACATTATACAATAAATGATTTCGAAAGGAAACTATAGCGAATTGACAGGCGCCGTCGGCAGCTTGAGAATTATACAATAAATGATTTCGAAAGGAAACTATAGCGTTGAGGAAAAAAGCTTGCACACAAGCAGAATTATACAATAAATGATTTCGAAAGGAAACTATAGCAACCTCAACAAGTATATATAGAGCCGTTTTATTATACAATAAATGATTTCGAAAGGAAACTATAGCTGTGTCGACTTCGTGGGAGATTGTGTTTTTATTATACAATAAATGATTTCGAAAGGAAACTATAGCTGCGTTACTGTTTACTACTCTCTGATATGCATTATACAATAAATGATTTCGAAAGGAAACTATAGCAATATGTCTTTGTTGTCGTCAAAAACTTTTATTATACAATAAATGATTTCGAAAGGAAACTATAGCCTTAATATTATTGATACCTTTTTTCCAAATATTATACAATAAATGATTTCGAAAGGAAACTATAGCGTCGCATTTTGAATTTTCGACAAGGCTGACATTATACAATAAATGATTTCGAAAGGAAACTATAGCCTCTTTTGTCAATTGATGATATTGATCAAATTATACAATAAATGATTTCGAAAGGAAACTATAGCATTCTTCCAAGATGCTTGCTTTCATAACAGATTATACAATAAATGATTTCGAAAGGAAACTATAGCTCTTGAAGCGGGGTATGGAGATAATCTGAGATTATACAATAAATGATTTCGAAAGGAAACTATAGCCATTAAATGTTGATTATTGGAGTATTGAAATTATACAATAAATGATTTCGAAAGGAAACTATAGCATTTCTCATCAAAATATTAGACACTTTGTTATTATACAATAAATGATTTCGAAAGGAAACTATAGCTTTTGCCATTTTTTTGTTCACCTCCTTAAAATTATACAATAAATGATTTCGAAAGGAAACTATAGCTTGTGCGAGTGGTAAGCTGTCAAAAGTACAATTATACAATAAATGATTTCGAAAGGAAACTATAGCCTTCTTTTGTCAATTGATGATATTCATCAAATTATACAATAAATGATTTCGAAAGGAAACTATAGCACCATAAAGTGAGTTATCTAAATAATCTGCATTATACAATAAATGATTTCGAAAGGAAACTATAGCTTTGAGCTATTTCAAGATAAAAAGCCCCGAATTATACAATAAATGATTTCGAAAGGAAACTATAGCTAAAATCCTTGCAACCATCCCATTAAACTGATTATATAATAAATGATTTCGAAAGGAAACTATAGCTGCTTCTCCGTCGGATTTAGCGGGGAAGAGATTATACAATAAATGATTTCGAAAGGAAACTATAGCTATTTGAGTTACAATCTTGTACAGTGCAACATTATACAATAAATGATTTCGAAAGGAAACTATAGCCTTAACGCTAATGTTGTTTTACCTAAACCAATTATACAATAAATGATTTCGAAAGGAAACTATAGCAATGTTAAGATTTTCTTGTCCTGTCTTACGATTATACAATAAATGATTTCGAAAGGAAACTATAGCTTGAATTTCCATAAAACGATGATATAATATTATTAGAAGCTGTTTCAAGCCCGGGACTACTTTCTTCCGGTAACCTTGCAGCTTCTTTGTTATTCATCACCTAAGCTAAAAAAGTTACTGAAGCCAAAAGAACAAGGTTCTCTTTGCTCGGAATAATGCCTATGAGAATACTACCATTAATAATTTTTATCTCTGTATTTTTCTTCAACACTACAACATCAATGGCAGTAGCCAACAATATTGACGCTGAACTGGAAAGTTGTATGTCAAAAGCTTCTTCTACTCAAGATATGAACAACTGCTTGGATATTGCACAAAAGGCGTGGGAAAAAGAAACAGACAAAACTATATTTTCTCTAAAATCAAAACTGAATAAAGAGTCTTATAAAAAACTTAAAAAATCTCAAGAACTCTGGGAAGAATATAAAATCAGCGAATTTCAAACTATTGATAATCTCATTGAACAAAAACATGGAACAATATACTTAAACCTCCAAAAAGGGTTCAAAGTTGATATAACAAAACAAAGAACACTATTGCTGAAACAATATTTGAACACAATTGACGAGGATTAAAAAAGTAGGAATTTATATAGCAAATTCCGCCAAAAATTTCCAAAACAACGTCATACTGAGCGTTAGCGAAGTATCTGAACAAAAAAGATTCTTCGGGCTAAAACCCTCAGAATGACGGACTTTTAATAGTATCTATAGAATTTTCTATATAAATCTCAAAAGTATATATTGACACAAAAAATTTTTCAGAGTATTAATAATACCAAAGGAAAATTTCACATGAAAAATAACCAAGTTATTACAACAGCTATGATGATGTGCAGCATGCATAATTTATGCAGGCTCTGTTTTTCATCCCGAATGTAAAACTTGTTCAAATAAAAATTTCAAAACTGCCTGCATAAAATAAACAGGCAGTTTTTTTTATTTACAGGTTTTATATCATCGAGGGAATCTACACATGACGCAGAATTTAAAAGTAAACCACATAAACAACAAATCCTACAAGCGAAATCAACAAACACAGACCTTCAAAGCAGCACCGTCCGCACTGTTTTCAACTCTTGATAAAAGCCTCAAACCGCTTGACTCTTTCATAAAAATGCAGGAAAACCTCTCTGGCACAAGATTTGTTCAGGACACCGCAACAAACTGGGTACCAAAAGCCGTCTTTGCCCGCAGCAAGGCTGACTTGGCAGAAATGAGTTTTCTTGAATTCGGCGAATCTGCCCTCTTCTACTTCGCTCCGGGGCTGATAGGAGAACATATTTCAAGAAAAATATTCTCAAAATTTGCCCCTAAAAACCTGCAAAAACAAATAAACAAACATATACCTGACAGCGTTGATACAATCCTCTCAAACAAAGCATTAGCAAAAAACGGCGCCGATAAACATCTTCTGCCGATTAAGGCTGCCATTGTACTGAGCTGTGCAGCTATACCTGCGGCAGAATATGCGCTAAGTTTTGCAAAAAACCTCTTCACACTCAAAGTCTTCAAAAAATCAGACTTCAACAACATTGCAAACTTGAATAAAAATCAAAAAGAAGACACCGCCCAGCAGCAAAGAGTCGAAAAAAGCGCAAAATCTCACATAAAAAAAGCTGCCATAGTTTCTGCGGCATCTTTAGGCACAGGTGTTTTATTTGCTGCGCTCGGACATAAATCAAAAGCAATCCAGTCAATAAGCAAAGGTATTCTGCAACCAGGCGCTCAAATATCAAAAGGACTCGAAAAAATCGGCATAAAATCAAAAAAACTCGACTCTTTCCTTCGAAAATATATAAACTTCGACTTTGACTCAAGCAACGGAAAACTTGCTCTTAGCCATGGTCAGCTTGCTGCAACTGTTATGGCAGGAGTTGTCGGATACAATCAAGCGGCAAAGGACAGAGGACGCCTCGACCAGCTCGAAGTTATGACAAGGCTTCCGCTTGTCGCCTTCTACACAATCTTCGGCAGCTCACTGTTTGAACATGGTTTCAAAAACATACTCCATAAAAAGAACGTCTTCCCTGATTTAATCAAGAAAACCCAGGACAACACCCTCATTACACCAACAAGAGAAGAACTTCCGGAACTTGCAAAACAACTTGCAAAGAAAAACAAAACAAATGTCGAAGACGAATTTGCAAAACTAATCAAAGGCAAAGCAACCATCACAGCGGTTCCGTTCCTGTTCAGCCTTGTATTTATGGGATTCACCCTCGCAGGCATAAGCAGGCTTTGGACACAATACAGATATAACAAACAGCAAAAAGAAAACTCAACCCCTCAGGATACAATAAACATCACAAAACTGAGAAATCCTCTCGAAGAAAAAGCAGCATTAACTTTTGCAAGCTTCAAATAAAATTATCTCAAAAGATAACTTTTTCTCTTCTCCTCAGGAAATCGCTCAATTGCATATCTCAACATAGTACGGGGCATCTGATTGATATGTTTGTCGAGGAAATCGCACAAAACTTTCTCATCCTTTTTTCCAACCTCTCTTAGCATCCATCCGACAGCCTTATGCATCAAATCATGCCTGTGAGTCAAGAAATACTCCCCGAGAGAGAGTGTAACATCAAACCGTCCCTGTTTAATAAAATAAAGCGTTGCGACAACGGAAACTCTCTCCTCCCACAGCCTGCCTGATTTTGCCAGTTCAAATAATACACCGTCGTCATCAAACGCTACAGGTCCGACAATGTGCGGAGCTGATATATCCACAAGATCCCAGTTATTTACATAACGAATATTTTTCATGTAAAAATCAAATACTTCTTTTTTCTCTTTTTCACCCCGGCAATGCTTGAACTTCAACACGAGAATAAGCACCGCACAAACTCTGATTTCATGATATGGATTTTCGAGCATTTTTTGCAAATCGTCATAAGATGCTGTTTTGAAATATTTTTTTGCAATCTTCCTCAACGTCGGAGAATTCACTCCCAAAAACAAATCTCCTTCCGAATACTCTCCTTTTCCTGTTTTGAAAAATGAGGCATGGCGTTGAGCAGATTCAGCAGTAGAATAACTTTTTATTTCTTCGATTATACCTTTATACACAAGTCTGTTACCTCGAATTAATTATATCGCAGATTGTTTTTTTTTGTTTAGCTGATAATATTGTGTTGAAGAAGGTTGTTATGAAAAAAC
>ERZ1090861.1498-NODE-1498-length-11786-cov-4.987299_pt1 | contig 11786 bp, 6 predicted proteins | sample MGYA00478482_ERZ1090861 | MGnify/ENA primary metagenome ERZ1090861 (study PRJEB33644, sample SAMEA5815744) | chicken gut metagenome | biome: Chicken; feature: Gastrointestinal Tract; material: Caecum | place: Ireland | collected 2019-01-01 | study: A study of the... | reverse complement strand
CGTCAAAAAACTCAGCTCCCCCACCCTTGGGGGGGGGGCCCCTGTTTACCCTCTTTTTCGGCGTTTTCATTCTGTCCCCCCCCGCCCTTTCGGCGGGCCGGGCCGTATTTTTAATCTGTCACTCTTCTGCGGGAGCCTCGGCCTCTTCGGTTTCGGGAGCTTCTGCCGCCTCTGCGCTCTTCTGCGCCGCCTTTTCCGCCTCTCTCTGACGCCTGCGGGCGCGGTTGGCTTCACGCCTGCGCGCACGCGCGTCTTCGATGTCGCGCTGGATCTGATCGGCGGAGAGGTCGACCATGGCGTAAGCCGTTTCGAGGTCTTCCTCGTCGCGCACGACGAGTTCGGTCGCGGGGATCTTGAGCTTGGAGACGGTGCTTGTCGTCCTGCGGAAATCCTTGAGCATCTCGTTTTCCAGCTGGAACAGCGCGACGGGATAGCCGCGGCGCACCGTCAGCTTGACGATCTTGCGGCTTCCGCGCTTGATGCATACGCCGCTTCCGAGTTTTGCCTCCATCGCGTCTTTCTTGGTGAGCGCGTAGTCGCGGATCTTGTTAAAGATGTCGCGAAGCGGCTCATCCATTGCGACGTATGCTTCGGCAAAGGACTTCGGGCTCGCCGTGATGGTGACCTGTTCTCTGTCGTCTTCCTCTGCCGCGAGTTCTTCCTGTACCTGAGCGGGCGCCTCCGCAGGCACCTCTGCGGGCTCTTCTGCGGGTTCTTCTGCAGGTTCTTCTGCAGGTTCTTCTGCCGCGACGGAGACGGTTTCCGCCTCTTCCGCGCACGCCTTTGCGGGAGCGCTGTCCTCGCTTGCGGGAGCGGGCGCTTCGCCTCTGCGCATGCGGAGCGCGAGGAGCACGACCGCCGCGACGAGGAGCACCAGCGCGACCGCGAGCAGGATGTACACGACGGTCAGATCGGTGCTGTTTCCGTTCGCCGCCTCAATGGACGCGACCTGTGCCTTGAAGGTGGCGACCGCAACGGCGACCTGTTCCATGCTCGTCGCGGAGTCGATTGCCGCGACCGCCTCGTCGTAGTAGCGAAGGATGATCTCTGCATTCTCTTTGCCGAACGCTTCTTCGAGCTTGTCGCTGACGCTGTCGCGCGAGAGCGCCGCGGTGCGGAGCGCCTTCGCCTCGGTGACGGACTTGACATAGGCCTCCAGCCAGCTGTCGATCTCTGCCTTCGCGTCCGTCTTCGCCGTCTCTACATTGGTCGCCGCCGTGACCTTTTCGCCGATCGCATCGACCGCCGCCTGCAGGTCTGCGATGTCCGCCGCGAGCGCCTCAGCATCTTCCGCAGTCGCGAGCGAGCCGAGCGCCGCCTTGACTTCTTCTACCTTTTCGACCGCCGCCGCGATGTCTGCCTTGAGGTCTGCATTGACATCCTCGAGCGCGCCGCTGAGCGAATCGACGTCTGTCTCAAGCGAGTCGATGTCCGCCTGCATTGCGTCGATCTTGGCATTGATCGCATTCTGCGCCGCCGTGATCGCCGCCGTCAGGGTCTCGACTGCCGCATCCAGCTCTTCGGACGTGTTCGCGTTGATCGCATTCTGTGCCGCCGTGATGGCAGCTTCGATCTGATCGGTGACCGCAACAAATTCGTCGCCGATGTCTGCGATCGCGCCGTTGAAGAGCGTTTCAAGTTTTTCGAGCTGTTCGGTCTGTGCCGCTATCTCGGCACGCGCCGCCGCGATGTCTTCGATCTCCGCAAGCGCGTTTGCCTTGTACGCATCCACTTCCGCCTTGGAAGCCGCATTGAGGATCGCCGCGTAAGTGGAAGTCGGGAGCACGATGCCCGTGTCGCCGATCTCTGTCTCGATCGCTTCGATCGCCTCCTTCTTGTAAGAAGCGAGATCGCCCGCGATCTGATCGAGGAGCGCGTCCACTGCGTCGAACGCCGCGAGCTTGGCGAGGAGGACCTTGCCCTCGCTCTCCGCCGCCGCAACTTCGTCATACGCCGCGAGCACAGCTTCTGCCGCATACTTGAAGGTCTCGCCCTGCGCATAGGCCTTGACGTCGTTCCAGCGCAGGCCGCAGGACGCCGCATAGGTGCGGATGTCCGTCTGTGCCGCAAGGCGCGCGTTCAGCAGCGCTTCGGTGTCCGTGGACGTCGCCGCGACCACATAATACATTCCGTTGTAGAACGCCCCTTCGAGCCCGTCTGCAAAGTAAGCCGCATTGGGATTCTCGGAGAAGGTGCCGCCCGTGATGAACTTCTCGACGTTTTCGCTGAACACTTCACCGTTGAAGGTGCCGCCCGTGACGCTGAGCGCGATGTTGTCGACCTTGTCGTCCTGCAGATCCGCTTCATACAGCGCGCGCTCGCCGATGAGGGTGCCGCCGCTGATCGTCGCGGAGAGAGCTTGATTGCTCGTGTGCTGGGAAACCGCCACGGCCGCGCCGACCGTCGTGGAGCCGTTGCCGTTGGGATCTGCCTCGAAAGGATCGCCTGCACCTTCGATCTTGCCGCCCGTGACAACGAGTTCGCCCGCACGCATTTCAATTCCCGTTCTGCCGCCATAGACAGATCCGCCGTTGACGATGAGTGTGCCGTACTGCGGATGATAGATCGCAACATCCTTGGAGTTATACACTTCACCGCCGTTGATCGTGATGCTCGTGCCATGTGCCTCTCCGTTACCCTGGATCGTAGCGCTGCATTCCTGTGAGGTCTCCGCCCCGTCATTCCAGGACTTGAGCACTGCAGACGTCACTAAGATCGCGATCGGGTCTTGTACCGCAATTTTCGGTTCAATGAAGACCGCACAACCCGTGCGGGATTCTGCCGTAAGAGTTTCTTCAAGCACAAGTTTTGCAACATTGACGGCGTTTTGAGGCAACACATAGAAAGCATCTTTGTCAGCCAACACCGTGCCGTTTTTGACGGTGGTCGTTCCGCTGAATACCTTAACAAAAGCTGCGCCCTTGCTGTTGACCGTAAATCCGCCAAGGTCAATGACGACATCACTTGTCACCGAAATATGCGAATTGAGCGTGATCTGCGCGCCAAGACGCACTGTCTGATAATCGCCGCTCTCGATTGCCGCAGCGAAAGCCGTCGCCGTATACGCGTCCGCAATGAGACCGTCGTCACCTTCGCTGTACACCGCTTCGACACCCGCGGGCGCCTCGCCCGTGAAGGCGATGAAGGAACCGTCTGCCGCGAGCGCAACCTTCACGTCTTCCGCAAGATAGCTCTCCGTGATATTTGCGTTTGTATCGCCGAGGATGGGGTTACGTCCGACAAAAGTGCCGCCACTGATCTCCATCTGCACGCCGCTGCCGCTGTCGCTGACGTTGACCGCAAGCGAAGGAGAAGTCTTATCGTATTCAAACGGGTCTTCACAGAGGTTGATAAAGCTGCCGCCGTTGATCACGACCTTGCCGCCGCCGCCCGCATAGACGCAGGATTCTTTATTTGTGTTGACGGTGATCGTACCGCCCTCGATCGTGACGAGCGCCCCGCTTGCCATCGCACCGACGGGAACAGTCAGTTTGTCCGCATCCGCAGCATTGATCGCACCGTTTTCGCCGGCAACGATGGTTAAACTGCCGCTGCGTACATCCAACGCGCAGACGTTGCCCATGCCCGGGCCGATCTTCAGCGTGTAGTCACCGAGATCGAGCGTAAGCGCTTTGTCCTCTTCGAACTTGAGCTGAGCTTCCAGTGTCGCATCGCTCAACAGCTTGATCGTCGCGCCGTCCGATGCATAGTAGATCGCTTCCTGAAGCGTCTTATACACCGCGTTGTCCACTGCCGCTACGCCGACGCTGTCTGCAGGGATCTCCGTTCCTGCAACCGCCTTGTAGCCGACTGCCGTGGGATAGAACACGCTGCCTTCCGCGATGTAGCCCGCGGGGATCGCGATCGAGAAATTGCCGCCGCCCACAGAGATGTTCGCCTCAAAATTCAAGTCGTTCTCCACAGGCGAGAAATCGATGTCGAACGTGCCCGTGCAGCCCGCTGCAACGGAAAGTGAAGCATTCTCAAACCAGTTAGCAACATCCGTTTTGTCGTTCGTATACTCGACTTTGCCCTTGACCGTGCCCGTATAAGAGCTGTCAAAGACGACCTTGACGCCGTCCGTATATCCGTTAGACGGCCAATAATATACGTCAAAGGCATACTGCCCTTTCGCCGCGGTGATGTTCGTTTTGCCCGCAAACGTCGTCGTGCCGGAATTGTTGGAGATCACATACTGCACGTTGCTTTCCGTCGCGTCGATCGTCATGTCCGTGAGCGTGAGATCGTTGTACTTCTGGATCAGTATCTTTGCCGATTCAGTACCCGCCTTGATCGTGCCGTTTTTCATCGTGACGACAGAACCGTTCAAAAGCTGGAAGCCGTTGGTCTCCGTGCCCTCAGAGCCGACCGTGGAGACCACAATGTAAGTATTGCCGTTGAAGTTTATGACAAAGTTCTGACCTTCTTCGACCTTTATTCCGGAGCCCTTGTATTCTTTTTCGGTGTCGATGAACTCGATGGTAACTTCGTTCTTGTCCGCAGGGACCGCCGCCACCGCTTCTTCAAGGCTCTTGTAACCGACCTTGCCGATCTTTATGATGATGCCGTCCGCGATCGCCTCGTCCGCGTCTGCATATGCCCTGTTGCCATAGAGAACAAACGCTTCTTCCGTGACCTTGTCGATGACCTCATCATACGCGCCGACCGCATAGCCGTCCGCCGTGGGATAGAACAGGCTGTTGTCGGCGATGTAGCTCTCGGGAAGAGCCGTCGCATATGTACCGCCGCTGACGGCGTAGGTGACCTTATCCGCGCCCGAATCTGCTATGATCGCGCCGTTGAACGTGCCGCCCGTGATCGTCGTCGTGCCTTTGTCAATGGCGTCGTCCGCATACGACGTGATGATCGCCGCCTGCGCGCCCTCTGCAACGTCGAACGTGCCGCCCGTGATCGCCATCTCGTTCCAGTTGAGGACCACCGCCTGCGAAACGTTCTTGAACGCGCCGCCGTTGATCGTCATCTTCGCATAGTCATCGTTCTTTACGGTGTTCAGTCCGCCGTCGAACGTGCCGCCGTTGATCGTGATCGTGGGGACCTTGTCTGCGGTTTTGACAAGATCTATGTTATTTGTATAGTCGCCACTGTTATAATAACCGTTCGCGATCATGCTGGAGAAATGTCCGCTCTGCGTGACGGAGACCCCGCACGCCTCGCCTTCATTTCCGATCGTCAGATGGCCGTAGTTCTTGATGACATACCAGCTGTTCCCGCCTGCATCCTCCGCGTTCTGCCCGTTTTCACGGCTCCTCGTAAAATTGCCGCCGAGCAGGGTCGCCATGCCGTAGTTCACCAAAGCCCCGTGCTCGTGCGTGACATTGTCCACAACGCCCGTGCCGACGGAGTCCACGATCGTGAGCACGCCGTAGTTGATGATGGTGTGATCACCGTCATTGGTCAGCGTATACCCGCCGAGATCGAGCGTGATCTCCTTGCCTGCGGGAATGGTGATGTTTTCCGTTACATTCCCTGTCAGAGTGATCGTCTCGCCGCTTTCAGCAGCGGTGATCGCCTCCGGCAATGCGGTCTCCTGCGTATCCGCTCGGGCCTGTATCGGCTGCCACAAGCAGAACAAGGCGGACAACATCATTGCCGCCGCCAACGCGAGCAAAACCGCAAGAACCTTCGTCCTTGATTTGCTCATATGTTTTATCCTCCCCCTACACCGATCGGTATGTTCACACGAGGCACCCTTATGAGATTTGAGCACTCATTCCCCCGATCGGTTTCAGTCATGTTGTAACGATTTTACACATACGTATGCGCAAAATGATGTCACCGCACGCATGTGAAGTGAACTTCCTGCTTTTAGTATACCCTCCTTTTTTCATTTTGTCAATACTTGTACATAAAAAAATGCGCAAACACGCAAAAAAATCGTCTTTTCTTCATATTCCTTCTCTGTGTGCAAAAAGAGCCGACCGTTGTATAAAAAAAAGTGCGAAAAAAACGACAAAATGCCGTTTTTTTCGCACAGAGGCCGTTTTAAGGCATAAAATATTATTTTCTGCAATAACAAAGAAGTTTTACGCCCCTCAACTGAGAGCTCGTGAGCCTTTCCCGATCACATAAACGCAAGACGTATGCGCGTTTTTTGCGTCACTTTTCGTATACGCTGCGCTTGAGGATGCCGATATAGGGCAGGTTGCGGTAGCGCTCGGCATAGTCGAGCCCGAATCCGACGACGAATTCGTCCTCGCAGTCAAAGCCCTTGTAGTCCGCCTCGATGGGCACGACACGGCGGCTGTACTTGTCGAGCAGGGCGCAGATGCGCACCGTCTCCGGCTTTCTCGAATAGAGCATGCGCTTCAGATAGGAGAGCGTGTAGCCCGAGTCGATGATGTCCTCGACGATGATCACGTCCCTGCCCTCGATGGTGCGGTCAAGGTCCTTGATCAGCTTCACTTCGCCCGAGGACTTTGCGCCCGCGCCGTAGGAAGAGATCGCCATGAAATCCATCTCCAGCGGAATGGTCATCGCGCGCAAGAGGTCGGCGTAAAACATCACGCTCCCCTTGAGTATGCCCACCATCAGCGGCTTTTTGCCCGCATATTCCTTGTCCAGCTGTTTCGCGAGCTCCGCAATGCGCGCCGCGATCTGCTCCTTCGAGAACATGATGCTCTCCACGTCCTGATGCATTTGTGTATCTCCTTGTTTGATTTTTTCTTTTTTTATCGGGATGTATACCCTGTCAGCGACAGCGAGAAGATGTCCGCGCCGTCATCGTCCACGCGCACGTCTTCGGAGACGTCCACGCCGCAGACGGCGAACACCCGCGCGCCGCACGCGAGCACGGGGAGAAAGTCGCGCTCCCTGCGCGCGATCTTCTTGTCGATGAGATAGTCCTTGAGCTTTTTCGTGCCGCCGCCGAATTTGCGGATCACGTCCCCCTCCCGCCGCGTGCGGAACACACAGCCTTCGGGAAGTTTGCCCGCGTCCAGCACGAGCGCGCCCGTCTTTTTCCCGCGGGAGACTTCGAGCGTGCGGCCGCCGAACGCAAAACTGCCCTCGGAAAAGGGATATTCTCCGCGCGGCGCCGCCTGCGGCAGATAAAAGGCGACACAGTCATACTCGCGCACGGCGCGAACGCCGCACGGGAGCGAGATGCCCGTCCCCGCCCGCTTTTGACACAGCGCGGCGGCCTGTTCGAGGTGCACGAGCGTGACGTCCTTGGTCACGCCGAAGCGCGAGAGCGCAAAAAGCGCGGCACGGAAGAAGAGCGGCCGCGGCGCGTCTGCGGCGATGAGGAATGCCCCGTCCTCCTGCGAGAGATATTTTTCGGAAAGGGTGCAGAGAAACTCCTCGTCCTCGCGCGCGATGCGCGAAAAGCGGAAGAGCGCCCGCTCGCAAGCGGGAAAGCGCTCTTTTGCGCGCGCGAGCACTTCGCGGCGCAGAAAGTTGCGGTCGTACGAAATGTCCGCGTTGGTCGCGTCTTCGCAGTGCGCGAGGCCGCGGTCCGAAAGATAGCGCGCGATCTCCTCTTTGGCCGAGGAGAGAAGGGGCCGCACGATGCCCTTGCCCGCCCCTGCGGGCGCAGGCTCGCCGAGGTTGCGCGCGAGCTCTTCGGCGGGATAAAAGTCGCGGATGCCGCCCGCGCCCGCGAGCGAACTGCCGCGGAACAGGTTGAACAGGACGCTCTCCGCGTTGTCGCCCGCGTGGTGCGCGGTCGCGACGAGGTCGCATTCGGAGAGCACTTTGAGAAAACAGGAATAGCGCACGCGGCGCGCCGCCTCTTCCAGCCCGACGCCCCACTGCCCCGCAAGGGCGGGGACGTCCTCCGAAAAGGAGTACAGCTTCACCCCCCGTTCCGCGCACAGCGCGCGCACGAACGCGCTGTCCGCGCGCGATGCCGCGCCGCGGATGCCGTGCTCGACGTTGACGGCGCAGACGCGCGCGCCGAGGCCTTCCGCCTCGCAGAGGAGAAGGTCAAAGAGCGCGACCGAATCGCCGCCGCCAGAGAGCGCGACGCAGATGTTTTTTCCGCGCAGGCGCGCGGCGCCGAAAAGTTCCATGGTCTAAGTATAGCGCAAACGCGCCGAGAAGTCAATAGAGCGGCTTGGGAAGGCGCGGAAGTTTGTTCTTTTTTGCGATCTTTTTGACGACGTGCGCGACGATGTCCTCGCGGACGCGCTGGTCGTACACCGAATGCCCGAAATTGAACAGATACGCCGCGATGCAGGCGATCGCCGCATACGGGAGCATCCCGCCGCCGAAGATCTCACAGCAAAGCAGAACGGGCGCAAAGACGGTGTTGGTCGCGCCGCCGAACAGAGCCGCATAGCCGAGGCAGGCGGCGACCTCCGCGGGCAGGCCGAACAGCCCCGAAAGCGCCGCGCCGAGGCAGGCGCCCGCCGCGAAAAGCGTGGTCACTTCGCCGCCGAGAAAGCCGACGGACAGAAACGCCGCCGTGAACAACAGCTTGACCACCCAGTCGTAAGCATAGACCTGCCCGCCTTCGACGGCAAAGGAGATCAGGTTGGTGCCGAGGCCGCTGTAACGCCCGCCCGTAAGATACAGAAGCGCCGCGAGCAGAAGCCCCGCCGCCGCCGCGCGGACGTATCCGTTGGGCACTGCGGCGGCGAAAAAGCGCGCGAGGTGTTTGCGCGCGAGGCAGAAAAACAGCCCCGCAAGCCCGCACAGAGCGCCCAGCGCAAACAGGCGCGCAAGGAGCGAGAGGTCGAGCGCGGGGGAAAAGGCGACGGAGGGCGCAAAGTGCGCCAGCCCGCACAATCCCGCCGTGTACCATGCGGAATAGGAGGCAAACGCCGCGGGGATGAGCGCGCGCAGGCGGATGCCGCCGACGATGGTCACTTCGAGCGCGAAGAACAGCGCGCAGAGCGGGGTGCCGAACAGCGCGGAGAAGCCCGCCGCCATGCCCGCGATCAGAAGGATGCGGTCCGCGCCCGGAACGGGGACGTGCTTTCCGATGTTGCCGCCGATCGCCGCGCCGATCTGAATGCCCGCGCCCTCTCTGCCCACGCTCGCGCAGAACAGGTGCGCGCCCCAGGTACCGGCGAACTGAAAAAACACGCTGCGAAGCTCGAAGCCCTTGCGCTCGCCGCGGCTCGCGCGGAAGACGGCGCGCATTCCGAGCCCGCCGTCGCCCAGATTTTTGAGCATGGCGACGGTGAGCACCCCCACCGCGGGCAAAAGCCACACATACACCTTAAAATGTGCCATTCCGAACGCGGAAAGACATTCGATGCCCTTGCCGAAGATCCCGCCCACGGCGCCCACCGCGACGCCGACAAGCGTGCCGAGCACCGCAAACATCAGGGGCGAGAGCGTCGCCTGCAACGGTCTTTTGAGTCTGTCTTCCATAAATTGCTCCCCTTCCCCCTGCCTTTCGGCAATAACTTGGTTTCCGTGATTTATTTTAAATCATTTGCCGCAAGAATGCAAGTTTTTTTGCCGCATTCGTCGCCCCTGCGGCCGTACAATCTTTCGGCGCAAAAATTTGCAAAGCTATTGCAATGCGCGGAGTTTTGTGATATAATCCATATAGTACAGGCTTTCGGTGACAGACCCGGCGACCGAAATCATTTGAGGAGGACGATCATGAACTATTATGCAGGAATCGATCTTGGGGGGACCTTCATCAAGATCGGCATCATCGACGAGGAGGGAAACATCCTCGTAAAGGACAAGATCCCGACGGGCAAAGAGCGCCCCTACGGCGAGATCGCGAAGGACATGGCGGACTGCGTGCTCGACCTCGTGCGCCGCGCAAACATCGCGCGCGAGGATCTCAAAGCCGCGGGCATCGGCTCGCCCGGCACCATCGACAGCAAAAACGGCGTCATCGTCTATGCAAATAACATCAGCTGGAAAAAAGTACCGCTCGCCTCCGAAGTGGGCCGCTACCTCGGCGTGCCCGTGACCGTCACCAACGACGCGAACGCGGCGGCGCTCGGCGAGAGCTTCACGGGAGCGGCGAAACAGTACGCTTCCAGCATCCTCGTCACGCTCGGCACGGGCGTCGGCGGCGGCATCGTCCTCGACGGAAAGCTGTTCGAGGGCAACCGCTCCGCAGGCGCGGAGATCGGGCACATGGTCATCCGCATGGGCGGAGAAAAGTGCACCTGCGGCAGAAAGGGCTGCTTCGAGACCTACGCCTCCGCGACCGCGCTCATCCGCCAAACCAAACGCGCCATGCTCAAAAACCCCGACAGTGCGCTCTGGAGCATCTGCCCCAACATCGACGACGTGGACGGAAAGACCTCCTTCGACGGCATGCGCGCAGGCGACAAGACGGCGGAAAAAGTGGTCAAGAACTACATCACCTATCTCGCGGAAGGCATCGTCAACCTCATCAACATCTTCCGCCCCGACGCGATCGTGCTCGGCGGCGGCGTGTGCGCGGAGGGCGACAACCTGCTCGTCCCGCTCAAGCGCAAGATCGGCCGCATGATCTACGGCGATCCCAAATACGCGCCCGTTCGCATCGTCGTCGCACAGCTCGGCAACGACGCGGGGCTGGTCGGCGCCGCGGACTTTGCCCGCCAGCGCGTCCTCAACAATCTTTAAAGCGCAGGGCGCAGGCCGAACGGCCTGCGCCCCTTTTTTTACGCCCGCGCATCCTTGCGCGGGCATTTCTGTTTAAAACCGCCGCCGCGAAAAACGCGCGCTTTGCGCGATTTTCTGAAAAGCGGCCCCCCGCGGGGGACCCCCGCGGGGGGCCCCCCCCAACCCGCGGGCGGGGGGGGGTTTTTTTGGGTTTTTTTAGACGGGGGGGGGGGTCGGGGGGCGGGGCGGCCGCTCCCCCTCTTCCCTGCGGGAGAGGGCTTTTTATTCTCCTTTTTTAGCGAGCGGCGCAAAGCCCGCCTGCACGAACGACGCGAGGTCGGCGGGAGACAGGCACATCTGAACGCCGCGCCTGCCCGCGCTGATGTACATCTTTTCCAGCGCCTGCGCGCTCTCGTCGAGAAAGGTGCGGAAGCGCTTTTTCATCCCGACGGGCGAACAGCCGCCGTGCACGTATCCCGTGAGCGGCTCCAGCTCCTTCTGCCGCAGCATGGAGACGGACTTGACGCCCGCCGCCTTCGCCGCCGCCTTGAGATCGAGCTCGCCGCAGACGGGCACGACGAACACGAGGTGCTCGCCCTTGTCCGACACGGTCACCAGCGTCTTGAATACGGACGCGGGGTCCTCGCCGAGACTCGCCGCCACCTGCTCCCCGTCCGTGATCTCCGCCGAATAGGTCACCGACCCGAAGGGGATCTTTTTTGCCGCCAGAAGGCGCATCGCGTTTGTCTTGTCCGCGCTTTTTTCCATAGTCTTTTCCTCACTTTCCGATGTAGAAGATGCGGCGCAGCGAAAGGCTGATCTTGCGCCAGCACTTGGCGAGCGTCTCGTTCGTGAACGTACCGCTGAAGGCGGCCTCCTCCGAGAGCGGGAGCACTTCGCCCAGGTCCGACCACGCGTCGACGTAATGCGCGCACAGCCGCTCGGGGCTGTCCGCCAGAAAGACGAGATTGTCATAGAGATACGGCCGCACGAGCGCACAGAAATCGGTGTGCTCCGCCGCCTCTTCGAACTCGTCGATGAGCGGCTCGAAACGCTTGCGATCCTCCTTTTTGATGTAGGTCAGCCAGGAAAAGACGAGCTCGTCGCCGCGCACGCTGTAATTGCCGTCCACAGAATAGAACTGAAAGCCGTGCTCGTCGAAAAAGCGGAAAAACGCCGCATCCAGCCCGTCGAAAAGCCCGTTGCGCTGTCTCTTATACACATCTCCGAGCCCACGAGACACTGAGCGATATAGTATGCCG
>ERZ1090861.1494-NODE-1494-length-11795-cov-7.208007_pt1 | contig 11795 bp, 13 predicted proteins | sample MGYA00478482_ERZ1090861 | MGnify/ENA primary metagenome ERZ1090861 (study PRJEB33644, sample SAMEA5815744) | chicken gut metagenome | biome: Chicken; feature: Gastrointestinal Tract; material: Caecum | place: Ireland | collected 2019-01-01 | study: A study of... | reverse complement strand
GCGCGGGGGTTGTCCCACGAACGGAACACCGCCTTGATCGCGCCGAAGAGCTGTTCCTTCGGGTCGGACGGGAAGTCCTGCCCGATCTTTTCCTTGTATTCGGCCTTAAACTGGTTCGCAAGTTCTTTGAGGTCTTCCGCGGTCAGCTCGACGTCCTGCGTGACGCCCTTCTTCTCCTTCATCGCGTCGATGAGCTGTTCGAAGTATTTCTTGCCCACCTCCATCACGACGTCAGAATACATCTGAATGAAGCGGCGATAGCAGTCCCACGCCCAGCGGGGATTGCCCGATTTTTTGGCGAGAACTTCCACAACTTCTTCGTTGAGGCCGAGGTTGAGGATGGTATCCATCATGCCCGGCATGGAAGCGCGCGCGCCCGAACGGACGGAAACGAGCAGCGGGTTCTCCTTGTCGCCGAATTTTTTTCCGCAGATGTTCTCCATTTTGGAGATGTACTCCATGATCTCCGCCTGGATCTCAGGGTTGATCTGACGGCCGTCCTCATAATACTGGGTGCAGGCCTCGGTCGAGATGGTAAAGCCCTGCGGCACCGGCAGGCCCATGCCCGTCATTTCCGCAAGGTTCGCGCCCTTGCCGCCGAGAAGCTCGCGCATCTTCGCATTGCCTTCCGAAAAGAGATAGCAATACTTCTTTGCCATAAAAATTTTTCCTCCTGATAAGATTTGGAACCGAATCACAATGGCTTTTTCGTTTCAACACATCTATTTTAATATACTTTGGCCCAAATTTCAAGTGAATACAAAATCTTTTTGAAATTTTTTGCAACGAATTTGCCGCCGGATCCCCTTTCCGCCTTTCCCCTCCGTAAAATACGGGAGACGGATCCCCGCCTCCCGCAATCAACCGATGAATTTATTTTACAGTCAATACGCCTACGCAACTTCCGCTCGCATTGTAGGCATAGAGATAAACGACGATCCCGGTTTCGCCGGGCGTCACGCTTTCAGGATTCCGCCCGATCTGCTTATCGCGGAAGATCAGATACATAACGCCGTCATCGACGTACTTCGCGATCCCGTTTTCATCAAACGACAGTCCGTTCACAATATCATCGCCGAATACATCCGTCGCCTTTTGCAGATCGTATGCCCTATGCGTGAGCACATTCGTTTCCGATACATCCGCTCCGGTCGTCAGGTCGTAGAAATATTTGGTCGTATTCGAAACGGTACCGTCGCCGTTATCCAACACATTGACATTGAACGCGATCTTGAAAGTTATGCCGTCCGAAGCGCCGTCGACATTCGTTGAATACTGCACGCCGTCCTGCGCGACATAAACGTTTTTGCCGCTGAAATAACTGCTCGAAATATACGAGCCGCCGCAAGCATCCTGATAAGCACTGTTCAACGTTTCGCTGCGCGGGGCGACGGCGGCAACGCCGCCGGAAGAAGCCAACGACATGATCACGCCGTTGTTGCGAACATTTTCGACAGAAATGAGGTCTGTCGAATAATCGGTTTCTATTTTTGAGTCATCGCTGCCGCTGTATACACCCGTATACGCGCCGTTTCCGTACAGCAAACCAACCTGTGCGGCACCGGAAATATCCCCGTTGTTGACGCAGTTCACGTACTCCACTTTAGCGTCCAGGTTATCATAAAAAATCCAACCGCTCCCCAGGAAAACGCCCGTGCTTGTTCCGCCGTTGTTTAAGTGAGCATTGTTGACGCAGTCGACAAAGCGCGCCGAAGTGAAGTTATTGATCAAGTAGCAGCCGAAGAAGCCAAAGTTTGACGTATTGGCCAATACAGTGGCGCCGTTGCTGTCAATCGTTACATTTTCGTACAGGATATCGGATGTGTCGCAGACCCAGTCCGTAGAATACACCATTGAGAACGGCTGATCGCTGCGCAGCATAATGTTCATGTTCCGGAACGTCGTGGAATCGAAAATCGTTCCGAAGAAATAAAAGAAACTATCCGACGTGACACTTGCGGCAAAGGAAAGCCGATGGCCGCCGCCGTCATAAACGCCCGTAAAAAACGGGATATAATAATCCTTGGCGGGAAGTTCGATATCCGCTGTCTGCAAGAAATAATAGGATCCGCCCGAATACTCTACCCCTTCTGCCGTCTTGGCCGCATAGAGCGTAGAAATATTTTTGAATTGCGCGGCCGTTTCGATCAGGTACGGGCTGCTTTCCGTGCCCAGCCCGCCCGCGAACAGTCCGCGGTACGTCTCGTTGATGCTGCCCGTCACTTCCACTTCGTCGTCTTCCGGAATGCTGACTTCGTTCAGGTTCACAGAAGAGCTCACGCCCACCGCGTCCGGCTTGGCGTTGTTGCTCCATTCCAGCCGTACCCCGCCGCCGTTCACGTACACCGTGTTCGACGCCGAGCCGCTTTCCAGCACCACGCGGCCGCTCGTCACCGTGATGTCGCTCTCCACCGTGCCGTAGAGGTGGTACGAATTCTGCGCCACCGCCGTGATCGTCACGCTGCCCGCCGTGCCGTAGTGGCTCACGTTGGACGCCGGCGCGTTCACCGTCAGCGTGCCCCCGTTCGTGCGCACCGTCACGTTCTTCGCCTCCTGCGTGGTGTAGGTCACGGCGATCCCCTCGTTCTCGCCCACGTCCACGCCCGACGATACCGTAATCGCATCCGCGCCCACATATCCGGTCGAAAGATAATAACTGTATCCTTTATCCTGATTGCCGGTCGGGATCTCGTCCACGATCGTCCACAGCATGGACGGCGTTTCGCTCACGTCTCCGTCGCTGTAGATCGTCTCTCCGTCCTCGTCGATGAGCGCCAGGCGGTTGTGTTCCTGGTCCCACACGATGTCGTACCCGTCTCCCGTCGGCGACAGGTTTTCGATCAGGTACCCGCTGCCCGCCAGCACGTCGACCACGTCCGTCATCGTAGACGGCTTTTCGTTGCTCACTTCGTACGCGTACAGCGCCGTGTTCATGTGTTCCACGTTCTGCGTGTCTGCCGACTCGCGCGAACGCTGGATGATATTCGCAAACGTCGGGATGAGCACCGCCGCCAAAATGGCGATGATGCCGATGACCACGACCAGCTCCGTGATCGTGAACCCGCGCTTTGCCCTGTTGCCTCTTGCCATACACACCCTCCAAAAAATTTGAATTTTCTCAAAACGCAGGTTCGACCCGGCCCGTCGGCAAAAGCATCCTTTTTTGTGCAACAAAAAAGGACACCCGGGTGTCCTCCACATCCTGCTCAAAGTATAGCAGATAGTACATATTTTGACAACTTATTCGCCTTGTCTACAACAATTTTACAATAAATTTTGCATATTTTATACAATCATAGACATGTTTATTACATTTATTACAATTGTATAAAATTTGTAAAATCACAGGGGCCGCAAGCGGCAAGCGGAAAACCGAAGCCGAAACGCGCCGGCCTTTGTACCAAAAATGACACGACGGGGCCGGAAAAAACGCGCCGGTCCCGCCGGCAAAAGCGGGCGCCTCAGACGGCCGCCAGGAGCAGTTCGAGGTATTCGTCGAGCGCTTTGACGGAAGAACCCGTCTTGTCGCGCAGATAGGCGCAGAGCAGCTTGACGGCGCGCGCCTTGCCTTCGCGGCCGAGGAGCGCCGGCTCGTACGGCTCTCCGGCGCAGCATTTCAGCACCTGGATGGTCGACTCGCTCACCCCTGCGCCGCGGGCACAGTCGCGGCAGTAAAAACAGCCGTCGGCCGCGTCGAAATACACGCGCCCTTCCAGCACGGCGCCGCAGCCCGCGCAGGCGGAAAGATCCAGGCCGTACCCGGAAAGGGCGAGGGCGTGGACGAAAAAGCCGATCAGCACCGTCGCCTCGTCTCCGGCGCACATATCTTTGAGCGCGGAGACGGCGCGCAGGAACAGTTCTTCGTTGACGATGCCGTCCAAAAGCAGGGCGTCGCACAGGCCCGTGACGCACGCGCCCGCGTAAAACTTGGAAATGTCCTCGCGCAGCGGATAAAAGCCGTCCGTCAGGCTGGCCGACACGACGGTATTGCGTTCTCCGCGCGCGGCGAGCACGTATTCGGCAAAGCAAAAGGGCTGCGCGGCGAAGGCAAGTTTGGCCTTCGCCTTGCGCACGCCCTTGGCGGCCGCGGATATTTTCCCCTTCTGCAGCGAAAAGAGGGTGATCATTTTGTCGCTTTCGCCGTAGTTCGCCGTGCGGAGCACGAGCGCGTCCACTTTGCTTTCCATACGCAGCACCCTGCCGCGCCGATTGCCGCGCGGGCTACTTTTTCAACTGTTTGTAGAGCATGTAATAGGACAGGCTGCCCGTCTGCTCGAAGAGCTTCCAGGTGATCTCCGCCGCGTCCCGGTCTTTGACGAACCGTGCCATAGCATTCCCCTCCCGCACAGCAGTATGTGCAAAAACCGGGGAACCCGCCGCGGAAATTTTTGCCTTTTCCGGAACGGAGAAAAAAAAACCTATTCGCGCTCGGTCAGCTCGGTCTGGAAGGCGGCGTAGTCGTGCCGCTTTTCGCGGATGAAGTTGATCGCCGCGGAGGGATGCATGTTCAGCCGGCCGGTGAGCAGGTAGGCGATGTCGTACCCCCACACCACGCCCGACGCCGCCAGCGGCAGCATGTGTTCGGTGATGAAGGAAAGGACGGGCTCGATGTGGAATTTGGGATTTTTCAGAAACCCGAGCAACAACTCGGACGAGCAGTTGCCCGCGCCGCGGCCCATGCCGTTGACCGTCATATCGAGGTACGAAGCGCCCCAGCTGGCCGCCTCGATGGTGTTGCCGAACGCCAGCTGCTGGTTGTTGTGCGCGTGCACGCCGATCGCCTTTTTGTAGCGCTCGCCCGCTTCCAGGTAGATGAGCGTGAGCCTGGCGACCTGTTCGGGATACAGCGAGCCGTACGAATCGACGAGGTAAATGACGTCCACGGGGCTTTGCCCGAGCATTTCGAGCGCGTCGCGGATCTCTTCGTCGTTGGCTTTGGAAACGGCCATGACGTTGGCGCACGTTTCATACCCCAGTTTAGCGCAGTATTCGATCATCTCGATGGCGCGCGGGATCTCGTTGATGTAGCAGGCGACGCGCACCATGTCGATCACGCTGTCCTTTTTGGGGCCGATGTCCTTGCGGAAGTCGGTGCGGCCGACGTCCGCCATGACGGAGAGCTTCATGCCCGTCCTGTTTTCGCCGACGACGGCGCGCACGTCCTTTTCGTCGCAGAACTTGTACTTGCCGAATTTGGCGGGATCGAACAGCGTTTTCGAGGCCTTGTAGCCCATCTCCATATAATCCACGCCCGCGGCGACGTTCATTTTGTACAGCGCTTTGGCGAACTCGTCCGAAAACGCGAAGTTGTTGCACAGCCCGCCGTCGCGCAGCGTGGCGTCCAGCACTTTGATGTCGGGACGGAAAGATAAGAGCGAACCTTTTCTTTTGACGGTTTCCATGAAAAATCTCCCGCGGCATGCGCCGCTTTTTTTTGCGAAATTTTCAGAAGAAAACATATCCGCCGGCCAAGCGGCGGCCCCGGAACGGGGAAAAATCATGTAAAACGCAGAATGCAGAATTGCGGAGATGTTTCAGAACTTTCTGCGCGGAACTCCGGGCCTCTCTTCGGCATCCGGAAGGAGGAATCTCCCCTCCGTCATCGTGAAGAAGCGCGCTGTTTTTGCTTGCTTGCAAGGGCAAAAACGAGCACTTCGCTTCTGGCAAGCGCGATTTGCGAAAAGCAAAGCGCACGCGCACCCGCACGGGGCGCGCCAGCGCCCGGCGAGTCCGAAAACAAGCGCGCAGTTCTCTTTTCCGTCATCCTGAGCGGAGCCGCGCAAAGCGCGGCGCAGTCGAAGGATCTGCCCCTGCTTTCCGTCTATCCGCGCTGAGATTCCTCGGCTACGCTCGGAATGACGGGAATAAGGCGCTCTGAATGCCGGAAGAGCCGCCGCAGGATGACGGCGAGAATCTGAATGTAAAATTACGGAGGTGTTTTTAAGATTTCTCGCGCGAGGAAAACCACGCTTTTCCGCTGCGCGCCCTCGTCGGAGCTGTCGACTGCACCCTCGCATAGCCCCACAGGGGCAATGCTCGCTCGTGCGCTCCCCTCCGACTTTTCACAAAAATCTCGGCGCAAGCGCCTGCGATTTTTCGTAAAGCCGCGGACAAAATGTTCTATAAATCAATGGCGCGTGGCAAAATCACACTTTTGCCTAAGCGCACTCCAGTTGCCGTAAACGTACGGCTCTTGCGAAAGAGTGAATGCGGCGCGCGTATTAATCTTAGAAGCCCCGAAAGGCGCGCCGCAGAGAGAAAACACGATGCCGAGCGTTGCATGCAACGCGAACATCGGGTTGTCTCTCCTCATCACGGAAATTTCTTGCATCTCTTTTGCAAGAAATTTCGTGAATTTGCATCAATGCCTGTTCTTCAATTCCGTGCACACATCCGACAGCTTCACGCCGGCGTTGGCGAGCAGGACGAGGGTGTGATAAAAGAGGTCCGCGCACTCGCCGACGATCTCTTCTCTGCTGTTGTTTTTGGCGGCGATGACCAGTTCGACCGCCTCTTCGCCCGTCTTTTTGGCGATCTTGTCGACTCCTTTTTCAAACAGGTAGGCGGTATAGCTGCCCTCGGCGGGGTTTTGTTTGCGGTCCTCGACGATGCGCTGCAGCTGCCCCAGCATCTCGGCGCCGGCCCCGCACTCCTGCACGGGCGTAAAAAAGCAGGTATAGCTGCCCGTATGGCAGGCCGCGCCGACCTGTTCCACTTTCAGAAGGACGCAGTCTTTATCGCAGTCGAGGTATACGCCGCGCACCTTTTGCAGGTGGCCGCTCTCCTCCCCTTTTTTCCACAATTTCCGGCGCGAACGGCTCCAATAATGGGCGTAGCCCGTTTCCAGCGTCCTGGCGTAGGCCTCTTCGTTCATATACGCCTGCATGAGCACTTCGCCGCTCTCGAAGTCCTGCGCGACGGCGCAGACCAGGCCTTGTTCGTTCCACTTCAATGTTTCCACGTTCATACCCTCCGGACGGGGACGCCCTGCCCCGCGAGATAGTCTTTGAGTTCCTTCATGCCCAGCTCTCCGAAATGGAAGAGCGACGCGGCGAGCGCGGCGTCCGCCCCGCCTTCGGTAAGCACCTCGGCAAAATCTTCCTTGCGGCCCGCCCCGCCCGAGGCGATGACGGGCACGTTCACCGCGTCGGCCGCGGCCCGCGTGAGCGCGATGTCGTAGCCGGCTTTGGTGCCGTCGCGGTCCATGCTGGTCAGCAGCACTTCGCCCGCGCCGAGCGAGACCGCCTTTTCGATCCACTCAACGGCGTCCAGCCCCGTATTGACGCGGCCGCCGTTCAGGTACACGTCCCACGAGCCGCGCGCGTTGCGCTTGGCGTCGACGGCGAGCACCACGCACTGCGAGCCGAACCGCAGCGCCGCCTCTGTGATCAGTTCGGGGCTACGGATGGCCGCGGAGTTGACGGCGATCTTATCCGCGCCCGCGGCGAGCATGCCGCGGAAGTCTTCGACGGTGCGGATGCCCCCGCCCACCGTGAGCGGGATAAACACCTGCTCGCTGGCGCGGCTGAGGATGTCGACGGCGGTCCTGCGGCCGTCGCTGGAGGCGGTGATGTCGAGAAAGACGATCTCGTCGGCGCCGATCTTGTCGTACGCCTTGGCGATCCCGACGGGGTCGCCCGCGTCGACGAGGTTGACGAAATTGACGCCCTTGACCACCCTGCCCTTGTCGATGTCGAGGCAGGGAATGATGCGTTTGGCTAACATGCTCCTCCTTGCGCCGCGCCGGAAAACGCGCGGCAAGTTGCGGCATCCGCGCCCGGGGCCCGCACTCGGCGCCCGCACCGGGACGCCGGAAACCGCGGCGCACTCCCATACGGTCTTCTCCGGCGCCGCCCGTGCCGCGCTTTGCGCCGCTGCTTTGTGCGGCCCGCCGGTCAGCGGCAGCGCGCGAGCGCCTCTTTGAGGTCGACGGCGCCGCTGTAGATCGATTTGCCCAACACGGCGCCGTACACGCCGCGCTCCCGCAGGGCCTCGAGGTCCCGCATGCCCGAAACGCCGCCCGAGGCGATGACCGAAAGCCCCGTTTCCCGCTGCATGCGCACCGTCTCTTCCACGTTCGGGCCCTGCATGGCGCCGTCGCGGGAGATATCCGTATACAACGCGCACGCGATGCCCATGCGCCTGCATTTTTTTCCGAAATCGACGGCGGGGATCTCCGTCTCCTCCGTCCAGCCGTTGACGGCGAACATGCCGTTTTTCGCGTCGATGCCCGCGACGATCTGCCCGGGGAATTCGTACGCCGCGAGGGCGAACTCGTCGGGATGGTAGGCCGCCATCGTGCCGATCACGACGCGGTCGGCCCCCGCGCCGAGGCGGCGGCGGACGTCGTCGACGGTCCGCAGGCCGCCCCCGCTCTGCACTTTGAGGGGGAAGCGCTTTTTGATCTGCGTCAGGACGGGGTCGATGCCGCTCTCGCCCGAAAAGGCGCCCGAAAGGTCGACGACGTGCAGCCATTCGGCGCCCGCCTCCGCCCACTTTCCGGCAAATTCGAGCGGGTCGCCGTAGTCGGTGACCGCGTTCCGGTCCCCCTTATACAGGCGGACGGCGCGGCCGTTTAAGATATCGATGGCGGGGAATAAGATCATCTTTTCACATCCTTTTCAATCCGCAGAAATTCTGCAAAAGCCGCAGGCCCGCTTCGCCGCTCTTTTCGGGGTGGAACTGCACGCCGTAGGCGTTGCCGCGGGCGATCGCCGAAGGGTACGCGCCGTAATAATCGGTATACGCTGCGGCGTATTCCCCCGCGCAGTCGGCGCGGTAGCTGTGCACGAAGTAGAACCGGGTGCCCTCGGCGATGCCCGCAAACAGCGGCGTGCGCAGGGCCGTGACCTCGTTCCAGCCGATCTGCGGGATCTTCCCTTCCCGGAAGCGGACGACCTGCCCGGGGATAAGCCCCAGGCCGGCAAACGTGCCGTCTTCAAAGCTCGTTTCCAGCAAAAACTGCATACCCAGGCAGATGCCGAGCAGCGGGGTGTCGCGCACGCGCTCCTTCACGTAGACGTCCAGCCCGCGGGCGGAAAGTTCGGCCATGCCCGCGCCGAACGAGCCGACGCCGGGCAGGATGAGCCGGTCGCACCCGTCCAGCGCGGCGGGCTCGCCCGAAACGATCGCGGGCCGGCCCAGCGCCTCGAGCGCCTTCTGCACCGAGCGCAGGTTGCCCGCGCCGTAATCGACGATGCCGATCATTCCAAAACCCCTTTCGAGGACGGGATGGTATCCGAAGTGACGCGCACGGCGTCCTGCACGCATTTGGCGAAGGCCTTGAAGATCGCTTCCGCCTCGTGGTGCATGTTGCCGCCCTTGAGCAGGTCGACGTACAGGTTCACGCCCGCGTGGAAGGCGAAGGCGCGGAAAAATTCTTCGACCAGCTCCGCGTCGAATTCGCCGATCTTGCCCGAAAGTTTCTTTTCGAAGTTGAGGAACGGGCGGCCGGAAATATCCAGCGCGACGAGGGCGGCGCATTCGTCCATGGGGACGACGCGGTCGGCAAAGCGGGCGATGCCGCGCTTGTCGCCGAGGGCCTGCCTGAAGGCCTGCCCCAGGCAGATGCCGACGTCTTCGACGCTGTGATGGAAGTCGACGTCGGTGTCTCCCTTGCAGGCGACGGAAAGGTCGCAGCCCGAATGCACGCCGAACAGTTCCAGCATATGGTTGAAAAATCCGACCCCCGTATCGACGGAAACGGAACCGCTCCCGTCCAGGTTGAGGGAAAGTTCGATCGCGGTCTCCCGCGTGCGGCGGGAAAGGGTGGCTGTTCTCATGGCAGTTTCTCCTATTGTTTCGTGCGGATGCGCACGGCGTTGGCGTGGGCGGAAAGCCCCTCCGCCTCGGCGAGGCGGATGATGTCCTCCGCGTCTTTGGCGAGCGCCTTGCCCGTGTAGCCGATCACGCTCATCTTGCGCAGAAAGGTGCCGCGGTTGAGCGCCTCGAAAAAGCGCGCCGTGCCGCCCGTGGGCAGCGTGTGGTCTGGCCCGGCGAAGTAATCCCCCACCGGCTCGGGCGTGTGGCAGCCCAAAAACACCGCGCCCGCGTTGTGGATCTCGGGCAGCAGCGCGTCCGGCTTTTGCACGGCGAGTTCGAGGTGTTCGGGCGCGACGTCGTCGGCGATGGCGCAGGCCTCGGCCATATCCCGCACCAGGATGATGCCGCCCGCGTTCGCGAGCGAAAAGGCGGCGATGTCGCGGCGGGGCAGCAGCGCCAGCTGGCGTTCCGCCTCGGCCTGCACCCTGCCCGCAAAGGCGGCGTCGTCGGTGAGCAGAACGGCGCGGGCGCGGCGGTCGTGTTCGGCCTGGGAGAGGATGTCCGCCGCGATGTAGGCGGGATCCTGCGCGCCGTCGGCGATGATGAGGATCTCGCTGGGGCCGGCGAGCATGTCGATGCCGACGCGGCCGTAGACCTCTTTTTTGGCGAGGGTGACGTAGATGTTGCCGGGGCCGGCGATCACGTCCACCGCCGGGATGCTCTCGGTGCCGTAGGCGAGCGCGGCGATGACCTGCGCGCCGCCCGCCTTGATGATCTTTTCGGCGCCGCACATGTCCGCCGCGACGATGACGGCGGGGTGCACCTTCCCCTCCTTGGCGGGAGTCGCCACGAAGATGTGCTCCACGCCCGCGGCCTGGGCGGGCAAAACGCCCATCATGACCGAGCTGAACAGCGGCGCCGTGCCGCCGGGCACGTAGATGCCGGCGCGGCCAACCGCACGCCAGACGTAGCCCGTGGTGCGCCCTCCCGCGGTGCGCACGTCCTGCAGCAGCGGGTTGCGGCTGTGGTAATCCAGGATGTTGCGCGCGGCTTTTTCCATGGAAGAGAGCAGGTCGTCGTCCACGGCGGCGTAGGCCGCGGAGATCTCCTCTTCGCTCACGAACAGCGTGTCGGGGGTCAGATCCGTGCCGTCGAACTGCTTACAATAGGAAAAGAGCGCCTTGTCTCCCCCGTCGCGCACGGCGCGCACGATGGCGCGCACGCTCTCGGCGACGGCCTCGTCTTCCAGCCCGCGGCGGGCGAGGATGTCCGCCGCTTCCTTCGCGTTCTGGTAAATTTTCAGGTTCATTTCATTCACCGATGTATTGTTTCATGGCCGAGATCAGCGGCAGGATCTCGGCGGCCTTGGTTTTGAGGCTGACTTTGTTGGCGATGAGGCGGGCGGAGATGTCGAACACCTCTTCCAGCACGGAAAGGCCGTTGGCGCGCAGGGTGCCGCCCGACTGCACGATGTCGAAAATGACGTCCGAAAGCCCGGTCAGCGGGGCCAGTTCGATGGAGCCGTTGAGCTTGATGATCTCGGCGTCCTCCCCGCGCGATGCGTACAGCCGCCGCGCCGTGTTCACGTATTTGGTCGCCACCCGCAGCGGGCGGGAGGGCGCGCGGCCGGCAAAGCCCGCCACGCACAGCTTGCACTTTTCAAAGCCCAGGTCGAGCATCTCGTACAGGTCGGCGCCCGCTTCGAGCAGGGTGTCCTTCCCCACGATGCCGATGTCGGCGATGCCGTACTCGACGTAGGTGGGCACGTCGGCGGGTTTGACGAAGAAAAAGCGGAACTTCCCGTCCGGCGTTTCCAGAACGAGCTTGCGCGTCTCCTCTTTGAGGATCCCGGCGCGGATGCCGCAGCGGATGAAAAGTTCGGCGCAGGAATCGGCGAGGCGGCCCTTGGCCAGAGCGACGTTCAGCATCCCTTCTCCTCCTTTGCCCGCACGGCGCGCAGGGCGCGGTTCATGCCCACGGCGAACCCGACCGCCGCCAGGTTTTTGCCGAACTGGGCGCACAGCCCGTCGTAC
>ERZ1090861.1493-NODE-1493-length-11798-cov-6.394192_pt1 | contig 11798 bp, 12 predicted proteins | sample MGYA00478482_ERZ1090861 | MGnify/ENA primary metagenome ERZ1090861 (study PRJEB33644, sample SAMEA5815744) | chicken gut metagenome | biome: Chicken; feature: Gastrointestinal Tract; material: Caecum | place: Ireland | collected 2019-01-01 | study: A study of... | reverse complement strand
CGCCGCCGCTGACCGCCCGCTTAAAGGGCGCCTCTGAAAACACAAACAAACACCGCGCCCCCGCGGGGCGCATGCATGCGCCCCGCGGGGGCTTTCCTTCCGGCGTTTCCGGGAACGCCGCCGTCTATTTTTCTTTTTCGTAGATGTACACGCCGTCTTCGCCGTCGTCTTCGGCAAAGCGGACGGCGATGCCCTCGCGCTTGGAGGTGGGAACGCTCTTGCCCGTGAAATCCGCCTTGAAGGGCAATTCGCGGTGGCCGCGATCGATGAGCGCCAGAAACTGGATCTTCGCGGGGCGGCCGAGCTGCATCACTTCGGAGATGGCGGCGCGCACCGTGCGTCCGGTGTAGATCACGTCGTCGCACAGAAGAACCGTCTTTCCGTCCACCCCGAAGGAGATCTCGCTGCCCGAAAATTCGATCTCCGAGGCGGGATCTTCCAGATCGTCGCGGTACAGAGCGATGTCGAACACGCCCATGGGCACGTCCGTCCCCTCGATGGCGTCGATATCCGCTTTGACGCGCCGCGCCACCGTGACGCCGCGCGTGCGGATGCCGATGACGACGAGGTCTTCCGCCCCGTCGTTTTTTTCGATGACCTGGTGCGCCAGCCGCCGCAGCGTGTTGCGCATCCCGGCGGCGTCCATCAGTTTTCCCTTGATCTTCATGCGCCCTCCCTCCGCTTCAAGCGCGCTTTTTCCGCGCCTTCGCGCGGGTCTTTCGGGGGCGGTTTCAGCCCGGGCCGCCTTCTCCCCGTTCCAATGCGTCCAGCACCCGCACGAAATGCGCGGGGAGCGGCGCCGTGAACGTCATGCGCTCGCCCGTGCGCGGATGCGTGAACGAGAGTTCGCAGGCGTGCAGCAGCTGGCCGTCCAGCCGGAATTTCTGTTTTTTGGTGCCGTATACGGGATCGCCGACGATCGGGTGCCCGACGTGCCGGCAATGCACGCGGATCTGGTGGGTGCGGCCCGTTTCCAGCCGGAACCGCACGAGGGTATACCCCTGCGGAAAGCGCCGCACCACTTCGAAGTTGGTGGCGGCGCGGCGGCCCTTCCCCGCCGGAACGACGGCCATCTTCGTGCGGTCGGCCGGGCTGCGGCCGATGAACGTCTCGATGTGCCCCGCATCCTCGCGGAACAGCCCCTCGCACAGCGCGAGGTAGACGCGCGAACACGTCTTGTCGGCGATCTGCGCCGAAAGCGACAGGTGCGCCGCGTCGTTTTTGGCGACGACGAGCAGGCCCGAAGTATCCTTGTCGATGCGGTGCACGATGCCCGGCCGCACCACGCCGTTGATGGTGCTCAGGCTGCTGAGCCGGTACAGCAGCGCGTTGACGAGCGTGCCCGTCCAGTTGCCGCTGCCCGCATGCACCGTCAGCCCCTGCGGCTTGTTCACCACCGCGACGTCTTCGTCCTCGTAGACGATGTCGACCGGGATATCCTGCGGGGTCAGATCGAGGGTCTGCGGCGGCGGAAGTTCGACGTCGAATTCTTCCCCCGCGGCGACCGGGCGCGACGCCTTCGCCGGCTCTCCGCCGCGAAGCACGCGTCCCTCGTCGATCAGTTTTTTGGCCGCCGAACGGGTCATGCCCAGCGCTTCCGCCAAAAATACGTCCAGCCGCGAGCAATCCCGCTCCGCCGCGACGCGCCGTCTATCCATCCCGCTTTTCGTCCGCGGCGGCGCCGTCCGGCCGGCCCTCTTCCGCATGCGGCATCGCGCCGATGTCGTTGTCGACCTCGTTCCCGCGCGCGGCCAGGTCTTCGGCGGCGGCGTGCAGGGCCGATTCTTCTTCCCGCTTCTGTTTGCGGAAGCGGAACAGCGCGTCTTCGTCCACGAACAGCAACGCCAGGATGAAAAGCACCACCCCCGCCGTGACGGCGAGGTCGGCCACGTTGTTGTAAAAATCCGTGAAGCCGAGGTTCATGTAAATGAAGTCGCGCACGCCCTGTTCGACGCAGCGGTCGATCAGGTTCCCCGCCGCGCCCGTCATGATAAAAATGATGGAATAGCGCAGGAAGCGCTTCTTTTTCGGGATCTTCAGAAATACGATCAGAAAGACGAGCAGCGCCACGCCCGTGATGGCGATCAGCGCCGGCTGCGCCCATTCCTTGCCCGCCAGGAAACCGAAGGAAATGCCCGTATTGAGCGGAATGGCCTCAAACCCGAAAATGTTGGGGATCAGCATGATCCCGTGCCCGTACAGCGCATAGGCCACGGCCTTGCTCAGCTGATCGGCCAGCAGGATCACAAAAAACCAGAAAGCATACCACACGATCGATCAAATACTCCTTATTCGTCCATCAGCCCGAGGTTGCGGCAGAGCTTTTCGAGGTCGAGTTCCCCTTTGGGGTTGAGCACCTCGTCCAGGTTGAACCCGCTCTCTTCTTCGCCCTCGACGTACCGCCCGATCACTTCTTTGGGGTCGAACGGTTCTTCCGTTTCGGGCGCGCCGCCCGCAAACCCGGGGTCCTGCCCCAGCAGGGCAGACAGGTTTTCGGCAAATTCGGCGTAGCGCTTCGCCTCGCCCGCGGGGATCACGTCGCGCATCTGGGCGGCGAGTTTTTTCCATTTGTCGGCGAACAGTTTGAGGGTGCGCCACTCCGTTTCCGCCGTCATGCGGTACAGCGCCTTGATCTCTTCGCCCTTGCTCTCGGCGTCCACGATCGCGCGGCCGACCTTGCCTTCGCGGTCCTTGTATTCGGCCAGGCTGGCGCGCAGGCTGCGGTTTTCGGCCGTCAGCCCTTCCAGCCGGTATTCCAGCTGGCGGATCTTGGTCTCGTACGCCTCGCGGATGCCGGCGATGAGTTGCTCCGTCTCTTTTTGCGTGAATTTTTTAGCCATTTTCCCCTCGGATCTGTGCGATCAACTGATTTTTGACGTCATACAGCTTTTGCGAAAGGTCGACCTTGTACACGTGCGGGTTGTCCAGCCGGCGGTACTCGTCCCAGAAAGTTTCCTGTTCCTGCCGCGCGTAGGCGCAGATCTCGGCAAGGGAGGGCATCTCGTACACGGGCCTGCCGCCGCGCAGCACGGGCACGGTGAGCGGCCGCACGGTGTAGTCGGTAAAGGTGGTCCGCTTCCACGTCTCTTTGGGGTGGAACACCGTCAGCGGCTTGCTCTCGTCGATGCGCTCGCCGCGCACGCAGATCAGGTCGGCCTCGGCCTTGCCCGTCTTTTTGTCGTAGATGCGGAACACTTCTTTGAAACAGGGATTGGTGATCTTATCGGAATTGTCCGACAGCTTGATCTTGGGGATCTCTTCCCCGCCGCTCACTTTGAGCGAGGCGAGCTTATATACGCCGCCCAGCGCGGGCAGGTCTCCGCCCGTGATGAGCCTGGTCCCCACCCCCCACAGGTCGATCTTCGCGCCCTGGCTTTTGAGGGAGGCGATGGTGCGCTCGTCCAGATCGCCCGAGGCGCAGATCACGCAGTCGGGGAAACCGGCCTCGTCGAGCATGCGGCGGGCGCGCTTGGAAAGGTAGGCCAGGTCCCCGCTGTCGAGGCGGATGCCCTTTGGCTCGTGCCCCGCCGCGCGCAGTTCGCGGAAGACGCGGATGGCGTTGGGTACGCCGCTTTTCAGGGTGTCGTAGGTGTCGACGAGCAGCAGGCAGGCGTCGGGGAAGATCTCCGCATACGCCTTGAACGCCTCGTATTCGGAGGAAAAGTTCATGACCCAGCTGTGCGCGTGCGTGCCCGAAACGGGAATGCCGAACAGCTGCCCCGCGAGCACGTTCGAGGTGGAAGAACAGCCGCCGATCACCGCGGCGCGCGCGCCGTACACGCCCGCGTCGGGGCCCTGCGCGCGGCGCAGGCCGAATTCCATCACCGCGTCCCCCGCCGCCGCATAGGCGACCTTGGCGGCCTTGGTGGCGATGAGCGTCTGGTGGTTGACGATGTTCAGAAGCGCCGTTTCCAGCAGCTGCGCCTCGGGCAGCGGCGCGCGCACGGTGAGGATTGGCTCTTCGGGGAACACCACCGTCCCTTCGGGCACGGCGTATACGTCCCCCGTGAAGCGGAAGGCGCGCAGATAAGCGAGGAAATCCTCGTCAAACAGCTCCAGCGAGCGCAGGTAGGCGACGTCTTCTTCCGTAAACCGCACGGAGCGGATGTACTCGACGGCCTGTTCCAGCCCCGCCGCCACCGAATAGGTGATCAGCCCGTTGCGGCGGAAGAAGAGGTCGAAGACGGCGACGTCGTCCTTCTTTCCGTTTTTGAGGTACCCGCTCATCATCGTGAGCTGGTACAGGTCTGTCAGCAGTGTCAGGTTGCGGCTCATCGGTCTTTCTCCGGCCCGTCTTTCGCACCGCCCTGCACGGGCGAATGGCAGAAGGGGCAATAGGCGACGTTCTCTTCCGCCACGAACCGCGCGCCGCAGGCGGGGCATTCGAGCACCCGTTTGGCGGGCTTGCCCTCTTCGCCCTTCGCGGCAGGCTGCCCGGCCGCAGGGCCTGCATCGCCCGTTCCGGCCGCAGGGTTTGCGGCCTCTTCTGCGGCCTTTGCGGCGGCGACGCGCAGTTTGTTCGCCTCTTCCATCTTCTTTTTCTGTTCTTTGGTGTAATAGGCGGGAAGGATGGCCAGCGGCTCGCCCAACCCCGGCGCGGCGCCGAAACAGCGCCCGTATTTTTTTCGGTTCCACAGCAGGATGCCCAAAAACAGCAGCACCCCGCCCACCGCCATGATCAGCGCAAACACCTGCGAGATGGGCACATGCGAACCGAGGATGTAACTCGGGTCGCGCAGCGGCTCCATGATCGAGCGGACCGTGCCGTAACCGAAGAAATACCCCGCCACCGCCAGGCCGTGCGGTTTTTTCTTGCAGTTCCACATCAGCGCGAACAGCAGCGCGAAAATGAGGATGTTCAGCAGGCTTTCATAAAAGAAAAAGGCGTAATGCCACTCCCCCACGCGTTCGATGTACACGCCGAAGGGAAACCATTGCAGCGCCTCGTCTGTGATGAGGGGGCCGTACACTTCCTGGTTGAAAAAGTTCCCCCAGCGGCCGAGGCCCTGCGCCAGGATGACGCCGGGCAGCAAACAGTCTGCCACGCGCAGGAAGTTGATCTTGTGGATGAGGCAGAACAGCACCACGCCGAGCGCACCGCCGATCACGCCGCCGATGATGGACAGCCCGCCGTCGCGGAAGCCCGTGAACCATTCGGCGATGGACGTGGACGGGTCGGTGACGACGTAAAAGGTGCGCGCGCCGACGATGCCGAGGGGCAGGATGCACAGCAGCAGGTCGATGGTCCAGTCGACGGGGATGTTGCGCCGTTTGAACAGGAGCGCGACGACGCCCGTCGCGACCAGAATGCCCACGACGATGCAGACTGCATAGTAATAGATATCGAATCCGAAGATCTGAAAAGAACGCGCGGGCGGGTCGTAGTTGGGCGCGGCCGCGTTCAGGGCTGAAATCATTCTGACCTCTTGCGCCGCGCAAAAAAGCGCGGCTTCCATCGTAAACTGCCTTTATTATACCATATCCGCGGGCGATTGCAAAGTGATTTTCGGGGGCAAATTTTCTTGCCGCGGGGCGGCAAAAAGCCGCCCCGCACAAAATGCGGAGCGGCTGCTGCCGGCGCGGGCGCCGCTCAGTTGGCGGCGGGGCGGCACCCCAGGCTGATCAGCAGGGCGCCGTCTACCTTCCGCATCGTCGTGGCGGGCAGAGCGCCGATGCGCTCTTTCAGCCGCCGTTTATCCAGCGTGCGGATCTGTTCGAGAAGGATGACCGAATCGCGCTGCAGGCCGAAACTGCGCCCCGAAATTTCGATGTGGGTGGGCAGCCTGGCCTTGGTCAGCTTGCTCGTGACCGCCGCCGCGATGACCGTCGGAGAATATTTGTTGCCGACGTCGTTCTGCACCACGAGCACGGGGCGTACCCCGCCCTGCTCGCTGCCCACGACGGGGCTCAGGTCTGCATAATACAGCTCCCCTCTCTTGATTTCCATGATGTGCCTCTGCATTTTTTCTTTCGGAAGCTCCGTGCGCGGCCGAAGCGCAGCAAAAAAATGCCGCGCCCCTCTCAAACATTCTCCGCTATGGTATATTATATGTAGCGGAGCCAGCCGGCCGTTCACGGACGTTTCCGACGCATACAGTATTGCCCGCTGCGGCGCGGTTTATTCTTCAGGCCGGGAACGATCCCGCGCCGCGGCGCGGACGTCTGCCGCCGGGAGAGCCGGAATGTAAAAATTAGCCGAAAAAACGGGCGCGGACGGCCCCCGCGTTTGACTTCCGCTTCCCGGCGCATGGTATAATGGCGCCGGAAGGAGAAGACGATGAGAAGATTTTTCCTGAAAATTCTTTCGGCCGTCCTCGCGGCCGCTTCGCTGCTCTGCCTTGCGGGATGCGGCGAAACCGATTACAGCCGTTACGACGCGGTGGAGCGCGGCGTCGACTATTCCATCGTGGCGCTCTCCTCCTACGGCGCGTCCACCTACATCCCCGAAACGCCCGCGCACATCCGCTACGGGAGCGCGGCGGAAGAGCTTTTGGGCGAAAGCCCCGACTGGTACGAGTACCCCTACCGGATCCGCACGCAGGGCAACCGCGTATATTGGCTGTATTGTTATAAAGTGACGGGCGATACGGACGAAGCGGGCGGAAGGCACGAAGGCGACCCCCTGTCGGTGCGCGAGAGCGTCGGGCTGCTGTGCGCCGACCTTTCCACGGGCGAATGCTCGCTCGTCTACGATTTCGAGGACGTTTACCGCCACCGCCGGGGGTATACGCAGGGCATCGACATCCCGCTGTACCGCATCGCGGACGAAACGCATCTGATATTCACGTATGACGGGCTGTGGCAGGTGTACGACCTGATCGCGCGCAAGATCACCTTCGAGCGCACGATGTACGACCCCGAAGAATACGCGGCCGCGGATACGCCGCATTATATCTATCACATGGACGCCAGCCTCGGAGGAGATTTTTTCGAAGACGGCACCTATTACGAATTCCGCGAAGGCGCCTATTTTTCTCACGACATTCCCTGGTGCACGGCCGAAAACGCGGAGAACATCTGCAAATTCGGGCAGTACGTCTATTCCGAAACCGAACAAAAGGCCTATGACCTGGCGGCAGGCGCGGAGGCGGATTTCGACGAAGCGACCGCCGCGGCGGCACGGGAGACCGAGGCCGAAAACACCGTGACCCGGGACGGAAAGACCTACACGGCGGGGGCGGGAGAAAATTCGCCCGCGCTCTGCGACGAGGAGGGCAACGCGGTCGTGACTTTCACTGCGGCGTATCTGTCGGAGCACTGCAGCGTTTACGACGAACTGAACCTGTTGTGGGACGCGGACGGGACGCTGCAGGCGCCGCCCAAATACCTGCGCATTGCGGACAACAAAGTGTTCGTGATCTGCTATTACAATGAAGGCATCGGCTTATTGTACACCACCTCGCCCGCGTTCATCTTCGAATACGACCCGGAGACGGGCGAGCTGTACTATGCGGGCTGCCACATCGGGGACGTTGCCGAACTGCGCATCGGCGGGCGTTTCTGACGCGGACGGAAACCGGAACAGCAAAACGGAGGGGGAAAGCCGCAGCTTTCCCCCTCCGTTTTATTTCGTTTTCCGACCGACAGGACATTGCGTCAGCGGACGGACAGAACGGGCCGGCGCCCGCTCATTCCGCATCGGCCAGCCGCGCGATGGCGGCGGGGATCGAGGCGATGACGTCGGAGGCGACGACGCTGTACTCGTTGCCCTGCGCCGCGGCGGCGATGCGGCCCGCACGGCCCAAAAGATAGGACGCCCCCGCGCCCGCCGGCACAGGAGAAAAGCCGCGCGCCGCGATGGCTGCGGCGATGCCGGACAGCACGTCTCCGCTGCCGCCCTTGGCGAGGGCGGGCGTGCCCGATGCGGTGTACAGGGTGCGCGAGCCGTCCGTCACCAGCGAAACATGCCCCTTCAGCAGCACCGCGACGCCGTATTCCGCCGCGAACGCCTTCGCGAGGTCTGCGCCGTTTTCAAGCACTTCGGAGAGGCTTTTGCCGCACAGGCGGGAAAATTCTTTGGGGTGCGGCGTGAGGAGTACGCCGCACCGATGCCCCCGCAGCGCGTCCGCGCCGTATTCCGCGAGGGAATTGAGGGCGTCGGCATCGAGGATGAGCGTGCCGCCGTATTCCGAGAGCAAAAACCGGGCGATCCGGCAGACCTCGCGCGAGGGGCCGCAGCCCATGCCGAAGGCGATGCTCTCCGCCTTCAGCAAGGTGCGCAGGAACGCCTCGTCATAGGCGAAGGCACCCTTGGCGGAAGGCGCGGCCGTCAGGATCGCTTCGGGGAACTTCCCCGCCGCGAGCGGAAAAAGCTCTGCGGGGACCGCGAGCTGCGTATAGCCGCACCCGCTGCGCAGAGCCGCCGCGCACGCGAGGAGCGGCGCGCCCGAATAGGCGGCGCTGCCCGCGAAGATGACCGCCCTGCCGAAACTGCCTTTGTGGGTATTCTTCTTGCGGGGCGGGAAGAGCGAGGCGGCGTCTTCCCCTTCCCACAGAACAGAATCCGCCGGCTGCCCGAGAGAGATGCCGATATCCCTTCGCACGATTTTGCCGCATACGTCCGCCCCGTTTCCGAGCAGCAGCCCCCTCTTGAGTTCACCGATGGCGACGGTGAGGCCGGCGCGGACGCAGAGATCGCCGGCGCCGCTGTCGCCGTTGAGGCCGCTGGGGATGTCGGCGGAAAGGACGAACGCGCCGGCCGCGTTGATGCGGGCGATCGCCTCCGCCGCGGCGCCTTCGGGCGCGCCGCGGAATCCCGTGCCGAACACGGCGTCGAGGATGAGGTCGAATTTTTCTTCCGGAAAAGAGGGATACACCTTTCCCCTGTATTTTTTGCGCTGGGCGGCGCAGTCGGGGGAAAGTTTTTCCGCGAAGGAATACACCGCCGTTGCAAAGCCGCGCTCCGACAGCAGGCGGGCGGCGCACCAGCCGTCGCCGCCGTTGTTCCCGCCGCCGCACACGGCGAGCACGCTTCTGCCGCCGGACGCGCGGAGCCGTTTTTCCGCCTCGTCCGCGATCGCGGCGCCCGCGCGTTCCATCAGCACCGCGGACGGCACGCCGAGCTCTTCGATGGTATATCGATCCGCCGCGCGCATCTGCGCGCAGGTCAGAACTTTCTGCATACGCCCTCCCCGCCGCGCTGCCCGAGCGGCTTTTTGCCCGGCCGGGTCTTTCCGCCTTCGCCGGGCGGCTTATTCTTCCTCTTCTTCCCAGAGCGCGGAAAGCGCCCCTTTCGCCGTATCGTAATCGAACCCCTTCGAAAGCAGATGACGGTAGGCCTTTGTCCGGTTTTCGCGGGTACGTTCGCGGTTTTTCATGTACTTTCCGAGCACTTCGCGGGCGGCGTCCGCCTCCCCTTCGCGCCCTTCGAGCGCCCCTTCGATCTCCTCTTTGGGCACGCCGCGGCGGTACAGCTCGGCAGCGATGAGCCGCGCGCCCTTGTTTTTGCCCGCCGTGCGCACGTACTGCGCGCAGTATTCCGCGTCGTCCACGAACCCGTAGCCGCGCAATTTTTCGAGCACATAATCGCACACGGCGTCGACGTAACCCTTCTTTTGCAGAAAATCGCGCATCTGCTTTTCCGTCTTCATGGTGACGGAAAGGTGCGTCATCGCCTTGTCGAGCGCCTGCGCCTTCTCGTTTTCGAGCTGGATCTCGTCTAGCCGGGCGAGATCGATGTGCTCTCCCGCCTTCAGACGGCAGCGCAGCACCGTTTCCAGTTTCAGCCCGCAGTAAAAACGGCCGTCGACGTACACGTTGCAGCGCTCCTTGTCTTTGGCCTGCGGCGTGATCGCCGTGATCTCCGGCATACCTTCCCTCCTTCGGCCCGCCGCTTTGAACGGCCCCGCGCGGCAGCACCCGCAGGCAGGCGCTCCGCGCCGAACCGGCGGCGTTCCCGGTAAAAAATTCCGCGCCGGAAGGGCGCGGAAAAAAACGTTACGATTCGGCCACGCAAAAGGCCATGCGAGCCGCCAGCGACGGCGGAAAGAGCCGTTCCAGCGCTTCCCCGACTGCGCGCAGGTACGCGTCGCCGCGGTATTCGAAGACCAGCCGCGGAGGGTCGCGCTGCAGGTCGAAGTGGAAGGCGGGAGCCATGTCTCCGTCGGGGGCGCAGCGCTTGATCCCCTTGCCGACCATGCCGCACAGCCAGACGTAATCGTCGCTGTCTTCGTCGCCTTCGGCCAGGATGTCGAGATAGAGGTCTGCGCGGCTTTCGAACTCGCGCCAGAACGCCAAGACCTGCTTTTCTTTGACTTTTTTGATCTTTTTTGTGCCGCCGAACAGACTCACAGTTTTACGGCCCACCCGAATTTATCTTCCAGGCGCCCGGTCTGGATGCCCGTGATCGTGTCGTACAGCCATTTGGTGATCTCGCCCATTTCGCCGCCGTTCACGGTATAGTCGACGCCCTTGTATTCCATCATGCCCACCGGGGAGATGACCGCCGCCGTGCCCGTGCCGAACGCCTCGTTCAGCTTGCCGTTCTTCTGCGCTTCCAGCACCTCGTCGATGGAAACGCGGCGCTCGGTGACCTTATACCCGTGCGCCCGCAGCAATTCGATGGAGCTCTTGCGCGTGATGCCGGGCAGGATGGAGCCGACCAGAGCGGGGGTGACCACTTCTCCGTCGAGGACGAAGAACATGTTCATCGAGCCAACCTCTTCGACGTATTTCTTTTCGTTGGCGTCCAGCCACAGCACCTGGTCGAAGCCCTTCTTTTCCGCCTCTTCGCCCGCCTTGAGGGATACGGCGTAGTTGGCGATGCACTTGGATTCGCCCGTGCCGCCGACGGTGGCGCGGGTGTAGTAGTCCTCCACCAAAAGGCGCGTGGGCGCCAGGCCGTGCGCGTAATAGCTGCCCACCGGCGAGAGGATGATGAAGAACAGATATTCGGTCGCCGCGTGCACGCCGAGCTGTACGTTGGTGGCGATGATGGAAGGGCGGATGTACAGCGCCGTGCCGGGCGCGGTGGGGATCCAATCCTTTTCCAGCTTCAGCAGCTCGAACAGCCCTTCGAGGGCGACTTTTTCGTCGATGAGCGGGATGCACATGCGCTCGGCGGAACGGTTCATGCGCTTGAAGTTCTCTTCGGGGCGGAACACGCGGATCTCGCCCTTCTCGTTTTTGAAGGCTTTCAATCCCTCAAAAATGCCCTGCGCATAGTGGAAAACGGTGGTGGCGAGGTCGAACGCGACCGGGCCGTACGGCTCGATGACTGGCTCGCCCCACTTGCCGTCCTTATACTTCATCGTCAGCATGTGATCGGTGAAGATCTTGCCGAACCCGAGTTTGCTCTGGTCGGCGGGTTTCTCTTTCAATTTTTCCGCTCGGATGATTTTCATAAAACCACACTTCCTTCTGTTTGCGGCGCATAAAGCGCCAAAATTGCCGAAAACCTTGCTTTTTCAAGATTCAGGAAAAGTATACCACATCCGCCCGCAAATGTAAACGATTTGCAAAACGGAAAGTTTCGATAAACTTCATCGAAAATATCGATGGCGCGCCCTTCCGGTCACTTCCCGGGTTCGAAAGGAAACAGGTAGGTCTCCCCTTCCCGGATGGCCACGCGCCCGGCCATATGGTCGGAAAGCGCCGCGCAGAACTGCGCCGACTGCGCCGCTTCGACGGCGGCCGTCACGGCCACGCGGTCGGAATAGGCGACGTCTTTCACCGCGGCGCCGCCCGCGGCGAAAAACTTTTTCAGCGCGTCGAAATGCTCGTACCCGACGGTGCAGACCAGCGTGCGGCACAGCCGGTATTCGCGGATGTCCGCCCCCGCCAGCGCCTCGGCCGCCGTG
>ERZ1090861.1492-NODE-1492-length-11798-cov-12.833177_pt1 | contig 11798 bp, 26 predicted proteins | sample MGYA00478482_ERZ1090861 | MGnify/ENA primary metagenome ERZ1090861 (study PRJEB33644, sample SAMEA5815744) | chicken gut metagenome | biome: Chicken; feature: Gastrointestinal Tract; material: Caecum | place: Ireland | collected 2019-01-01 | study: A study of... | reverse complement strand
TCTACACGAGCCTTATCGTCGGCAGCGTCAGATGTGTATAAGAGACAGCATAAGCATATTTTTCTTTTTCTTCATCTGGAATAGTTTTATCAAGAAGAAATTCCTGATACCATTTACTTTTATATACGTAAACATAACAAGTATATTTTAACCTCTTGGCATTTTTCATTCCATACATTTTACCTAAATAAATCAACTCCATAGGTCTATATTTCATACAGGTCTCAACGAATAATCTGTAATTGTTTGTATTGTTATATACATAATTCAGAAATCCACTGATTGCTAAATCACTGATTGTGAATTCAAAATCGTATTCTTTTTTAACAATTTCTACGATTTCCTTCATTTGTTTACGTATATTTCTTAATATATAGGCTCGATACTTTTTGTCTGTCTCTATTGAATACTCACCCCTAGAAGTACGATTATTATATTTTAATAGATGATTATTAAATCGTATTCTATTACACTCTATCTCTGATTTTTTATTACTATTATCATAATGAAGAATAATTTGAGTATTTTCTTCATATCTTTTCAAAGCATCGAAAAATTCTTTTGAGAATTTATTAGTCACTCCTTTCGTTACGTTTATTACTCTATTTTTATAATCTATATTTTCACACTTCATGTCAGCGAAGTATTCTATATATGGGATTCCTTCGAAAAAACCTCTGAGCAATAGAACTTTTAAATCTTTCTCATCTGTTTTCGTATCATCTTCAATTAGATCTATTATATTTTCAATATCTTCTTTATACAAGATTACTAAAGATGATTTTTCAGCAAATTCTTTGTATAAAACATGAAATGAAAGCATTTCATATGTTTTAAATGGATTAACTTTTACATATCCATTCTCAATCATATAATCGTATAATGCTGAAAAATACAGAATTAAATTCCCAAACGTTTTAGTTCCGCATCCATCTCCAAGAGTTAAGCATAACTCGGATAATTCAGTTGCAGATATATTTGTTAAATTCACATCCAAAATTTCTTTCCTATACAATGGTTTAACTTCTGGATTTTTATATTTTTCAGTATAAAATTTTTCCAAAATTTCTTTTGTCTTCTCATTCATGTTTTTGCCCTCCGGAACTATACCGCATTTAGAATTCCAGACTGCATCATAACTGCTCGTCTGATCTTCTCTCTTAATTTTTCATTTTTAATAATTCCCATTCTTGAGATCAAATATCTTTTTGGGATTGTACGATGTTGTTCAATAAGGATTGTACTTTTTAAATATAGGCCGTTATCTTTGTCCGGGTATATTGCAACCTGGACTGGAATTTTCGTCCTTTTTGAAGTTATCGCATATCCATTTATTTCTGTTGATGTTTTATTGCAAACATCGTTTGAGTCTATCAAGAATGGATGAACTCCTGACAAACAATGATCTCCTTCTCCAGCTGGAGGAAGATAAGCAAAATATATTTCCCAACATTTTGGTTCATTATATTTCACTTCTTTCGGCATACTGTCGATAACTAGCATCACCTTTTCATTGTCATTTGAAATTCTTTTATTTTTTCGTTTTGGTATATCCGTTCTCATATTGACCTCGACTTTCTTGATTATCATAAATCCAGTCTTATGTTTAACAACTTACTTCAGTTGCTCTTTGTTATAAGTCTATTATAAAGTAATCCTATTGTCCTGTCAATAACCTTTGAGTTGTTTTTTAATTTTTACTGAACAACTTTTAAGTGAGGAACCATCTCATTTGAATCAACGCCACAAGTCATACACATATTTTCTCCTTTCTTCATAATATTTTCGTTATAACTTTTATTCCCATACAATTTTCTTTTCTAAACAATCTTCATAAATATCTGAATCAGAAGCGTCAATAATTTCAGAATCGGTTCCTATCGAAAAATCTAAATCACAAACAGGGCAATGACATTTTGCTCCTATGATTTCTTCTTCATAATCAACATCATCTGTAACTATATCAGTCTTTCTAAACCAATTTTGACAATACGGACATCCAATTGACATGTGTCTTATTGGTCTCATATAAAAATCTGCTTTTATTTTCACATCCCTAGGTTTCATTTCATCTGGAATCATCATACTAATGTTTTCTCCTTTCTAATCTATTCACAATTTTACTATCAACATTGCAATTTAATTACTAACTGTCATAAGATTATTTTCATCAAACTCATCCGGCAAAGGGAACCAAAATAAAATTTCATAATCATCACTACATTTCCATTCTTTAGTTTTAAAATCATAATCTACGAAATCTCTTTCATATTCAATAACTCCACCTTCATAAGTAATATTACAAATTACTGCACAGTGAAAAAGATTCCCGTCAAAATCTTTTGGTTTGACGGGATCAATATCAACTGAAATCCATTTCAGATTTTGATTCACATTTTTAAATTTTTCTTTCATATATGAATAACAACCTTCTTCCTTATAATATACCTTCATTTAGCATATCCATAATAGTTTTAAAATTCTCTTCATGAATACTTATATCTTTATCTGCATCCTGCAATGTCATATCTCTTAAGCATTTCATCACATCAATCAAGTAATCTTTACCAATTGAAATCTTGTTCTTATATCTATAATCTTCGTATCCTTTTAAAACACTATTGTATGTTTCTGCGATTTCACTATATAACTTTGAAGTATCTTCTTCTGTAATAGTTGCATATCTAAGAGTCATACCTTCATTACTATGATTGAGTAGGATCATAAGATTGTGTAATGTGTTCGGGTTACTTTTATTATTCATAAGTGTCCAGTACACAAAGTTCTTTCTTAATGTATGAGTTCCTACATTAACGGTTACTCCACATGCCTTTGCAGCTTTCTTTACAAAATTCAATGCATTTGCTTCTGTCATATGAGTATCTTTTGATTTGCATGTAGTGAAAACATAATCATTCATATAATCACCAGACACTTCATATTCTGTATCATTTGTAACTTCAAAGAAAAGATTGGCTGCGTCTCGAACCATGATATTCATTTCAACGGATCTATATTTTTTAGTTTTCTTTTCCTGGGTACGGCTTACACCAAGTCTACCTTCAGGATCACCAAGGACATCTCTCCATCTTAATCGAACAATATCAGAAATTCGAAAAGCTGTATTGTTACCTATTGTGATGAGAAGATGATTTCTAGCATCTACAAATCTTCTATAATTCGTATCCTCTGTATGAATTTTATCTTTATAATAATTTGCAAATCTTTTAAATTCATCCGGATTCTTAATCGGATACACTAAAGAAGATTTCCCGCTTTTATGATCACCACCAGACCATTTTGGTGTTCCATCCTTTTTCAATTTTCTTTTTTTAGTTGTATTCTTTCTATCAATTTTTTCATCGTACACAACTGTAAAATTTTTTAAAGCGTCGCTTCTTGTCATTTCTCATCACATCCTTTCCTTTTATATCTTGATTATATAGTGATTCTATTGTTCTGTCAAGACCCACAGGATTTTTTTATAATTTTTATTTTACTTTTTCGATCATAATATCATCAGCATCCCATGGGTCTTTCATAATTCTTTTTACAGCTTTGTCAAAACTCTCTTCTAACTTTTCTTCATCGAAACATATATAAGAACAATCACAGTCTGGACACAATTCACTTTTAATATAACCTCTCATATCATAATTATCGAATTCTTTTAACATTTCCGATAAGTCCGATCTACTTAAAATTATATAGTTCATATCATCTCCAGATTCACAGCCAAATGCATATGATATATCAATAATTTCTCTTCTATGAAATTCTTTAATGATATTCATCAATACTGACGGAGAAACATTCTTTAAAGAGTCAATATGATACAATTGAGATAATATAATACCGAGTCTATATTTTTGATGAGGTGGAAGTTCATAAAAATATCTATCTATTTCAAATTTCTGTTTGTCGATTAATTCAGTAAAATTATTTATAAAAGGATAATATTGTATTGCTCCAAAATTTTTGATACATAAATCTTTTGAATACTCATCTATGCTTTCTTCGAACTCCTTTGAAAATAACCACCTATAATTATTTATAAATGTCGTCAAATCAGATGCATCAATCCCTTCGAATGTATCTTTGTTGAATTCTAAAAAATACGATTTTAATATCTCCATCAAATCTTTTTGTTCTAATTCTAAATTCTTCAAATTTTTGTTTATTTCATATATTGCATTAAAGTAGTTTTCGTTCATAGACTATCTCTCCTTCTCACAATCAAAAGCACTATATATTGTGCTTTATATTTAATATAACCACAATATATAGTGTTAGTTTTCGAATAAAACCCGTGTTTCATTATATTATATTGTACAAATTATGTATTGTATAATACTTATTTTTAATCACTTGCTTTAAAATTGTACACAGGCTTCAACACATCAATTACGTCCACTGATTCGTTAATTACGTCCGTAATATCAACCAATGATTTGTAAGCCATTGGCGATTCATCTAATGTATTTTCATTAACTGATGTCGTATAAACACCGTCCATAGTTTCCTGATATTCCTCTATGCTCAATGATTCTTTTGCCTTTCTTCTGGACATTATTCTTCCTGCTCCATGAGGTGCCGAATAATTCCAATCAGAAATTCCTCTTCCAATAGCAAGAATTGAGCCATCTCTCATATTCGTTGGAATGAGAACTTTTTCTCTATTATGAGCTGCGATAGCACCTTTACGTAGAATCATTTCATCTGTGTCAATGTAATTATGAATAGTATGGAATGATGATTCCACCGCTATCAGACCCAATTTACCTAATATAATTTCAGCTATTAATTCACGGTTTCTTTTAGCAAACTTCTGACAGATTCTAATATCGTGTAAATAATCATCTAGGTATTCCCCACTCAACCAACAAAGATCTTCTGGCACATCTAACCTCTGCTTTTCATATCGCTCCTTAAGCTCTTTTAATGTTCTCTGTATTTCAGAATCTCTCCCAGTTTCTTTATAAATTTTAATAATCTTATCTCTTTGTTTGAAATAATCTTCTTTTCCTTTATGGAGATCCACTGCAATATTCTGATATATTTCTGCAACTTGCTTCCCTAAATTTCTACTACCAGAATGAATGACTAAATACAAAGAGTTATCTTTTGATTTATCAACTTCAATAAAGTGATTCCCACCACCTAAAGTTCCTAAAGATTTTTCTAACCATTCAATTCTCTTTAATTTGTCGAAACATCTTAATTTTTGTAAATTAAACTTTTCTATTGGATATTCCCAAACATTCATACCCGATGGTATAAAGTGACATATACTATCTAAAAATCTAAAGTCTATATTTTTTTCATTTAACTTTACAGTATACATTCCACAACCAATATCCACTCCGACAATATTCGGACACACTTTGTCTTTGACTGTCATGGTTGTACCTATCGTACATCCTTTTCCGGCGTGTACATCTGGCATAATTCTTATACGGCTTTCTTTGGTTAATTCATAATCACACATTCTTTTTATCTGATTGAAAGCAGTATCTTCGATACTTTTTGCATAACAAATAGCTGTGTTTATTTTACCTCTTATTTCTATCATCTCTATATCCTCATACTCTCAAAAATTCAAATTGCCTTTCTGTAGTTTCATATTTAGTAGTAATACATAAGTCTCCATCAATACTACAACAAGGTTTGTGTGCATATTCATGTTTCTCAAAATGTACATCTTCATAGATTTCTATCCTAGCACAGTCAGTTTGAAATACATACATTTTATAACATTTTCTACCACTTTCCCCATCCAACTATACCTTCATTATCTTCAAACTGTACATCTTCATCATCAAAAATATCATCTGGATGTAACTTAACATCGTCCGTGTCATAATCTACATTATCATTGTTATTATCATTTGATTCTTTTTCAATGTACTTTTTAATAATATCTTCCACTATATATAACTCATCTATTCTAATAAGTATGCAAGTTAGAGTAGAATTATCTACATTAGGAATATCTTCAAAAGTTTTATAATCTTTCTCGTGGACTTCTTTTCGTTCATGTATTTCTTTTAAAACTTTTTCTAAATCATTCATACGCCACCTTAATCACTCATATTCTTTTCAATCGCTTTGGTAAAATCTTTGCAGGCTTGGACATATCCATCTCGATGTAACCGTGCATTGTTAACATATTTCTCACATACTTCATTTGCATTATGTTCAAGAGTACTTACAATTTCATAAATTTTCATTACTTCTTTTTCTTTTTCGCTACTCATCTTCTTTCTCCTTTTCCAATTATTCCGGAATATATGAATCCGGTAATTCTACAATTTTCCATGCCATTATTAAATCTAATGATGGATAAAATATTTGCGGAAATTGATCTATCCAAAATTCTGCAAAATCTCCTCTACTTCCATCTTCATTATCAGCTGCGACCCATTCACAATTCGCATATAAAATTGAATGGTTATCTGGAGAACCATAAACAATCAAAAATTTTATATATCCAGCTTTATTCTTTTCACATTCTTCTTTTGTAGGCATCCTGTCTTTTACAGGAATCCAATCGTCGATGTAATAATCTTGTATAGACCCCCTTGGAATCACTACAAAATCTTCGTCAAGTTCTTCTATATGTTTGTCTGTCCAAACTGGTTCAGAATCATCAACGGAATTTATAAACCAGTCTTCTAAATATCCTGTATCTACAGATATCTCTTCTAGAATCTTTTCTAATTCTTGCATTAGTCCACCACCACATTTCCAATTGCGAATTCCTCTCCACACTCGTCACAGATTACAGTATCTTCTTCCCATTCCGGCCAGTAATCACTTATCCTGGCATCTCTAAAATTATAATAATCAATTTCGATTTTTTCATCGCAGTGTGGACATCTATATATCACATATTTCGGAGCCTGTACTACCGTAACTTCAACTTTCTCTAAATTTTGCATATCATTACTCCTTTTCCCATAACGAAAAACTACCATCATTATTTTGATATAACTTCATATTAAAAAACTCAATCCATCTATCGTCACAACACATTGGTGTGTCTGTATAATTTTTATAATCACACCATTCTTCCAATGGACAATTACTGCAATTTTCTATTGTCAAAGATAATAATTTACCAATAAATTCTTTATTACTAATCATTTTCACACCTCTCGGATAACATTTGTAACTTTTTCATCTGTTGGAAAATAAAAAGTCTTTAAATTTTTCATATAATTATTAATCATCATGTTCATTACTGATGTTGCATTTTCTAAGGTTGAATAATCAGCCATACGATACAACATATCATCACTAACAGCAAAAATACAAAAGCATCCGTCCTCTATATCTTCTTCTACAACTAAATCAAAATTTTCATATTTAATATCAAAATCTGCGTCTTGAGAAACAAGTCTCATATTATCACCTCTTTTATTTAATACTTTTATGGTCTCAAAATAACTTTCTCATTAGGATTCCAACTTCCGCTTATCACCCCATTTGGATGAATGATGAATTCTCTACATATTTCTTTTGGTTCCTTTTCTTCTACTTCTCTTAACATTTTCATATTTGAATAGCTAAAAGTAACATACGTTTTCCCGGTATTCCAAAGTTCATATACGTAGTAATCCTGAATAGTCTGCTCCCAAAAATCCCAATGGTCATAAGCGTATCCGAGAACCTTTTCATAAATTGAATCATCATTTTTGTATGATATTCCATATTCATCTCCCAGCTTCATAAGTTTTCTAAAAGAAATATCATCAGCAAAAGAAAATGCGTCTATGAACTTAAGCATTTTCTCAACTGAATTTACTTTGTTCATGACGCATTGAATTCTCATCTCAGTAGACTTTAATTTATCTTTTATACGTTTTAAATCGTCTATTGAAATCATTTGCGATCCAAACACTTCGTTGTTTTCTGTGTCTGCGATAGCATGTCTACTTACGTCTACCGCATCAAATAACCCATCTACTAAAATTAAATTTTGTTCCAAAAAACTTGCGTTTGTGTTCAATGTTAAAAACGAAATCGAATGACTATATAACAAATCACACAATCTTTCGAATCCTTTGTACAATAAAGGTTCTCCGCCGGTTACTGATACAGAATATAAAATATCCTTTTCTTTCATTTCATTTAACATTCGAGCAACCTGCTTAATATAAGTGTCAACATCACATTCATGATTCTTACACGGTGAATTTTGTTCCACACAAAAGTTACAATTTGCATTACACACATCCGTTACTTTTAAATGCAAATGCCACATCCATGGATCGTTTTCAAGCAAAACTTTATTGTCAAACAATTCAACTTCCATCTTATCATCATAATTAACCGGCAATGTCTCAACGTCGCAAAATTTAATATAGTCATCAATATTTGTTATTGTTTTACGCATAATATCTCCTTCTAACTTATTACTTCAATTAACCCACTACTATAGCAGCAGCTTTCACACACTTCAACTTGTGTTTGATTTTTTCTAGGTTTACACCAACAATCAAAATTACATTTTCCTCCAAAGTGTGTTGGGCAATACTCATTGTCTGCAAAAATCCCTACTATCTCATACATTTCTGTCTTATCTTTACAAATAATTTTCATAAAATATTACCTCTAATCATTCATCTACGTTGCTAATTTTCCATAATGGCTTTTCCATAATGCCAACCAACCTCCTCATTTTCACTTGACCATGAAGTTGCGCCATTAGCCCAGGTGTAAATTTTTCCATTTTCATATTTTGAAAAATATCTACGACGCCACGCATCAGTATCATATGCTTTCACATAAATTGGAGTATCTACCTCCACTTTACTCCAATCCACTTCCGGTTCTTTAGGCTCTTTGTACTCTTCGTGTAGCCAAATGAATTGCAACATATGACATTTATCACAACTAACTTCCTTACATTCAGTATATCCAAATGATGATAAAATACGTTTTTTAATAAAATCTTCACAAATGTCTTGATCGTCGTCATTAAAATTTATAATCTCATTTTTATATTTTTCTAAATTTGTCATTATTTTCTTTTCTCCTTTCTCATTTTAGAAACTTTACCATCCATGAATGCTTTTCATGTTTCTTTGCAACTATGCCTTCTACCTAACACTGATCCTTCGTAAATACAAATTTTTTGCAATGGACATTCCGAACACTCCATTTCTTCTGCCGTTTTTTCAGATACATAATTCACAATTGCTTCTTTTGCAGATTGATTTTTTATCAGCTCTATAAAATGTAATTCTTCTCTTGGCACATGCAAGAGAAATGTATGTGTTTTTCGATCAAATACACTTGCGTAATCTGTAGTTAAATCACATTCAATATCTTTTGAATCGTATAATTTTCTATAACAAGGTGAGTCAAACTGAACTAAAATCTGGTCATGTTCTTTACTTATCTTTTCCATATAAAAACTCCTTTACATAATTCTTATATTTCATTAACTTGCGTTTGATTTTATCAAACAAATAAATCTCATAATCCAAATATTTTTTCAACAATGTTGTATCGAAATAATGATAAGAACCATCAGAAAATAATACTTTAGTACGACTCCATAAAAAATAATTTTTATTTCTATTGAATAACTTCATTCGTACTTTTGGAACGATTGAAAAATATTCTGTTGGTTCTGTATCAATAGCATTAGAAATTCCATATTCTACATTTGTTTCTTTGATTGTTGTGTTATACTTTGAAACCAATTTATTTTCGTCCTTCCCATAAAGAATAATCATAGCAACCTGTACATGGTTCATCACATTTATCTACATCAACATATTTACAATTAGTACAATTATTTTCATCTCCATCATAAATAATCAGTGCGCTATGATAAATTGAAGACCGATAAAAAATTGTTTGATATTTAATATCAATAATCCTTTTCCCCTTACAGAATTCATTAATTCTTCGTTCAACTTCAATAGAATCATACTGCGTTCCGTCTACAATATGTACTTTAACGCTCATATCTCTTCTCCTTTCACTCAACATACAAACTTCCGTCTGCATTAAATCTAGGTGTAATTCCAGCTCTTCTATATGAATCATAAATTAAGTAATTCACTCCTGTTTCTTCGTCTATAAATATTTTTATATTTGTATCTCCATCAATCTTTTCTAAACTTTCAATCTGAGAATCTTTATCAGGTTCTACTGTTTTAACAGGAGTTACCCAAACGTTTATAAGGAGTGCAATAAGTCCAATTAACAAAATAATTCCAAATATTGTTTTAATTTTTTCTACCATTAATATTTATCCCCTTCATCTATAATTTCATAACCTAATCTTTTTTATCATCTTTTAACCTATCTTTCATCATTCTCGTTACTTTTATTAATTGACATAATACATGTCAACATAATTCCAACTAATCCTCCAAGGATGAAACTAAAAACACATCCCACAATAAACATAAGTTCTCCTTTCTTATTTTTTAAATATGTTTTATTACTCTCATTCCGCACGTAGGACAAATAGATTCGATCCAATCTCCTTCCCTTTGGTCAGGGTGGAATTTATATTCTGACGCATCACATTTAAAGATACATCCGCAGTTGGAACATTCAAATCGTTCTTTTGTATTTGGGATTGATCCCGGTACAATTATCTCCATTTATTTTTCTCCTTCCACTACATTATCTTTTACATCTTCAATTCTAACTTCTATATCATCTGGAACCACAATAACATCACAATATTCCGGCAACATAACAAGACCATCTTTTAAACCGTCTTTAACACAAAGAAACATATGCAATGAATCTTTTGCAGAAAGTTCTTTTTTTAATTTAATTACTAAAGCATCCATAAAATACTCCTTTCATAAAATAATTTCATAATATATTACTATAGATTTATCAATATCCTTAGCGTGTTCCATTTCGTATGTAGTATCGTATTATTAACTGAACCTATAACATAAACTTTCAATATTTATTCTCCTTTCAAATAAATACCTTTGTTACATCCATCGCAAAAAGAGTGTTCCCCGCATTCATAAAGACAACAAACTTCATACGGCATTTTAAATGTCATATGACATTTATCACAGTCATTGATGGGTATTTTAAATTTTAATACGTCAATATCTTCAAATTTAATCATTAAACTTTTCCTTTCTGGGTTTCATGTATTTATTATTATCTGATAGACACTCATCACACGGATAAATGTAAGGATCATGCTTTACAACATTCGCTCTATGCATTAAACGTCTCCCATAAAGCATACATACGTGTTCAGTAAATATTGTTCTTTTGTCAATTAGAAATTGTTCTTTTTCAGTAAGATTTAACCAATAACAATAATTACAATCAACTCCATGTGTAAGAGATTCTCTCTGAATTTTTTGTGGGAAATCATGTATTTTAAATCTAATCATCGAATCTACCTCCTAGTTTTTATATTTTAATATCCTATTTCTCGTTCTATTTCTAATTAACTATTTCAATTTTATAACCAAGTTCTTTTTCTATTTCTGAAAGTGTCATTTTCTTCTTATTAGGTTTTCGTTCTGTTATTATATTTATCAATGGAGCATTATTAATTGTAAATGTTTTTTATCATAATCCGTCACTGTCATTTCTTCTATTTCTTCACATTTTAATTCAAATCCACATACTGTTTTAATATAGTAATTGTAATGAGTATCAAATCCTAAATTTAACGGATAATCCACCTTATATTTACAAATATCTGGAAGTTTATTTGTTAAAATATCTAAATTTATTTTAGGAATATCTTCTTTGTCTCCCTCCACATCTTCATACGCTGTCTCTTATAC
>ERZ1090861.1490-NODE-1490-length-11805-cov-7.850298_pt1 | contig 11805 bp, 12 predicted proteins | sample MGYA00478482_ERZ1090861 | MGnify/ENA primary metagenome ERZ1090861 (study PRJEB33644, sample SAMEA5815744) | chicken gut metagenome | biome: Chicken; feature: Gastrointestinal Tract; material: Caecum | place: Ireland | collected 2019-01-01 | study: A study of... | reverse complement strand
TGGAATATATTGAAAGTGATAATATTATTTCTATGGAAGGAGCATTACCAACTACGGATACAACAGGAAAAATTCAGTTGAAGCAGGGAGAGTATTTCGATTTCAGTGTGAAAACAAACATTAAAGGAGATGCCAATATTAATTTTGAAATAGCAGTGAAAGAAGAAAATGGCAATACCATCGATGGAAGCAATATCAAATATTATCTAACAAGAATTAGATCGGATGGAACGGAAGAAGAAGTAATGAGTCCAAAGACTTATTTTGAAGATAGTACAGCTAACAACTACACAGGACGTCCTGCCAATATGATGAGTTTATTAACCGGTAATATCAATACTCAAGGAGAAGTCGTAACCAATTATCGTTTAAGAATTTATGTGGATGAAAACTATAATCCACAAGGGGATGGCGGCGGATTAGTCTATAAAACAAGAGTAAATGTTTATGGAAGAAGCAATGACTATGTAGCAGACGCCGAGAATCGCTATTGTTATGAGAATGGATTTAATACTTTATCCGATTGTATGTTAGTAATAGAAAATGAGAGTAGTAGTGTAGAGGAAGCGAAGAGTTTAATAGCTTCGAAAGGAACACCCGACTTTTCCAAGATAGCTCCTAATGACAGTGAAGAAGATGGCTTATATGCTGCGGAAGATGATTTGGGAACAAGCTATTACTATCGAGGAGCAGTAACTAATAACTATGTATCTTTTGCAGGATACATCTGGAGAATTATTCGACAAAATGGAGATGGAGGTATCCGTTTAATTTACTCCGGAACTAGTACTAGTGACACAGGAAGTAATACCTCGATTGGCAACAGTTCATTTAATGAAAAAGATTGGGATCCAACCTATGCAGGATACATGTATCATGAAGATTTTAGTTTACATGAGACAGAAAATGAAATTACTAACTATTCTCAATTTATTCCGAATTTAAATTATTACTTTGGAACAGGGTATACTTTTGATGAAGAGAGCAAGACATTCTCTATCACGGGAAGTACCTTGCAAGGAAATTGGGTAGAAGATCATGAAGAGATAATAAATAATTATTCTTATACTTGCTTGAAAACTTCTGCAATTGGAACATGCAATGTAATGTTACAAATCGAAGGATATGTGGATGATGAAAGAATGAGAGTAAAGCCAATATCATATAGTTCAAATAGTTATGAAGGAACCTTACAAAATACAACGGATTCAACCATCAAAACAAAGATTGATTCATGGTATGAAGAGAACCTTTTAAATCGAGTGGATAGTGAAGGGAGAAGTTATGCAGATTATCTAAGTGATGGAATTTTTTGTAATGATCGTAGTGTTGATAGTGGAACAGGATATTTATTATCACCTAATACTTTCTATTCTTCTTATAATCGTTTATATAGCAATAAATCTCCTTCTTTTACTTGTGATCAAACGGAAGATTCTTTTACTACTAATATTGTAAATGGAAATGGATCTTTAAATTATCCTGTATCGTTAATCACGGCAGATGAAGCTTCGATGGCAGGAGGTGTTTATAATATTTCTAATACCAGTTATTATCTATATACAGGACAGAGTTATTGGACTTTATCACCGACCTTTTTTTATTTTCCTTATATGAGCACATATATGTGGTTTATGGGTACTACGGGGGATTTAAACCGAATCCTTAGTCAAACTTCTTCGATAGGAATTCGTCCTGTCATCAATTTATCAACAGAGGTAGAGATAACAGGAGGTGATGGCACTGCAGTGAATCCTTACGTCGTAAATTTACCCGAGTAGTTCTTAATAATGCTCTTGTATCATAAAAGAAAACAGTCAGAACGACTGTTTTTAACTTGCTAATTTGATTTTCTTCTTTAATTTATTCACTTTTTTAAAGGATAAGCCAGTATACCTCGAGATTAAGATAGTCCCTAAATGGTTTTCTAACATAGTGCGAGCAATTTTTTCTTGAATCTCTTTTTCTGTTTTTCGGTAACTTTTTTCAAGTCCTTTGCTATATCCATCATATCTAGCACTTTTCAGCAACTCTTCATGCATTAGATTTACATTATAAGCCAAACCAACCCAAAGAGGCTCTTCTTCCTTTTCCTTTTTATCATTACCCATGTTTTTGATCCCTCCATTCTAAAATAGTATCTGGCCATGTATCCGTGTATTTGGCAATGACATCGATATCAAATCCATCCGCTAACAAAGCAAAAACAATTCTCTTTTTCGTTTGTTCTTCTGCTAGAGCTTCTCCAAATTTTAATCCGTCTTCATAACCCTCTTTTTCCGCTTCTTCTAGTTCTTGATTTCTCCGCATTCCATCTTCATATTCTTCCCAAAATCTCTTTTTTCTTTCTAAGTCAAGACTCATAGAACTCCTCCTTTGTAATTTCATTATAGCAAGAGAAAAAATCATTTGGAAAGTACGGGTTTTCGTAATATAAATAGGAGAAGAATTGGCGCTTTTTCGTTTCTTGTGTTAAAATAAGAATAGATGAGGTGAGATTATGGCTAAATATACTTATGAATTAATGGGATCTAATTACGATCGCTATCAAAAGAATCCTTATACCAATCAAACCGTGATTCGTGTAGAAGGAATTCCTCTTACTAGTTTAGAAGAAATTGATGCTTTTACTTGTGATAAATCAGAGATTGATTTCTCGAAATATTTACCAGAAAAGGATCGTGATAAAACCCATTTTTCGATTCGCGTAACCAATAATAAAGCGGAAGAAAGCTATTTTGTCAGAACAATTTTTGCCAAACCAGAATTGTTAGAAGTTATCAATGGAATCAAAAAAGAACCCATTAAAATAGATGGGAAATATAAAACCATTCACAAAGTTCCTTTTACTCCTCTTGTGGCATCTGTTTGGCAAAAAATAGAAAGAGCATTAGAAGAGGGAGATCAAAACACTCTCGATCGTTTTTATCATCCGAATAGTACTTATGCTTTTAAATTGAAACGTTATTTAGGTTCTTCTTTTGCGAGTGATGAGAGCCTTAGAGCACTTCGGGATTTACAACAAGAGTTTTTTGATTATCCTCTTTTTCGGAAAGCCTTTTTAAGCCGTGAGAAAAAGTTTGAACGGAAGACGCCTCCACGTGCGGCTATGAATACAGAAATACGTCCAAAAAAAGAGACTTATGAACAACCTTTAAAGTTGCAAAAAGTGTCGCCTTTTCAAAAAGAACAGGAGAAAATTGCTTTTATCAATCAAATAAATACTCAAGATGATCGGGAAGAGTTTTTGGATGAAGCTGAACTGATTACGGCCGGCTATCATGAAGTACCACCAGAACCAGTCAAAGCTCCAGTAGGAAAGGGAAAACATGGACGATTATGATCGCTATCTAGAATATCTAGAGTATCAAAAACACTATTCTCATTATACGGTTGACAATTATAAAGAGGATTTAGATGATTACTTTGCCTACTTAAATCGTGAAGAAATTTCCTATTTAGATATTGAATACAGTGACATTCGTCTTTATTTAATGTATTTAAAAGAAGAAAAGAAAGAAAAAGCCTCGACGATTGGCCGTCATTTAAGTGCTCTTCGTAGTTTCTATCGTTATCTCGCTTCCCAAGGGAAAGTAGATTCCAACCTCTTCTTATTAATATCAGCACCAAAGAAAGAAAAAAATCTTCCGCGTTATTTTGAATACAATGAACTAGAAGAGTTATTCCAAGTACCAGATTTAACCACCGCTTTAGGACAACGGGATCGCTTAATCCTAGAACTCTTATATGCCACTGGAATGCGAGTAGGGGAGCTTGTCGAAATCAATGTCAATGATCTGGATCGCAGTCAAAGACAAATTTTAGTCCGCACCGGAAAAGGAAATAAACAGCGTATGGTTTTATATGGAGAATATGCCGCCGAAATTTTAGATCTTTATTTAAAAGAAGGCTATCAAGAATTACGAAAAGGGGAGGAAAAAGCGTTAATTTTAAATAACCAAGGGCGAAGAATCACCACCCGAGGGATCCGTTATCTTTTAACCAATCTTATTAAAAAGACTTCGTTACATAAAAATATCTCTCCCCATATGATTCGCCATTCTTTCGCCACTCATCTTTTAAACGAAGGCTGTGATATCATGTCTGTTCAAGAATTATTAGGTCATGCGAGTATCTCTTCCACGCAAATTTACACTCATGTCACAACCGATCACTTAAAAGAAGTATATCGCAACGCTTTTCCAAGAGCCAAAAAATAAGGGGGATTTTATGAATTACGATCTTATTTGTATTGATATCATGAAAAAAGTATCTACCGAAGGCAAGAAAAAAAGATTACTATTACAAGCCTGTTGTGCGCCTTGTTCTTCGGCTGTCCTAGAACGTCTTGCGACAACGTTTGATATTACGATGCTTTTTTATAATCCAAATATCACTGAAGAAAAGGAATATCGCAAGCGAAAAGAAGAATTGCAAAGATTTTTACATAAAAAATATCCAAACATCAAAATATTAGACTGTTCTTATGACAAAGAAGCTTTTTTAGAAGTTACTAGGGGATTGGAACAAGAAAAAGAAGGGGGAAAGCGCTGTTATCAATGCTATTTATTAAGACTCCAAAAAACCGCTTCTTTGGCCCAAATGCATCACTTCGACTATTTTGGAACGACGCTTTCCATTAGTCCTTATAAAAACAGTGCTTGGTTAAATGAAATAGGCAAAGATTTAGAAGAAAAATATCAAATTTCTTATCTTTATGCCGATTTTAAAAAGCATAATGGTTATCAACGTAGCATTGAACTATCCAAAGAATACGGATTATATCGTCAAGATTATTGTGGTTGTATTTATTCCAAAATAGAACGAGAAAAAAAGAAAGAACTAGAGTTTCAGCGAGAAAACTAAAGTTCTTTTTCGATCCCTTCCAAATTAAATTCTGGAATATGACACTTGCCGGAAGCATCACTTTCTTGCATATAAGCCTTTTTAATTCCAATGTCAAGAGCATAATCAATAATTTCTTCGTAATCTTCTTCTTTTAAGGTTTGATTTAAGAAAGGATACTCTTTATTCTCTTCCATAGGAGTATATTGATTCATAATGCTTAGATAAATATGATCTTGATAATGATGATAAAGATAGGCAAGGATCTTCTTACTATCTTCTTTTAATGTAGGAAGGCATAAATGACGGACTAGAACTCCTTTGATCATCATGCCCTCTTCATCAAATTGATTCTCTCCGGTTTGGCGATACATTTCCTCCAAAGCGTTACGAGCAATTTCTTGATAATTAGAACAGTGAGAAAGAGCCTTGCTCCATTTCTCCTCATAGTACTTGAAATCGGTTAAATAAATATCGATGAGACCTTCTAACTGTTTTAACATTTCAACCTCTTCATAACCACTGGTATTATAAATAATAGGAATATGAAGCCCTTGTTTTTTTGCCAATTTGATTGCTTCCTTGATACTTGGCATAAAGTGAGTAGGGGTAACAAGGTTAATATTATGGGCTTTTTTCTCTTGTAACTCCAACATAATTTGCGCAAGTCGCTCCACTGAAATTTCTTTTCCTTTACCATTTTGGGATATTTCTTTGTTTTGACAGTAGACACAATTTAAATTGCAACCACAAAAGAAAATAGCTCCACTTCCATGTTGTCCTGAAATCGAAGGTTCTTCTTCAAAATGAAGAGCCGCCCGGGCAATTTTTAGATGCTCACTACTGTGACAAACACCATACTGATTTTGTCGATTGACCTGACATTTTCTAGGACAGCACTGACAAACTTCATAACTCTTTTGCATTGTTTTTTCCTTCTCTCATATTTACAAAAGATTATAGCATAGTTTATAATGAAAAAGAAAGAGGGATAAAAATGAAGTATTATTGTATTGGAATTAAAGGAACGGGAATGAGCACTTTGGCCCAAATGCTTTCTGATATGGGAAATCAAGTAAGTGGTTATGATGATGCCAAAGATTATAAGTTTACCCAAAAAGGCTTAGAGGAAAGAAAGATTCCTATTTATTATGATGGGAATTATGCCTTAGATAAAGATACCATCGTTACTTATTCCAAAGCCTTTCAGGACAGTCATCCGGAAATGAAACGGGTGAGAGAACTCGGTTTAACGATTAAGCCCTACAATGAAATTGTCGGCGATATTACCAAAGAGTTTAAAACCATTTCTGTTTGTGGAACCCATGGGAAAACCACGACCACTTCTTTGATTCGCCATTTATTAGAAAACACAATTGGCTGTAATTATTTTATTGGTGATGGGACAGGGCATATTGATCGCAAAAATGACCGCCTTGTCATCGAATCAGATGAATTTAACCGTCACTTTTTAGCTTACCATCCTCAAATTGCGGTGATTACCTGTATCGAATTAGAACATACAGAGATTTATAAAGACTTGGAAGATACGATTAAAACTTTCGAAACATTTGCCAATAAAGCAAAATTAGTGATCGCGAATGGCGATGATGAAAATATTCGGAAAATTTCTTTTGCTAACGAGGTCATCTTTTATGGAGAAAAAGAAAACAATGATTATATCCTAAAAAATATCTCCTTAGATACCAGTGGATCATCCTTTGAATTATTCCATCATCAAGAAAAAATAGGATCTTTTTTCGTTCCATTATATGGACATCATAACGTCATGAATACAAGTGCTGCTATTATCGAAGCCCTAGAAGAAGGCTTAACGGTATCACAAATCAAAGAAAACCTTACTACTTTTCAAAATGCCAAACGTCGTTTTACGATCGAGCAGGTAGGGAAGTGTTTCATCTTAGATGACTATGCGCATCATCCAACTGAAATTAAAGCAACTTTGGAAGCCGTTCGTCAAAAGTTTCCAGACAAAAAAATCACCGTCGTTTTCCGTCCCAATACTTATTCAAGAACAGCGGCTTTTAAAAGTGAATTTGCAGAAGTTCTAACGAAAGCTGACAAAGCCTTTGTAACCCCAATTTTATGTGACCGAGAAAACCCACAAGACTATCCACCGATCAAAAGTGAAGATATCGTCGAGAAAATCAAAGGGGGAGAATTAATCGATGAAAATAGCATCGAAAAATTATGGCCTTATCGCGATGGCGTTGTCTGCTTCATGGGATGTGCCACTGTTGCTCATTTAATTGAAAAATGGAAAAAATTATTACAAGAAAAAAACGCTTAAAAAATTTATAGCGTTTCAGTAGTATCCATTTCTGGAAGAAGATTGAGTAAATCATTTTCTTCTTTTTTTATAGGTTCAATTTTTTCTTCTTTCTTTTCCTTTTTGAAGCCGGTAAGCATTTGAGCATCCAAATCATCATCAACATCAATAATTCGATAGACTTCCTCAAAAGAAGTAAGTCCATTTAACACTTTCCATAAAGCATCTTGTAACATCGTAATAACATCAGAAGTATAAACCATCCGATGTAAATCCTCTTTATCCATTTCTTCTTCATTTAAGGCATTGCGAATCTCATCGTTGATCATTAATACTTCTTGAATAGCAATACGTCCATGATAACCACCATTACAATGCTCACAACCATTTTTATTCGCTGCATAAATTTGTTTGACATCTTGTCCAATCGCTAACCGAAAAATTTTTTTCTCATAAGCCGAAGTTTCCACTAATACCCGGCAATGAGGGCAGAGTTTTTTCGCTAAACGCTGCGATATAATACCAGACAAAGCACTCGATAACAAATAACGTTCGACATTCATATCAAGAAGTCGCTCAATGGTACTTAAGGAATTGTTCGTATGGATGGTAGATAAAACCAAATGTCCTGTAATCGAAGCCCGGACTGCAATTTTGGCCGTTTCACTATCACGAATTTCACCAATTAAAATAATATTAGGATCTTGACGTAAAATCGACCGCAAAACCGTAGCGAAATCGAGTCCAATCTCACTGTTAACTTGTACTTGATTTAAACCTTCCATATTCATTTCGATCGGATCTTCTACCGTAATAATATTGGTCTCTTTTTGATTCAAAACCTGTAAAATAGAGTAAACTGTAGTACTTTTTCCAGAACCAGTCGCTCCGGTAATTAAAATAATTCCATTTGGTTCCTTAATCATCTTTTTTAACTTTGCTAAGTTCTTATCATTAAACCCTAAAGAGTCAATTCCTTGTAAACTAAGAGAATAATCTAAGATACGAATAACACATTTTTCTCCTTCATTCGTAGGTAGGGTAGAAACACGGGTTTCTAGAGACACACCTTTAATAACGCCTTTAATCGAGCCATCTTGCGGAAGTCTACTTTCGGTAATATTCATATTGGATAAAAGCTTGATTCTAGTAATTAAATTTCGCTCATACATCTTGGGAATAATGGTATAATCCATCAAATCGCCATCAATTCTTAGGCGCACTAAAAGATAGTCATCCCGGGGGTCAAAGTGAATATCACTCGCTCCTTTCTGGGCGGCAGAAGCTAAAATATCATCGACAACATCAATGACAGGAATTTTTGTCATGTCATAAGTAACCATAGAATTCAACCCCTTTATTCTATTTTTTAAGTATGGTAATTTACTATAATCTATTATATAATAAGATTAGAAAGATAGCAAGAGGGTGAGCAAGTGAAAACAAGAAAAAAATTAAACCAACAAGGCTTTATGTTAGTAGAAACATTAATTACAACTGTTTTTATTGTCAGCATTGTTGTCCTATTATATACCAACTTATTGCCTCTTATTGGTGAATATGATCGCTATAAAAATTATGATAGTGTCGAAGCAACCTATCTTGCTCACTGGACAAGACGCCTTGTGTTAGATGGTTTAAACGATGCTGCCTTTGATCAAGCATCTTCGCTTGGGTATCTTGATATTACGGATGGTAGTTACTTTACCAGTGATTATTATCGAAATCTTTATAACAATTTGAGAAGTACTGCCTCCATCACCCGCGTTTATCTGACCCCTTATCAGACGACATCTTTAAAAGAGATCAAAGGTACCTTCCCAAGAGACTTTGAAGAATATATTACCTATTTACCGACCTATTCAAACAATACGAGTAAAACTGTCGCGACCGGTTATTATCGCGTGATTATTGAATATTGTGGTATCGATAATGTTTCGGATTGTGATGCTGATCATAGATATGGAACGATTGAGGTGCGAAGATGAAAAAAAGAAATCAAAAAGGAATGACTTCCATTGAATTGTTAGTTTGCTTTGTCATGATTAGTGGCATTGTCGTTTCTATGTTCAGTTTGATTATGAATTACAAAAACAAAGAACAAATTGCCTCGATTCAAAATGAAGTGATTCAATATGGAAATAACCTTCAAAAATTAATTCAAGATGATTTGATAAAAAAAGAATTACAAAATGTCAATATAACCGATGATAAGAGTGCCACTTTTGCTTTTTCTCTTGATAGCACAACCACGGAAATAAAAATTAATCCAAGTGTGATTTCAGATAGTGGTGAAGTAGAAGAACGAGGAAGCATTCAGTATGGTTCAACTGGCTCCATGCTTCGTTATGATATTCCCAATTTAGCGGATCTTGTTTTAACCGATAACTCTTCGATTGTGATAGATGGTCAAATGGTGAAAATTACTCTTTATTTAGAACATCCTAATTTTGAACAACCATATCGCATTCGCATTATTTGTCCTCTAAACTATAACAGTGCGTAAAAAAGAACAAACAAAAAAGAGGCGATTCCAAGCTGTAATAGTCGCCCTAGAAAGAAGAACCGATAGGAAAGATCGGTTTTTCTTAAGGCATTGACCACTTGAATATGCACGGAGAATCCTCCAAATACAATAAAACTTAAAATACAAAGGCCTTGAAGAAAAAGGGGCAAGGAAAGCTCGGCCGTCATTGCAATCCCACTCGTCATATCTAGTAGGCCAGTTACGAGCATTTGGAAAAACGGTGGCAATAGAAAAAAGGATAAAAGAATCTTACTGAAAAATAAGAAAAAAGTAATGGATCCTAACATAAAAAGTAATACTTCCATCGCTTGATTGATCGCATCGGCCAAAGAAGAAAGCAGCGAGGAAGATTTTTGTTCCATTGAATGCGGCATAGCTACCACTTCTTTCGGACGGAATAGAAAAGCGATCACCAAATTACTAAGAAGTTGAGCAAGGAAAATAAAGAAAGCGACCGTTTGATTGCCTAAAATAAGACCACAACTTCCAAGCACAAACAAAGGATTGGCAAAATGGGTAAATAACAACAGGTAATGACTCATTTCTTTGGTTAATTTTTTTTCCTGATATAAGGTGGCCACATACTTGGAACCACTAGGAAAGCCTGAAAAAATACTCATGAGGAAGACAAACGAAGCCGAAGAAGAAAGATGAAATACCCGTTTAAAAAAAGGATCGACGAAGCGACAAAGAATCTCTGTCATTCCAAGGTTTAACATTAAAAAAGAAAGAACAAAAAAAGGAAAAATAGAAGGGAATAACCGCTCTTTAAAAATGCTAAGAGCCGTAACACCCGCTTCCATAATAAAAGAAGGAAAACAAAAAATACCAAGATATAATAAGATGAAAAGTGCAAATAAGATCATACGATTATAATTTTTTTTCATAAAAGCCTCTTCTTCTGTTATAATATATTAGATAAGGATGATGTTATGTTTAATAAAGTGTACGAAAAAATAAAAAAATTTATTCGTGATTGGTGGAAAAGTATCGTTATCCTAGTGGTAAGTTACTTTGTTTTAACCTATCCCGTACCATATTATATTTATACTGGTGGTGGTACGATTAATATTAATGATCGTGTCGAAGTAGCAGGGGCTGCTTCTTCGGAAGGAAGCTTGAACTTTGCTTATGTCAGTGAATTAGAAGGCAATGTAGCCACATTCCTTTTGGCCCATCTGATTCCCTCATGGGATTTAGAAGAAGAAGAGAGTTATCAATTATCGGAAAAAGAAACCGTCGAAGATATCGCCATGCGCAATCATCTCTATTTAGAGAATGCCAATCAAACGGCTATTTTAGTGGCTTTCCAAAAAGCAAAGCAAGAAATTACGATCAAAGATCAACATCTTTATATTTTATACTTAGATGAAAATAGTAATACGACGTTAAAAGTTGGAGATGAAATTTTATCAGTGGATGGACAAACCTTCACTTCTACCGAAGAATATAGTAATTATATTACGTCGCAAGAAGTAGGAACCGTGGTAACGTTTCAAGTCTTAAGGGATGAGGAAGAAATGGAAGCAACGGCGGAAGTAAAAGATTATGATGGAAAAAATCTAACGGGAATCTCCTTGACGACGATTTATGAATTTGAAACCGATCCAAAAGTGTCTCTTCATTTTAAAGCCAGTGAAAGCGGTCCATCTGGAGGACTTATGCTAACGCTTGCCATTTATGATAAATTAGTTGAAGAAGATATCACTCATGGTAAGAAAATCGTGGGCACGGGCACCATTGCTGCAGATGGTAGTGTTGGGGAAATCGGTGGCGTGAAATATAAATTGAGTGGTGCCGTCAAAAGTAAAGCTGACTTATTCTTAGTTCCTGCTGGCGATAACTATGAAGAAGCCAAAGCTGAAAAAGAAAAAAATAACTATGATATTGAAATTAAAGCTGTTAGTACTTTTGAAGAGGCTTTAGAAATATTAGAAGAACAGTAAAAATTGAAGCTATTACCGGAACCGTTCAGGTTGATACCTCTCGCATAAAATGCTGGAAAGCAAGAGGCTATGGACATTAGACTTTCTTGCAAGTCTTACAAAACTCTTGTAACCTAGTAGAACAGCAAGAGATACTTTCAATAATGAAAATACTACTCAATTTTCAAAGGAAAAATGTAGTAGATATAAACTAAAAC
>ERZ1090861.1488-NODE-1488-length-11811-cov-5.992344_pt1 | contig 11811 bp, 11 predicted proteins | sample MGYA00478482_ERZ1090861 | MGnify/ENA primary metagenome ERZ1090861 (study PRJEB33644, sample SAMEA5815744) | chicken gut metagenome | biome: Chicken; feature: Gastrointestinal Tract; material: Caecum | place: Ireland | collected 2019-01-01 | study: A study of... | reverse complement strand
GTGTACAGGTGGGGGTGGATAACCCCTTGCGCTGTTTGCAGGATGTACTGTTTAACCTGTGCGGCCTGCCCGACCTGGCGCCTGGTCTGACCCCGATGGCGGAATTGACCCTGGCCCAAAAGCCCGGTGCCATAGTGGTACAGCTGGTCAATGAAAGCGGCTGCTTTGGCAATGGATGGTGCGCCCCACTGCCGGTGCAGGGCATCCACCTGAAACTGCCGCACATCCGGGGACGGGTAAGGGCGCTGAACGGCGGTCAGGTGGAAAGCCACGTGAACGGAGATGGCCTCGAACTGGAGTTGGATATTCTCCGGGAATATGAAGCGATCGTGATCGACACCGTGCCGGAACCCCCGGCGCAGTGAAGTCATACATCATGATTCAGACAAAGGTAAAGGAGTTTTGCATGATGAAAGTTGGAATGATCGGTCTTGGCATTATGGGAAAGCCGATGGCCAAAAATCTGCTGAAGGCGGGGTATGATCTGACCGTGAGCAGCTTCAACAAAGCCGCCGACGAACTGGTGGAATGCGGCGCCCAAAAAGCGGACAACGCCGCCATCGGCGAAAGCTGCGACGTGGTGCTGACCATGCTGCCCAACTCCCCCCAGGTCAAGGAAGTCATGCTGGGGAAGGATGGCGTGGCCGCCCATATGAAACCCGGCGCCGTGTTCATCGACATGAGTTCCATCAACCCGGTGGCCAGCAAAGAGATCGCCGCTGCGCTGGCCAAGCGGGGGATCGAGATGCTGGACGCCCCGGTCTCGGGCGGTGAACCCAAGGCCATCGACGGCACGCTGAGTTTTATGGTGGGCGGCAAGCAGGAAGTTTTTGACAAGTACAAGCCTTTGCTGAGCGCGATGGGTTCGAGCGTCGTGCGCTGCGGCGAAGTGGGCGCCGGCAATACCACTAAGCTTGCCAACCAGATCATCGTGGCCTGCAACATCCAGGCCCTGGCCGAAGCTTTGACCCTGGCCCAGAAGGCCGGCGTGGACCCCCAGCTCGTGTTTGAAGCGATCCGCGGCGGCCTGGCGGGCTCCACCGTCATGAACGCCAAGGCCCCCATGATGATCGCCGGGGACGGCAGGCCCGGTTTCAAGATCGACCTGCACATCAAGGACCTGAACAACGCCCTGGACTGCGCGCACACCGTGGGAGCGCCGGTTCCCATGACCGCCGAGGTGCAGGAAGTTTTGCAGTGGCTGCACAACCAGGGCGAAGGCCAGCACGACCACAGCTGCATTGCCCGCTATTATGAGAAGCTGACCGGCATCGAGATCGGCCGTTAAAAACATTCGGAACAACAGCTCCGGGGGTAAGGGGGAGGTATACCCTTTTGCGGCCGGACTGTGGTAAAATTTTGTGTAAGGAGGACCCTCATGGAAACCGAAAAAAAGACCTACATTACCTGTAAGCCCTGGCAGCTCTTACTTTGGCCCTGTCACAGTGCTACCAGCAACTTCTTCATGATCCTGATGATGTTCACTAGCTACATCGCTACCGGCGGCTACGGCATTTTGGTCGCAACGGTCGGCTACATCGCCACCGCCACCCGTCTGCTGGACGGCTTCATTGACCCATTCCTCGTCATGCTTACCGACCGTGTCAACAGCAAATTCGGCCGTGTGCGCATCCTGATCATTCTGGGTCGCGGTATCCAGATCCTGACCGTTTTTGCGATGTTCTTCTGGGGCATCGGCGGTGGTGTGGTGGCTTATACCGCAATCTACGCGATCTATGTCATCGGCGCTTCCATCTCGGCCATCGCCACCCACACCGGCAACCCGGTGCTCACCACCGACCCCAAACAACGTCCGAAGATCTTCCGCTGGCAGATCATCTACTCCACTGTGTTTGGCGCCATTTTCCAAATGGTACTATCTACCCTGCTGTTGCCCAAATACGGTGAGCTCTCGGTGCCGCTGTTCCAGGAAATGGCGATTCTGGTCGCCGTGATTGCGGTGGTGTTCGAGGTTCTGGCTATGATTGGTATCTCCCCGGCGGACAAGCCCGGCAACTTCCCCAAAAAAGCCAACAACAAAAACGTCAACTTCAAAGATATGTGGAACCTGCTCACTGGCAACCGCGCCATGCAGATGTATGTGATCTCGGCTGTCAGCGACAAGATTGCCTCCCAGGCTTCTACCCAGGCGGCCATCACCACCTTGATCTACGGCATTGTTATTGCCAACTACGAGTTCAGCGGGGCATTTCAGGCGTATACAACGATTCCCAACATTCTTATCATTCTGCTGGGCACCCAGCTTATGGGCAAAACCGGCGGCAAGAAGGCACTGATTCAGTGGACGGCCATCAGCGCAATCATCAGTGCGGTCATCGTCGGTTTCATGACCGTCATCGACCCCACCACCATCAGCCAGGCGGCGGTGCCCACCGTGATTTTCCTGGTGCTGTGCATCGCCCAGTCTGCCTCGGTCAAGATGACCTCTGCCGTCACCAACTCGCTCGTGCCCGATATCGTGGACTATGAACTGGCCCGCACCGGCAGCTTCATGCCGGGCACCGTCGGTACGCTGTATTCCTTCATCGACGAGTTGCTTTCCAGCCTCTCTACCACCATCGTCGGCCTGTGCCTGACCGCCATCGGCTATGTCAGCGCCCAGCCCCAGCCCGGCGACCCCTGCACCACCCCGGTCTACTGGATGGCCATGTTCCTGTGGATGGGCCTGCCGATCCTCGGTTGGATCTGCACACTGATCGCCATGCACTGGTACCCGCGGGACAACAAAAAGATGGAACAAGTCGAACACACCAACGCCCCCATCCGCGCCGAACGCGCGGCGGCCAAGGCGTAATAAACAGCCCCGGGCGCCGTGCGCGGCAGCGGACGGCGCCCGCTATTTGGAAAAGAAGGTGTTTTATATGAAGGAACCGTTGGTACAAGGCGTCTTTCAGGTAGGCGTTCTGGTAACGGATATTGACGAGTGCCTGCGGCTGTTTTGCGACGCCCTGGGGATGCAGGTCGTTTTCGAGGCGCGAAATAGAGTTCAACCGGCCAAGGGCTTGTCCGGTGTGGATGGGCAGATCATGGATGTGCTGATGCTGCATGGAGAAGGCGGCGTTGACCTTGAGATCCATCGATATGTGGACCCGGCCGGTGTGCCGCGCCCACCTATGAATCACAATGAGATCGGTTCCATGCATTTTATGCTGCGAGTCCGCGATATGCAGGCTGTGGTGGATAAAGTGACGGCGCTGGGGTATACGATGATGACGCCGATCGTCGGCAGCGAACAGGTCGCCGGTTTCAAATATGCTTATTTCCGCGGACCCGATGGTATGATGGTGGAACTGCATGAGGGAGATCTGCCCGAAGCAGGGCGGGTCAAGGCTGCCGGGAAGGACGCCCCCGAACGATCCCTGGCGGCGCAAGCAGAGCCGCCGCGCACAGAGGAGGATGCACAATGAGACCAGCCGAATGGTTTGATCTGACCGGCCGGACGGCGATTGTGACCGGCGGCGGCAGCGGAATCGGCCGTGCCTGCGCACTGGCGCTGGCAGAGGCAGGCGCTGCAGTCCTGGTGGTCGGCCGCCGTATGGAAAAGCTGGAAGAAACCTGCGCGGCCGTCCGGGAAAGCGGAGGTGTGTGCGAGGCGTTTTCAGCCGACTTGACCAGAGATGAGAATTGCCGTACTATGGTGGAAGTCTGCCAGTCCCGATTCGGCCGGGTGGACATCCTGATCAACAGCGCGGGAAGCCGCGGTGCAAGCGGCGATCTCGAAGAAGAACTCACGGCCGAAAATCTGCGGGCGACATTTGCCGCCGATTTTGATTCGACATTTTTTGCTACGCGGTATGCCTGGCCTGCTATGGCGGCAAACGGAGGCGGAACCATCATCAACATTGCGTCGCTGGCTGCTTTGTCCGCGCGCGGTCCGGTGGTTTATTCGGCGGCGAAAGGTGCTGTGCGCAGTTTTTCCCGCTCAATGGCCAAGCGGCTTGGCCCCCAGGGAATCCGCGTAAACACGATTTACCCGGGATTTGTTATTACCGAAATGACACAGGGCGTGCTGGATGACCCCGGTCTCAAAACGCGGTTTGAAAAGGAATCTCCGTTAGGACTGATCGGCCGGGCGGAAGACATCGCCGCCTGTGTGCTGTATCTGGCCGGTGACGCGGCCCGCTTTGTGACCGGGCAGGAGTTTGTCGTGGATGGCGGCGCGACCTGCTGACTCGGAACATATTACAGGAAGGATTTTGTATGGATAGGTCTCTGCGTACGGATGCAGATTATGTGCTGCGCAACAGTCTTGCGGCCGTACTCCCTGACGCCGCCGTGCGGCGCGCTTTGTCGGGCTTTGCGCCCGGCGGGCGCGTGTTGCTGGTGGCAGTCGGTAAGGCTGCCTGGCAGATGGCCCATGCGGCGGTTGGATGCCTGGGCCGGGTGGACGGCGGTATCGTCATCACCAAATACGGCCATGTGCAGGGGGAGCTGCCCGGCGTGACCTGCCTGGAAGCTGGCCACCCGATCCCTGATGAAAACGGCTTTGCCGCCACCCGGGCCGCACTGGATCTGGTCGCCGGGGCCGGGGCGAGGGATACGGTTCTGTTTCTACTCTCCGGCGGGGGCAGCGCCCTGTTTGAACAGCCGCTGATCCCCGGCGAAGAATTGCAGGACGTTACCCGCCAACTGCTCGCCTGCGGCGCGGACATCGTCGAGATCAACACGATCCGCAAGCGCCTTTCCGCCGTCAAGGGCGGGCGGTTCGCTCAGGCCTGCGCCCCGGCGCGGGTGTTCCAGATCGTGCTGTCGGACATTCTCGGCGATCCACTGGATATGATCGCCTCGGGCCCCGCCTGCCCCGATTCCTCGACCTGTGCTGATGCACGGGCTGGGGCGGAAAAATACCGTTTGCGGCTTTCCCCCAAAGCCCGGGAACTGCTCGGGCAGGAGACCCCCAAGCGGCTGGACAATGTCGAGACCTGCATCACCGGCAGCGTGCGGGAACTCTGTGCGGCGGCGGCCGACGCCTGCCGGTCGCTGGGCTACCGTCCCGTCCTGCTCACCGACCATCTCGACTGCGAAGCGCGGGAGGCGGGGCGGTTCCTCGGGACGATCGCCCGCACCCACGCGGGCGGTGGGCAGGCGCTGGCTTTCCTGGCTGGCGGCGAGACGGTCGTACATTTGACCGGCCACGGACTGGGCGGCCGCAACCAGGAGCTGGCGCTGGCCGCCGCCCCTGTGCTGGCCGGGGTCGCGGGCGCGGCGGTCTTCTCGGTGGGCAGCGACGGTACCGACGGCCCCACCGACGCTGCGGGCGGCTATGTGGACGGCGGTACCGCGGCGGCGCTTGCGGCCAAGGGCTGGTCCATTCCCCAAACGCTGGCCGATAACGACGCCTACCATGCGCTGCAGGCCGTGGACGGCCTGCTTATCACCGGCCCCACCGGAACCAACGTCAACGATCTCTCGGTGGCGCTGGTGCGCGGCTGAGCCGATGCTCTGCAGGAGGAACCCATGCGCTTAGTCAAACAGTTTTTCGTGATCCTGTTTTTCAGCTTTGCAGGGGAGCTGCTGCATCGATGGCTGCCGCTGCCTGTCCCGGCGGCGGTGTACGGCATTTTGCTGCTGTTCGGGGCGCTGCAGAGCGGTCTTTTGCCGCTGGCCGTCGTGCAGCAGACCGGTGCCTTCCTCACCGATTTGATGCCGGTGCTGTTCGTAGGCCCGGCAGTCGGTCTGCTGGAAAGCTGGCCCCTGGTGGTGCCCCGCCTGCTGCCGCTTCTGATGCTGGTGCTGGGCTCTACCGTGTTCGCTTTCGGAGCGGGCGGCGGCGTGGCCCAGCGCCTGCTGCAAAAGCGCCGGAATGAAGGAGGAGAAAGATGACGGAACTGCTCACTGAAAACAGCTTTTTCTTTCTACTCCTAACGCTGGCCGCCTACCTGGCGGGGATTTGGATGCAGCGTAAGCTGGGCTGGGCTGTCTGCAACCCGATCCTTATCGCTGCGCTGCTGGTTGGCGGGTTCCTGGCGGCAACCGATATTCCTTATACAACGTATCAGTCGGACTGTGCGGTGCTTTCCTGGCTGCTCACACCGGCCACCGTCTGCCTGGCCATCCCGCTGTATACCCAGCTGCAGGTCCTGCGAAAGGACTGGCGGGCGATCCTTGCCGGCATCGCGGCGGGGACGGCGGCGAGCCTGGGTTCGATCGCCGTGATGGCCTGCCTGTTCCGTCTGGACCACACCCTGTATGTTTCGCTGCTTCCCAAAAGCATCACAACGGCGATGGGGCTGGCGCTCAGCGAGATGTACGGCGGTATCGCCGGGGTGACCACGGCGGCCATCATTGTTACCGGAATCTTCGGGAATTGCTGCGCCGGATGGCTTTGCCGGTTATTCCGGCTGCAGGACCCGGTGGCCCAGGGGGTGGCCTTGGGCACCGCCAGCCATGTGATCGGTACGGCGCGGGCAGCCCGGATCAGCCCCATCGCCGAAGCGGTCAGCAGCCTTTCGTTGGTGATCGCCGGACTGTTGACCGCGGTGGTGTTCCCGCTGTTGGCGTCGCTGCTGTAAGCAGCCTTTACGAAGAAAGGAGTTTACCCTATGCCCAAAATCAACAAGGTGGTTGCCACCGTCTGGTATAACAAGCAGGATATGCACACACTGCGTCAGGTGTTCCCCGATGCGCAGTTCGTCTATGTGGATTTCTTTGACAAGAAAAAGCTGGCCGGCGAGGCAAAAGACGCTGATGTGGCGATTCTGATGGGAGATGTGGACCCCTGCCTGCTGGGGGACAACACCCTCCAATGGATCCACTGCGACCACGCGGGCCTCAATGGTTCAGCCCGACCGGAGGTGTTCGCCCGGGGCATCCCGATCACCGGCGCGGCGGGACGCAGCGCCCCTGTGCTGGCCGAACACTGCATCTATTTCATGCTGCAAAGCTGCTACCACACCAAAGAACTGCTGGCGGCCCAGGCCAAAGGTCAGTGGGGCGTGGAGGGCATGAACGAATGGCGGGGGCTCTACGGCCGCACGGCCGGCATCGTGGGCCTCGGGAACAACGGGCGGATGCTGGCCGAACGGCTCCATGCCTTCGGCATGAAACTGATCGCCTATGACAAACGGCCGATGCAGGGGTTCGAGTATCTGGATAAAAAGCATTGCGCTGATGCCGGCGATACCATCGCCCCGCTGCTGGCCGAGTCCGATTTCGTGATTTTAACGCTGGCTCTGACCGACGAGACCTTCCACATGATCAACAAGGAGACATTGGCCCAAATGAAGCCGGGTGCATTCCTTGTGAATATGGCCCGGGGCGGTATTGTCTGCACTGAAGATCTGGTAGAGGCGCTGCGCAGCGGACGGCTGGGGGGCGCCGGGCTGGATGTGTTTGAAACCCAGCCCCTGCCGCCCGATCATCCGCTCTGGACGATGGAGAACGTCTACATAACCCCGCACAGTACCCCTCGCGTTCCCCACCGGGAAGGTCGCAGCATCGAAATCATCCGGGAAAACGCCCGCCGGTTCGAAGCGGGCGAACCGCTGCTCAACCTGATGAAACCCTCCGATGCCATCGCTGACGGCAAAGCCGAGGGCGGCTGGTCAAAGTTGATGCGTGCTGATCTGACGCCGGACAACGTGGACATCAAAATCCTGGAAAAACACCTCGGCAAGCGCGACTGGACCGACCCGTCCGAGTGGATGTAAATCGAAATCACACTTCAGGAAGCAACGATTCTCGCAGCATTCGACAATAAAGGTCGAATCCAGAAAAAGCAGGAAACGGCACAGAAAAGAGAAGAGCAAACTGAATCGAAAAAAGGCAGACAGGCCCCTTTTGTAAAGGGAAATGTCTGCTTTTTTCTGAAAGGGAACCGGGCGATGCCGGAAACGCGTTGGACAAAATAAGGTGTGAAGCCACAGTCTCCGATTGCTGCACACGAATTGGCATAAAGCCCTTGTTCATCCAGTAACCAAGAATGTAACGATCATCAACGGAAATTTTAATCTCCAATCTTGGACAGTTGGCTTGACAGAAAGCAAGGGCGTGTTCGGAAGCGCCCAGGAAGTGACGGTTCGGGTATGAATCCAAGATGGTGCACAAGGCAGCGGCGCAGCAGCCGAGGGCCTTGTGCCGCCATTCTTTTTGCCCTGTAGGTGGTGAAGATTTTCCCCTTTCGGCATCTGCAAATCAATGTGTGCTATTTGCCATGCGAACCTGCATCCGAGCAGCAGAGGAATGGTCCACTGAAACAGGCGCAAAACCCCGATCCAACCAGTAGGCCAACAGGAATCGGCTGAGTGGATCATCCAGCGGGACCTCGATCGCCAGCCGCGGGCAGCAGGCGTGGCAGAAAGCCAGCATGTGTTTGGAAGCACCTGCGAAATGGGGATCGGTATAGGGTCCAAACATGGTGGCGCAGGGCAGCGGCGTGGAGGTCGTTGCCTTCGCGTCGCCTTTTCGTTTGTTGGCGTCCGTGTAGGCGTCCGGCGCGGGCAACTGCAATACAAACCATGCACCGGGGCGACCGTTGGACTCCATTAGAAAGCACTGCCCGGCGCTGATCCAGCCGACGAGCAACTGAGTCAGAGTTTCCAGTTGAGATTCAAAGGTGGAAAGTTTGCTTTTGTCAACACCGGGGCGAGTGGAGTCGAACCGGTAGCGATCTTTGCAGATTTGCAGCAATGTCGGGAAGTCTTTGGCCAAAGCCGGGCGGATCGTTACTTGTGGTAACTCCAGACTGGTTGAATTGCGATCATTGTTCGCAGCGTTTACACGAGCGGTTTGTGCCATCTTTTCGCAGTAATCTTCGTAGGTGGAATCACCCGGCCAGGCGGGGCCGTCCGGCAACAGATCTTCATAGCGTTGTTTGATATTTTCCCACTGTGTGCGGGAAAGCGGCGCGGCGTATGTGGACGTTTCCTCGTTGCGCAGATCATCCGCCTGCACACCCAGGACGTCAGCTAATGTTTGATAGGTGGAACGCTTTTGCGGATAGGTCTCACCTTTTTCGTAGGCTATGATCGTCCGCAGCCCCAACCCGGCCTGAAGGGCAAGTTCGGCTTGCGTCAGGCCTTTTTCTTTGCGAGCACGGCGGAGTTTTTCACCAAATGTCATGAACTACCCCCCCCTTTTTTTTTTGAATGTGCGAATATATTGCTTAATAATTTGTGAATACACTTGACACACGCGGATATAGCGCATAGAATATAAAACAAAAACGCAGGATATCCGCACAATCAGTATACAAAATTCAATTGCCGTCGTCAAGTCGGCGCAATAAGCGCGCAAAGGAGGCAGTATGACAAGAGCACATTATCACTTGAATTTGAATTTGGACGACCCCAACGAGCGGGAGGCGTGGCATATTTTGCAAAGCAAGCGCCATGGCTCCCGCACTACATTTTTGGTGGAGGCGATTTTGCAACAGGATAGGCAAAAGCAGCTCGAAGAACGGCTGAGGGCCATTATTCGGGAGGAGCTGGCACAGGCACATTTGGCACCGTCTGCTGGAGCGAGTGCCGTGGCAGCATCCAAGGAGGAACAAGAAGTGAAGAAAATTCCCCGAAAGACGATTGATTTCCTGCAAAGTTTGGCGTACGGCAAGTGAGGAAACGTAAACATACCACACATGGTACAAATTCCCTCTAAAAGTACCACAGTTGGTACGGTGGTTTGGCTGCAAATGGTATGGTGGTGCATGAAAAGTACCCGTGTGGTACAAAGATGGTATGTCAGTGGTACAAATCGGGAGGATGTTCACCCATGACTGTAAAAACACTGGATATACCGTGAAAAAGGAATGCACAAGAGTACTTTTCCAGCTCGGTAAGTTTTGCTAGCATAGCGTGTGGACATCCACACGCATATTTTTGGGCGGACCCAAACCCCTGGTTACCTGGCTGGGAAAAAACATAACAAGTAAGGCCGCGAGGCAGAAAGGGAAATGCGATGACGAATGAATCCAACGAACTGAAAACGTACACCATGCAGGAGCTGTACGCCCAACCTCTGGAGCCGGTAGAATATTTGGTGGACGGGCTGCTGGCGCCGGGACTGTACATACTGGGCGGTTCGCCCAAGGTCGGCAAGAGCTGGATGGCGCTGCAGCTGTGCCTCGCTGTGTGCGGCGGAACGGCCTTTCTGGGGCGCGCAACGCGGAAAAGCGAGGTGCTCTACCTGGCGCTGGAGGACGGCCCACAACGGCTGCACAGCCGGGCTTTGCGGCTGGCCGACACCGCGCCGTCGGGCCTGCATCTCTGCCACCGGGCCGCGCCCATTGGACAGGGGCTGGAACGGCAGATCGATGCGCAGCTTGCAGAATACCCACACATCCGGCTGGTAGTGCTGGACACGCTGCAAAAAGTGCGGTGCATGAGCGGCGGCAGCGTGTCGTATAGCAGCGACTACGAGGATGCCGGGACGCTCAAGGCACTGGCTGACCGCAATAACATCTGCCTGCTGGTCATCCACCACCTGCGCAAGATGGCGGACGATGACCCGTTCAACCGGCTGTCGGGCACCAACGGGTTGGCTGGGGCTGCAGACGGAACCCTGATCCTGATACGCAACAAACGCCAGGATGGCACCGCCACCCTCTATGCCACCGGGCGGGACATTGAGGACGTGGAGGAAGAACTGGAATTTGCCGATTGCCGGTGGAGCCGGGCCGTGCCGCAGGAGCAGCTGCAACTGGCTTTGGTTGTGAATGCCCTGAAAAAACTGCTGGCGGCGGGGGAGTTCCGGGGAACCGCCACTGAATTGGCAGCACAACTGGAAAAACAGGGCAGCTATTGGAGTCCGGCGATTCTTTCCAAATATCTGCAAAGCCACGATGAATCACTGGCTAAGTGCGGGATATTGTTGGAGACCAAGCGAACCAACAGCAAACGGCTGCTGTGCCTGCGTTATGAGGCGCAGCAAGCTTGTGACGCCTGTGACACGAGTGACGGCAGTGACGGGTGTGACAGATACAGCTATATCGGGGGTGTCCCGTCACTGCCGTCACAACCGTCACCAGCGTCACGCCCGTCACTGGCGTCATGAATTTGAAACGATAAGGGGGTGCCTGTATGGCATATATTCAACAACGGGGAGAAAGAAAATATAAGATTACAGTTTGTAATGGATACAAAGCAAACGGTCAGAAGCGGATGCAGGCACGGACTGTCGATGTACCCAAAGAGGTGCCAAAGCGGGGTATCCAGCAATACGTCATGGCGGAGGCCGAGCGCCTGGAAAAACGGTTCCGTACCGGCATTGACCAGAGCGAGAATACCCGGTTCGAGGACTACGCCGACCGCTGGTTAACACGCATGGAACGGCGCTACAAGGCCAGCACGCTGGAAGGCTACCACCGTATGCTGGAGGCGATGTACCCAACCATTGGCGGCTTGCCGTTATGCAAGATCCGCCCAATGGTGCTGGAGGAACTTTGCGAGGAACTGCGTCAGCGTCCCGGCCGCAATGGCAAAACGATGTCGGAGAACACCGTACATAAATACTTGGACACCGTTTCCGCTGTGTTGCAGGATGCTGTAAAAAACGACATCCTACTGTACAACCCAGCCCGCCGCGTGGACAAACTGCGGGCAGAGCGCGCACCGCAGCGCATCCCACAAGCATGGGAGATGCAGAAGCTGCTGCAATGCATCTTGCGGGAACCACTGCTTTACCGGGTGTACTATCTGCTGGCCCTATCCACCGGCCTGCGCCGTGGGGAGTTGTGTGCCTTGCGCTGGCGGGATCTGCACGGTGGGAACCAACTGCTGATCCAACATTCCCGCAGCACAGTGGTGGGCAAGGGCGTGGTAGAAAGCGACACCAAAAGCCACCGCACCCGCGTGG
>ERZ1090861.1486-NODE-1486-length-11822-cov-6.731792_pt1 | contig 11822 bp, 10 predicted proteins | sample MGYA00478482_ERZ1090861 | MGnify/ENA primary metagenome ERZ1090861 (study PRJEB33644, sample SAMEA5815744) | chicken gut metagenome | biome: Chicken; feature: Gastrointestinal Tract; material: Caecum | place: Ireland | collected 2019-01-01 | study: A study of... | reverse complement strand
CCGAACGCCGGCGCGCGCTGCGCCCGAAACCATGGCGCCCGACAAACCCCTCTGCCCGCTCCCCCCCCCCATTTGCCCCGGAATGATAAACCCTCGACCGCTTGCATAATCGCATAAAGTTGTGCTATAACATCTTTAGAAAAGAGGGATTAAACCGTGCTTAAATCGCTTGATAACAAAAACTCCGATATGGAAAAGGAATCCGTCCTTAAAACCCTTCCGTTTTGGAATAACCTTTCTCAAATCGAAAAAACCCAAATCGTTCAAAACTCCCAAATACAATCCTTCCGCAAAGACCAAGTCCTCCATGGCTCCGGTACAAATTGCCTCGGCGCAATCGTCGTCCTCGACGGCGAACTCAGAAGCAGCATCGTCTCCGAAGAAGGTAGGGAAATTACCCTCTTCCGCCTCTATAAGGGCGATAGCTGCGTCCTCTCTGCATCCTGCGTCATAAACGTAATAACCTTCGACGCAACCCTCAGCGCCCAAACTGACTCCCGCCTTTTGGTCATAGGCCCTTCATACTTCTCAAAACTCGCCGACGAAAACGTCTACGTCCGCTGCTTTATGTACGAAAAACTCGCCCAACGCTTCTCAAATGTCATGTTCTCTATGCAGCAAATCCTCTTCAAAGGCTATGATAAACGCCTCGCTCAGTTCCTTACCTCCGAATATGACCGCACAAAAAACCCCGATATATGCTATACCCATGAACAAATAGCTGCCCTCACCGGCTCCGCAAGAGAAGTCGTCGCTCGTATGCTTAAACGCTTTTCGCAGGAAAAACTCGTCAGCCTGAAACGCGGATGCGTCACCCTCCTCGACCTCCCCGCACTTAAACGCCTAGGCTCCTAAATCATAAAAATTTTTAGATTTCACCTCGATTGCGTGACTTAGTCACTGTTTTTTCTTTAACTCCGTGCTATAATGTAACTGCAATATAGATTTGAACCGCTCAAAGGAGGAATGAACCCGTGAAAATTACTCTTAACCCTAACCCCGATGTGGTCAAAACCGTTAAGGAGGGTCTTAAAAGAACCGGCGGCTATTGCCCTTGCGTTCTGGAAAGATCAGAGGATACAAAATGTATGTGCAAACAGTTTAAAGAACAAATAAATGACCCAAACTTCGAGGGATATTGTCATTGCATGCTCTACTATAAGTCAAAAGATTAGTATAAAATACAGGAGGTATATCAACTATGGCAGAAATAAAGGTAACAAAGGATAACTTTGAGAAAGAAGTTCTTCAGTCAAACATCCCCGTGCTTCTTGACTTCTGGGCAACATGGTGCGGCCCGTGCCAGATGATCGCGCCCGTTTTGGAAGAAGTGGCAAAGGAAAAGGACGGAGCGGTCAAGGTCGGCAAGATAAACGTCGATGAGGAAAGAGAGCTTTCCGCCGCTTTCGGCATAGCAAGCATCCCGACTTTGGTGCTGATCAAAAAAGGCGTGGCGGTCGATAAAATCGTCGGCTATCACCCTAAGGAAATGATCCTCGACTTCATCAAGTGATAAAGCGATAACTCGGTAAATGTTGCAAAAAGCAGCCGGAGAAACACTCCGACTGCTTTTTTCGGCGCATGCGTAATTTTTTAAACGCGGCAGCAGATGCATGACGGCACTTGCACCGGTCAAACCGAATAACCGCCCGCCCCCGCCGCACACTAACCGGCGCGCTTTCTAAAGTCGCTCTGAGCATCCGCTCTGAGCATCCGCTCTGAGCACCTGCCTGAGCAAGCTCCCCGAGTGCCGTCACCCGCCCAAGCACCCGCCGTCAAGCGAACGCCGCCGTCAATCAAACGCCGCTGTCAAACACCCGCCGCTCCGCTTAAAACAACTTCTTTATGATCAGCGTTATGCCGGAGCTTTTTCTGCCGCTGCATTCCACCGCCGCAGAGTTAAATGCGTTGCACTCGCTGACGTTTTGTATAGTCAGAATGTCGCCTTCGTTGGCGCTGATGAGCGCACTTCCGCTTATCACCGATCCGGTGGTGTTCACCGCAAACAGTCCGCCCTCAACCGGCGAGCCGTTCAGCATAACGCATACCTGCGCCGGCTCTCTCACCGGAATGTGAAGCGTGACCTCGTAAATGCCGGCCGAGTTCAAAACAACCCTGCTGTCGCCCGGGGTGTGCGAGATGTTGTCTGAAATCACACCCTGCTCATTAAGACGGATGTCGTCCCCCGACGCTACGCTCTGCGGCTCAACACTGTATAGATGCGCATACTCCGCAAGTCCTGCCGCCGATGTGGCATCCGCTCCCGTGGGGCCCGTTGGGCCTGTAGGACCTGTAGGACCTGTAGGGCCTGTAGGGCCGGTGTCGCCCTGCTCGCCTTGAGGTCCCTGATCGCCTTGAGGTCCCTGATCACCCTGAGGGCCGGCATCTCCCTGCTCGCCCTGAAGTCCCTGAGGGCCTTGCGCACCTTCTGCTCCCGTAGGACCTGTAGCACCCGTAGGACCTGTGGGACCTGTTGCACCGGTAGCGCCTGTAGCACCGTCAGCTCCCGGGTCTCCCTGTAAGCCTTGTATGCCCTGCGCACCGTCTGCACCTGTAGCACCCGTAGCTCCTGTCGGACCCGTGGGACCGGTGGGGCCGGTGGGACCCGTGACGCCCGTGGGACCCGTAGAACCTGTAGCACCTGTAGCTCCCGTGACACCTGTAGCTCCCGTGACACCTGTAGCTGCCGGGACACGTGTCGCTGCGGGGACGCCAGTTGCTCCCGTGGCTCCTGGCACGCTTATGCCGGCTGCACCGTGTGCTCCCGTGGGACCTGTTGCTCCGGTAGCGCCTGTTGCACCCGTGACACCGGTGGCTCCTGTTGCTCCCGTTGCGCCTGTCGCGCCGGTAACGCCTGTTATGCTCCTTCCCGATGCGCCTGTTGGTCCCGTAGCGCCTGTTGCGCCTGTTGCTCCCCTTGCGCCGGTAGCGCCTGTTGCTCCCGTAGCGCCCGTCTCGCCCCTCGGACCCGTGACGCCGGTAGGGCCTATGCAGCACCTGACATCACAGCCGCAGCATCCGCAGTTTCCCAATGCGCATCCGCCCGATGCGGCGCAAAATTGAATGTCGGAATTTTCACAGCGGCATGCCGCCGCAAACGGCGTTACAGGCTCGCCGTTTGAAAAAGTGTATTTCGACGTATTTGCCATAAAATCTACTCCTACTCTATTTTTTAAGCTTTGATTCAAAGTAAGCTTTGTTGTGAAGATACGGCTTGCTGTCGGGCTTTATGCTCCCCGCAAGCTCGTTGTAGCGGTTTGCAAGCGCCGTGTCGCCCAGCCTGTCGCACACCACGGCAAGCTGAATGTAGGGAAGATATCCCCCGCAGTCAACAGGCACAAACCCGCCGCCTTTGCCGAACCTCGAGGGAGCAAGCTCGTACCAGAACTTTGCCGCGTCGAGGCTGCCCTCCTCCAAAAAGATGTATCCCATCATGCAGCATGCGTCCGCCCGCGGCGGAGCAAACTCAAAGCTTTTGACCAGGTACTTTTTTGCGGTGGCGCGGTCTTTGGCGTCAAGCCACAGCTGAGCCGCCTCGCAGCAGGCGGAAATTTTGTTTTCCACCCAGCAATCTCTGTCGCGTATGCATTGGTCGTAACAGCCGACAGCCTCAAGAGTCCTGCCGTGAAGCGAAAGCTCCCTCGCATAGTAGTACCTCTCCCTCGGAGAAAACGCCTTTTTTGATTTAAGCAGCCGCTCGAATATCTCGATGTTGCGGTTTTTGTCGCGGTTTTGCTTGCCCATGTGGTATACCTTTGCGTCAGAACGTGCTGCCGTCCCGACGGGCGGTATCGCCTCATGTATAGCCCCCTGAAACCTCGCGCCGCAGTCAAGGCGGATTATGCGCTCCCTGTCGTAGGCAAGCGTCACCCTCCCCGTCTCGTCAAAGCCCACACAGTACTCCATGTATACCATGTCCGGCTTTGCTTTTGCGCCTGTGTCCCCCGAAAGCTCGGAAAGCGTCTTTGAAAGAGCGCCGCGGTACTCGTTTGGTATCACGTCGTCCGCGTCAAGCCACATCGCATACTCGTGTTCGGCTTTTGAAAAGGCATAGTTTCTCGCCGCGGAAAAGTCGTATACCCACTCAAAGTCGTAAACCTTGTCGGTGTAACGCCTCGCCGTGAGCTTTGTGCCGTCGGTCGAGCCGGTGTCAACAATGATTATCTCGTCAAATATCCCCTTCACCGATTCAAGACAGCGCAAAAGGGTCTTTTCTTCGTTTTTCGCTATTATGCAAAGCGAACAGCCGCTAAGTCTCATGGTTTCCTCCCCCGATGTTTGTTCAGCGTAGTATATAGTATTCAAGCGCCGCCGCAGCGGTTACAGCCGCGCATAAAACACAAAAATAAATCGTGATTGCTCTTTACAAAACGGGTCGGTTGTGATAAAATGCATGTTGTAAAGTTATGCATTTTTCATAACGTTTTTTCACTACTTCTCTTCAACACAAGGAGGATATCTATGGCAAGAAAAATGAAAACCATGGATGGTAACAACGCAGCCGCATGGGCGGCATACCCGTTTACCGAGGTCGCTGCTATCTATCCTATCACCCCTTCTTCGGTCATGGCCGAGGTAACAGACGCATGGAGCGCAAAGGGACAGACTAACCTGTTCAACACACCCGTAAAGGTTGCCGAGATGCAGTCTGAGGCGGGAGCTGCCGGAACCGTTCACGGCTCTTTGGCTGCCGGCGCACTCACAACTACTTATACCGCGTCGCAGGGACTTCTTTTGATGATTCCTAACATGTACAAGATCGCGGGCGAGCTTCTGCCCTGCGTCATTCATGTTTCCGCAAGATGCGTTGCAAGCCATGCGCTCAACATCTTCGGCGATCACTCCGACATCTATGCATGCCGCCAGACCGGTTTTGCAATGCTCTGCTCCACCAATCCCCAGGAGGTTATGGACTTAGGAACAGTCGCTCACCTTTCCACCATCAAGGCAAGAGTTCCCTTCCTTCACTTCTTCGACGGATTCAGAACCTCTCACGAGATTCAGAAGATCGAGACATGGGACAAGGCTGATGTAGCCGAAATGGTAGACTGGGACGCTTTGCAGGCGTTCAGAAACCGCGCCATCAACCCCGAGCACCCCGTACTTCGCGGATCTGCTCAGAACCCCGACATCTTCTTCCAGGCACGTGAGGCATGCAACAGCTACTATGACGCTGTTCCCGGCATTGTAGAGCAGTACATGGATATGGTCAACAAGAAGATCGGCACCAACTACAAGCTCTTCAACTACTACGGCGCTCCCGATGCGGAAAAGATCATCATAGCAATGGGCTCCGTATGCGACACCATCGAAGAGACTATAGATTACCTCAACGCAAAGGGCGAGAAGCTCGGACTTGTAAAGGTAAGACTTTACAGACCTTTCCGTGCGGACAAGCTTGTTGAGGCTATCCCCGCAACCGTAAAGATGATAAGCGTCCTCGACAGAACAAAGGAACCCGGATCTTTGGGCGAGCCTTTGTACCTCGACGTAGTCGCTGCATTAAAGAACTCACAGTTTAAGGACGTTCCCGTTTCAAGCGGCAGATACGGCCTCGGCTCTAAGGACACCACCCCCGATCAGATCAAGGCTGTTTACGACAACTGCGCTTGCTGCGGCATAAACTACAAGCCCAGATTCACCATCGGCATCAACGACGATGTGACACACCTCTCACTTGCAACCTGCGGCAAGCTCGATTCCGCTCCCGCCGGCACAATCTCCTGCAAGTTCTGGGGTCTCGGATCCGACGGAACGGTAGGAGCAAACAAGAACTCCATCAAGATCATAGGCGACCACACCGACAAGTATGCACAGGCGTACTTCTCATACGACTCCAAGAAGTCCGGCGGTGTAACCGTTTCTCACCTTCGTTTCGGCGACACACCCATAAAGTCCGCATACCTTATCAACCAGGCGGACTTCGTAGCATGCCACAACGAGTCCTATATCGACAAGTATGACATGGTTCAGGACGTAAAGCCGGGCGGAACATTCCTTCTCAACTGCCAGTGGAGCACCGACGAGCTCGATGAAAAGCTCCCCGGACAGGTCAAGAGATATATCGCTCAGAACAACATCAAGTTCTACATCATCAACGGTATCGACATCGGCAAGAAGATAGGACTCGGCTCAAGAATCAACACCGTTTTGCAGTCCGCATTCTTCAAGCTTGCAAATATCATCCCGATAGATGAGGCAATCAAGTACATGAAGGACGCAGCTACCGCATCCTACTCCAAGAAGGGCGACGCCGTCGTAAAGATGAACCACGACGCCATAGACGCAGGCTGCCAGGGAATAGTTGAGGTCAACGTTCCCGAGGCATGGAAGAACTGCCCCGACACCGCAATGGGCATGCCCGCCGCAACCGGCGACAACAAGACCCTTGTGGATTACGTAAACAACATCCTCATCCCCTGCAACGCACAGCAGGGCGACAAGCTCCCCGTATCGGCATTCGTTGAGAACGCAGACGGCACATTCCCGCAGGGTTCTGCCGCATTCGAGAAGAGAGGCATCGCAATCGACGTTCCCGAGTGGAACTCCGACAACTGCATACAGTGCAACTTCTGCTCTTACGTCTGCCCGCACGCGGTAATTCGTCCCGTAATCATGACCCAGGCTGAGCTTGACGCAGCTCCCGAGCTTGCAAAGAAGAAGGCTAAGCCCGCAACCGGCATGCCCGGCTACTACTTCGTAATGACCATGTCCGCTCTCGACTGCACCGGATGCGGCTCATGCGTAAACGTATGCCCCGGCAAGAAGGGCGAGAAGGCTCTTAACATGAGACCTCTTGAGGAGCAGCTTGCAGAGCAGGAAGTGTTCAACTACGCACTTACCCTTGCAGACAAGCCGGAAGTTCACGAGAAGTTCAAGGAGACCACCGTCAAGGGCTCGCAGTTCAAGCAGCCGCTTCTCGAGTTCTCGGGCGCATGCGCAGGCTGCGGCGAGACTCCTTATGCTAAGCTCATAACTCAGCTCTTCGGCGACAGAATGTACATCGCCAACGCAACAGGATGCTCCTCCATCTGGGGCGGCTCCGCACCGTCAACTCCTTACACCACCAACAAGGCAGGCAAGGGACCGGCTTGGGCTAACTCCCTCTTTGAGGACAACGCAGAGTACGGCTACGGCATGTTCTTAGCACAGAACACCATCCGCCAGAGAAATATAGCAAGACTTCTTGAGATCGAAAAGACTCTTGACTGCGCTGAGTGCAAGGCTGTCATAGACGAGTATCTTTCAACCGTAGACGACGGCAAGCTCAACAGCGCGGCAACCGACAAGCTCATCGACATCCTTCCCAAGATCGGAACCGACGAGGCTAAGGCAGTTCTTGCAGACAAGGATTACCTCAGAAAGAAGTCCATGTGGGTATTCGGCGGCGACGGATGGGCATACGATATCGGATTCGGCGGACTTGACCACGTCATCGCTCAGAACGAGGATATCAACATCTTCGTATTCGATACCGAGGTTTACTCCAACACCGGAGGACAGGCATCCAAGGCTACACCCGCAGGAGCTATCGCTCAGTTTGCGGCAGCCGGAAAGTCCATAAAGAAGAAGGATCTCGCAGGAATCGCAATGACCTACGGCTATGTATACGTAGCTCACGTTGCAATGGGTGCAGATTACAACCAGTGCATCAAGGCGATTGCAGAGGCTGAGAGCTACCACGGACCTTCACTCATCATCGGTTATGCTCCTTGTATCAACCATGGTATCAAGGGCGGCATGAGCATCGCTCAGACAGAGGAGAAGAAGGCTGTAGAGGCAGGATATTGGCACCTGTACAGATACGATCCGAGACTTGCGGCAGAGGGCAAGAATCCGTTCCAGCTCGATTCTAAGGCGCCTACGGCAAGCTATAAGGACTTCATCATGGGTGAGGTAAGATACAACTCACTCGCAAGGTCCAACCCCGAGAGAGCCGAGAAGATCTTCGACGGCGCAGTTGAGAACGCTAAGCACAGATACGATTACCTCGTAGAGCTTGCAAAGCGTGAGGACTGATAAGAAAAAACGCAGATGTAAAGATAAAACCCCCGTCCGGCTGAGCCGGACGGGGGCTTTTCATGCCATGCGGGATTTTTCATGCCGCGCGGAATTTTCATGCCGCGGCGAATGCGCGCACTATAGCGTGAGATTTGATAGAACAGGTCGGGCGGCATACAAACAAAAAAGCGGAGCGCATGTCTCCGCCTTTGTGGTTCATTTTTGTCCTGCATTTATGTCCTGCATTATTTATGCAGCGCATGTATGCACTGTGTCCTGCGTTTAGTCGTCAACCTCGAGGTCGTCAATGTCTATGCCGAGTCCGGCAAGAAACTCATCGACATTTATCTCTTCCCATCCTAAGTCCGCAACGTCCTCGTCGTCGCCCTCTTCAATCTGGCTGCCGGTCTCGGGCGTCTCAGGTTCTTCAGGCGCTATAGTCGTCGTCTTTTCTTCCTCGTTGTCAGGCTCTGCGGTGGTCGTCGTCACAGGCTTGTCGTCATCATCCGGAGCATCCGTGCTCTCAGGTGCGCTCGGCTCGGTGGGAGCTGTAGCGGTTGTGCCGTTTTGTGTATCGTCCGATGACGGTGTGGTCACAGGCTCCTCGCTTCCGCCCTCGGGCGATGTGGTCACGTCGGGGGTTTCGCCCTCCGTGGTGATTTCGGCGGCATCCCCGTCCGAAACGGTGGTGTTTGCATCGGAACCGTCAGACGGCTCTTCTTCCGTGCCGCATGCGGCAAACATCAAAACGCATGCTGCGCAGCTCAGTGCCAACAATATCGTTAAAAGCTTTTTCATTATGTATTATCCTTTCGTAAAAACTCGTATTTCGGTTGACTGCGGATTAAATGAGCTTGTATATAAAGCGGGCGGCGCATGGATCTGCGCGGTTCACCCCTTATGCAAATAATACAATCCCGCAGGGCGTAATATTGCACCTCGCGACACAAACCCGCGTTTTTTTTACAACAGTTCAGATAAAATAAAACTCCGCCGTGGGTCAGATGGCGGAGATTTTCGTTTAGCTCGGCATTAAGCGTTGAGAAGCTTAGCCAACTGAGACTTCTTTCTCGCTGCCTTGTTCTTGTGGATGATTCCCTTGGCGCATGCCTGGTCAACCTTCTTTATAGCAAGGGTAACCGCCGCTGCCTTGTCCTCACCCTCAGCATTGCTTGCCTTCTTGATGGCAGTCTTTAATGCTGTCTTGGTCATCTTTTTCTGAAGAGTCTTTGCCTCGATAATTCTTACTCTCTTCTTAGCGGATTTGATATTTGCCATTAAGACACCTCCTTAGTCAATTCATAAAATTCACTTACTTGGATAAGCTAATTGCACGACTGAGAAAGTGCAATAAGGTTAATGACTCCTTACTTATTCAACAAGCATCGTACTTTAATATATCATCTCATTTTAGAAATTGCAATAGCTTTTTAAAAATTTTTATGTTTTGAATAAATACAAAGGGAGAAAGGACGCTCAAAATGTCATCTGAATATAAAACCAAAGGCTTTTTCATCCCAAACAGCGGGATCATGCGCTCCGACCTCATAATAGAGAGCGCGCCGGCTTTTAAAACGGACGGTGCAATCGGGGACGCGGGCGTTCGCGGAGCCACAGTGAGCAAGCGCGAGTGCGGCTGTTTTGTCGTCACGGACGTATCCCTAAACACCCCGCAGGCGGCAAGCGAGCTTTCAAAGCCGATGGGCAGGTATATAACCCTCGAGCCGAAAACGCCGCTTGAGCTTGCGCCGTCCGACGTGTCGGGGGCGGCGGCGGTGATAGCCGGCAGCATAGCGCTGCTGGTCGGTGGCGACGCCTCCGAGCGCTGCGCGCCCGACATAAACGTGCTTGTGGTGGGGCTTGGAAACAGCGCCGTCACGCCGGACAGCTTAGGACCGGCGGCATGCGGGCGGGTGCTTGCCACAAGGCACATAAAAGCCAACGCGCCGCACCTTTTTTGCGAGGGAATGACAAGCGTGTGCAGGCTTTCGCCGGGCGTCATGGGGGACACCGGCATAGATGCGCAGCAGATCATAAACGCCGTGGCAAAGAGCATAGGCTTTGATTTAATCATAGCGGTGGATGCGCTTGCATGCGCTGACGCCGGACACTTGGGAAAGACGATACAGCTCACCGACACAGGCATATCCCCCGGAAGCGGAGTTATGAACGCACGTGCGGAGCTGTCACAAGCCGCGCTCGGCATACCCACCGTGGCAATAGGCGTGCCCACCATGGCGGACATAGGCAGCTCAGAGGAGCCGCTCATGGTCACCCCGAAGTCGATATCGGGGCTTATAAAAAGCTCGGCGGAGCTGATAGGAATGGGGATAAACGCGTATTTGCAGCCCGGGCTGACTGCGTCACAGATAAATCTTTTGCTCGGCTGAGCATACGCGCCGAGCGCACGCGTTGATTCAAATAAATACCTCGGTCAAATTTTAAAAAATTATATAATAAGCTATTGACAAACGCAAAGCAAGAGGATACACTATATGTGACGTAAAGTTCAGACAGGAGGTTAGGAAATTGACTTACGAGAAGGTTAGAAAGATAATCGCCGAGAATCTTGAGATCGACGAGAATACGATAACTCCCGAGTCGGTGATAACCGATGATCTGGGCGCGGATTCGCTTGATGTTGTGGATCTTGTAATGTCGTTTGAGGACGAGTTCGGTGTTGAGATTCCGGATGAGGCTGTTGAGACGATAAGAACCGTCGGCGACATCGTAAAGTACATCGAGGACAATCAGTAAAACCCGCCGCATATCGCATATTCTGAGAGTAATGCGTCCGCAGGCGCAACACATCCGCAGGTACAACGCATCCGCAGGTACAACGCATCCGCAGGTACAGCACATCCGGTGTACAGCACATCCGCAGGTGTGCAGCACATCCGGTTGGTGTGCAGCACATCCGCAGGTGTGCAACACATCCGGTTGGTGTGCAACACATCTGCGATATGCACACATCTGCGATGTGAGCTGCATGTGGTGCTGAATTACAGATGCCGGCGTATAAGCTGTGCTCTGCACCGCAAATCATTTAATTTTGCCGGAACAATCTTGTCAAGTCTATATGTTTTCCCCCACGTTACCCTGACCGGTAGTGTGGGGGAAAACTTTATGCGCATTCATGCGGCGGCGATTTGCATGAGGAAAGGTTTTTCAGGTTGCAACCGCGGGTGTAATGTGATATAATTATTTTGATTTTACAACATCGCGCCGGCAGAATGTAAAAAGCAGCTATGCATATGCGGGCGCAGAAGGGATTAAAAAATGCTCCATGAAAAGTCATGCGGGGCGATTGTCTACCGCAAGTTTCATGGCAATACCGAGATACTGCTGATAAAGCATGTAAACAGCGGGCACTGGTCATTTCCCAAGGGGCATGTCGATTCTGGCGAAACCGAGGTTCAGACGCCTTTAAGGGAGATAAAGGAGGAGACGGGCATAGACGTCATAATAGATTCGACGTTTCGGGAGATAGTCTCCTACTGTCCCAAGAAGGGCACGCAAAAGATAGTGGTGTACTTCCTCGCCAAGGCGAAAAACTCCGACTATATCCCCCAGCGAGAGGAAATCGCAGATATCAAGTGGGTGGAGATAGACAGAGCGCAGTCGGTGTTGTCCTATGAAAACGACAAAAGCATTGTGGCAAAAGCGCGAACAATCATCGCACAGCATGCATGACGCCGCCGCACAACCGCGGCGCCATAGACAAGCTGACAAAAACGCCGGTCAAACCAAGACCGGCGCTTTGTTTTTATGGGTTATTTTTATGCCCGATGCATGCTTGTGTATGGATGTGCAGCCGTGCC
>ERZ1090861.1485-NODE-1485-length-11825-cov-7.093288_pt1 | contig 11825 bp, 7 predicted proteins | sample MGYA00478482_ERZ1090861 | MGnify/ENA primary metagenome ERZ1090861 (study PRJEB33644, sample SAMEA5815744) | chicken gut metagenome | biome: Chicken; feature: Gastrointestinal Tract; material: Caecum | place: Ireland | collected 2019-01-01 | study: A study of the... | reverse complement strand
TCGCGCTCGAACCGGACGCAGGGGAAGGGGAGTTCGCCCTGTTCGATCTCGCGGGGGAACGCCGCCTGAAATTTATGCACGGCAGAAAGGTTTTCTTCGAGGTTTCCGCCCCGCCGCACCCGCCCTTCGCCGATGAGCGCAAAGTCGGTGCAGATGTCCGTCAGTTCGCGCAGCGAGTGCGAGGCGATCACCGTCGTGGTGCCGCTTTCGCCGATGTCGATGATCGCGCGCCGGCATTCCAGCCGCGCGGCCGGGTCCAGCCCGTCGAACGCCTCGTCCAGCAGCAGATATTTCGGCCGGCAGGCGAGCGCGAGGGAGAGGAAAAGTTGCCGCTTCATGCCCTTCGAAAAGTTGTGGATGGGCGCGCCTCCGCCCGGCGAAAACCGCTCGCAGCGGCGCGCGAACCCGGCCTCGTCGAAATCGGGGTAAAAGGTCCTGTACAGCGCGGCGAGTTGCTTGCCCGTCGTGCCGGCCGCGTAATACGGGTCGTCCGCGAGGAAGAAGATCCCGCGCTTGACGGCGGGGTTTTCAAATACCGGCGCGCCGTCGAAGAGGATCTCGCCGCCGTCCGGCCGCAGCACGCCCGCCAGCAGCCGCAGCAGCGTCGATTTGCCCGCCCCGTTCACGCCGACCATGCCGAACACGCTGCCCGTGGGAACGGAAAACGATACGTCTTTGAGCACTTCCGCCTTGCCGAAGCTCTTTTGCACGCCCCTGAGTTCAATCATCTGCGGTCTCTCCCTCCCTGAACACTTTCTCGACCAGCGCGAGCGCCTGCCCGCGCGTCAGCCCCGCGCGCTTCATGGCGCGCAGCTGCCGTTCCGTCTCCTCTTCGGCGCGGCTGTGCTGCGCCTGCGCGCATACGAACACCCCTTTTTTTGGGAGCGTGCGCACCAGCCCGCGCCCTTCCAGCGCCGAAAAGGCCCGCTCCACCGTGTTGGGGTTGATGCCCAGCTGCAGCGCCAGCGCGCGGCAGCTGGGCAGCTTTTCGCCCTCGCGCAGCGCCCCGCAGCGGATGTACTTTTCGTACTCTTCCGCGATCTCTTCGCTGATATTCTTTTTCCCGCGCAGGAATATCTCCATGCCTTTCCTCGCTGTATCGACTGTATTATCTGTATTAACTGTATTAATCATAGCACGGAAAAATGCCGCTGTCAACCCCCAGCGGCAAAAAAACGGCGCAATGCGTAAAATTTTGTTCAGGCTCTCTCTTCCGGCGCTTTTTCTTCGGGCGCGGGGAAGAGCTTTCTGAGCATCTGTCCCACGTACTGCACGGGCACGAGTTCGATCTTCCCTTCGAACTTTTTCACGCTTTTGAAGTTCTTGGCGGGGAAAACGACCCGTTTGAATCCCATCTTGATGCATTCGTTCACCCGCTTTTCGGCGAAGGTCACGCCGCGCACCTCGCCGGTGAGACCCACCTCGCCGAACACGGCGGTGTATTTTTCGATGGGCTGGTTTCTGTACCCGCTCGCCAGCGCCGCGCACACCGCAAGGTCGACGGCGGGCTCCGCCAGGCGGATGCCGCCCATCGCGTTGAGGTACACGTCCTGGTTGTAAAAGGGCATGCCGCACCGCTTTTCGAGCACGGCGATGAGCAGCACGAGCTTGTTGTAGTCGACGCCCAGCGGCATGCGCCGCGGCAGCCCGTAGGCGGTTTTGGCCATCAGGGTCTGGATCTCCACCATCATGCAGCGGTTGCCCGTCTCCGACGGGGTGACGCAGCTGCCCGCGGCCTGCCCGCGGTTTTCGGAGAGGAAGATGTCCGAGTAGTCCGAAACGCCGTAAATGCCTTCGCCCGTCATCTCGAACACGCCCACTTCCTGCACCGAGCCGAAGCGGTTTTTGTACGCGCGCAGGATCTTGAAGTTGTCTTCCTTCTCGCCCTCGAAATACAGAACGGTGTCCATGATGTGTTCGAGCACCTTCGGCCCGGCGAGCGCGCCCTCTTTGGTCACGTGCCCGACGATGAAGAAGGTGATGCCCCGCCCCTTGGCGATGCGCTGCAGCTTTCCCGCGCATTCGCGCACCTGCCCGACGGACCCCGCCGCCGAAGAAAGTTCGCTCGTGTACACCGCCTGGATCGAGTCGATGACCACGAACTTTTCATCCTCGATGGCGTCCTCGATGTCTTCCAGGCAGGTCTCGTTCAGTAAAAGGAGGTTGGAAGAATCGAGCTTTAAGCGCGCGCAGCGCATCTTCACCTGCGAGCAGCTCTCCTCCGCCGAAACGTACAGCACTTTCTGTTTTTTGGAAAGGTGCGCCGAAACTTCGGTCAGCAGCGTGCTCTTGCCGATGCCGGGGTCGCCGCCGATGAGCACCAGCGAGCCGGGCACGATGCCCCCGCCCAGCACGGTATCCAGTTCCCCGATGCCCGAAGATACGCGCTCGAAGTGCTCTTCTCTGACTTCGGAAAGGGGAACGGGCCGGCGGAAATTGGCCGAGCGCTCCCGCTTTTCCTTTTTCGCCGCGGGCGCGGCGTTTTCGGCGATCTCTTCGACGAGGGTGCCGAACTTGCCGCAGCCGGGGCAGCGGCCCAGCCACTGCGGGCTCTGCGCGCCGCATTCCGAGCATACGTATACCGATTTTGTCTTCGCCATAGATGTTGTCCTTTTATCGTTGGCGGGCAGCCCGCCCGGCGCGGAGCGCGCCGATCTCCCGCTGCAGCCGCTCCAGAAATTCCGCGGCGTGGTTCCCGTCCATCTGCGCGTGGTGGAATTGGAAGGAAAGGGGAAGCAGCGCCCTGCAAAAATGCTTTCTGTATTTTCCCCAGATCAGAAAGGGGTTGTTGTAAACGCCCGCATAGATGTTCACCGCGCCGTCGATGTCGTATTTTGCGAGGGCGGACGTGCCGATCACCATATAGTCGCCGAGCTCGTGCGCCCGCCCCGTCCGCGCGACGCGTGCGGTCAGCTCGTCGTAATCGCGCGCGAACTGCGCAAAATCGTCGGAACAGGGGATATCGCACGTTTCGATCTCACCGTCGTCGGTCGCAACCACGACGTTCACGGCAATTTTTTCGTACCGGATCAGCCGTTCCCCGGCGGGCAGAAGATAAAATTCTTCCATCCCCGCGGCCGCCCTGCCGATGCACCAACACAGCAGCATGTTGAATTTGAATCCGCGGCGGGCGAGTTTTACCAAATTCGCCACGCTGAGCGTTTTGAAAAGCGTCACCATCGGCATGGGCGCGTCCTTCCACAGCGCAAACGCCTTCGCCCGCTTCGTCGCGGCGGGGTCTATTTCTCGCACGTTCCGTTCTCCTCGTCCGTTTGCAGCTCGGTCATCCCTTTGAGCAGGGGAGCGATGTCCGCGAGCACGCTCTCCTCGCTGTCGTAAAAGCTGAGCGCGTTGTCCGTTCCCCGCCACCAATATTCTTGTTCATAATCGTCGAAGGTCAGCGCCTGGTCGGTGTACGAATACGTTCCGTCTCTGCGGCGGTAAATGAGGATGCGCCGCTCCCTGTCCTCGCTGAAAAAGGCGCGCACGATGTCCGCGTCGTCGGGCCTGGAGCGCCACCTCCGCAAAAGCCCGTCCGGAAATTGGTCCTGTGCCATAGGCTTTCCCTGCCGAAGATCAGAGCCGCCTGACGGTTACGTTCGCGACGACGGTGACGCCCTCGCCGCGGCCGAGATAGCCCAAACCCTCGTTCGTGCCCGCCGAAATGCCCACGGCGCGTTCCGGAATTTGCAGTACGTGCGCGATATTTTGTTTCATCTGTCCGATATAGGGCGCCAGCCGCGGCATTTCTGCGACGATCGCCGCGGAAACGTTTCCCGCCGCAAAGCCCTCGCCTTCGAGGAGGGCGCGCACCCTTGCAAGTAGCGCCAGGCTGTCCGCGCCCCTGTACTGCGGGTCGGTGTCGGGGAAATGGTGCCCGATGTCGGAAAGCCCCGCCGCCGAAAGCAGCGCGTCCATGATCGCGTGGCAAAGCACATCTCCGTCGCTGTGCGCGGCGAGGGGGAAGGCGGAGGGGATCCGCACGCCCCCCAATACGATGTGCGCGCCCGTCTCCCGGGCGTCGGGCGTTTCCGCCGTTTGGTCGCGGGATGTCTCTCCCGCCGCGGCCGCGGTTTTGGCCGGGGCGGGGCCGGGTGCGGCCTGCGCGCCGAGCGGGCGCGCCTTGGGGCGCACAAAGGCGTGCGTGTCCACGCCCACGCCCGTGCGGATCTCATCCATGGCAAAGTCCTCCGCAAAGGTCAGTTTCACGTTGCGCCGTTCGCCCGCGAACAGGCGCGGCGGGCCCACGTATTTCGCGTACACGCCCGAATCGTCGGTAAAAACGTCTCCTTCGCCGAGCTTCCGGTACGCTCCGTACAGCGGCGCGAAGGCAAAGCCCTGCGGCGTCTGCAATGTGTACAGGTTTTCGCGCTCCACGCGTGCCGCCGCAAACCAGTTTTCGGCGCGCACCGCGGTGTCGGTGCAGGGCAGGGCGCACACGGCGCTGCCGAACTGCCGCACGGTATCGATGCAGTCGTGTATGACCTTCTGCGAAACGAAGGGCCGCGCCGCGTCGTGTATCAGCACATAGTCGGGCGGGCAGGGGAGCGCGGCGAGCGCCTCGAGCGCGTTTTTCACCGACTCCGTGCGCGTGGCGCCTCCCGGGGCCAGCAATACGTTCTCCATGCCCGCCAGTTCGCGGCCGATCGCCTCGCGGTCCGCTTCGCTTGCGCACACGCAGATGCCGCCGACGCGCGGGTGGCGCGCAAAAACGGACGCCGTGCGCCGCAAAACGCTCACGCCGCCCAACGGCTGCAGGATCTTGTTTTTGGCAAACCCCGCGCGGCTTCCCGTGCCCGCCGCGGGGATCACGGCCCAAACGTTCATTGCGCACCGCCCGACACGATCTCATACAGCGTCGCCGCCTCGTCCTTTTTGACGCTCTCTTTGAGCGCGAGCACGCGGAAGGTCAGTTCGCCCGCCGCAAAATGCAGCGTCACCACGTCTCCGACTTTCAGCGTGCACGCGGGTTTCGCGTCCCGCCCGTTCACGGTCACTTTGCCCGCCCTGCACGCCTCCGCCGCCACCGTGCGGCGCTTCAAGATGCGCGAAACCTTCAGAAATTTGTCCAGCCGCATGCCGTTCCTCCCGTTTTTCCGCCGCGCCGCCCGCCGCCGCAGAAGCTCTGCCGCCGGGCCGCCGCGCGCGGAATCTGTCTTTTTTTGTCGCTTTCCGAAAAATTTTCGGATTTTCTCCGAATTTTGCCGCAGGGCGCGCAAAAACCGATTGACATTTTTTGTGCGATTTTATATAATGTCAAAATGTATCATTATGGAGTATAATGTGATTTCTGCCCTTTTTCGGGTTTTTCCTCGCCCGAAAAAGTCCGGAAGCCCGTCCGCTTTCTTTAATAAGGAAAGGGATGCGGGCCAGGCGGGCCGGCGCCCGCCGCACGCTCATCATTATACAAAATTTTCGGCGCGTTGTAAAGGGCAGGGTAAAGAAAAGTCGGAAATTTTTTCCGGCGCGGCCCTCTGCGGCTTGTGAGCAAACTATAAGGAGCGTTTGTCTGATGAATTTACCGATTCAAAGATACGGCAAAACAGAGAGAAGGAAGTTCGGAAACATCAACGAAGTGATCGACATTCCTGACCTCGTCGAGATTCAGAAAGAATCTTACAGAACGTTCATCGAAGAGGGGATCGGCGAGGTCTTCGAGGATTTTTCTCCCATCACCGACTATTCCGATCACTTCGAATTGTATTTTTTGAGCCACGAATTCAGTTCAAAGCCCAAGTACGACGAAAAAGAGTGCCGCAACCGCGACGCGACGTACGCCCTTCCGCTCCGCGTGAAGGTCCGCCTCGTCAATAAGGTCAAAGAGGAAGTCATCGACCAGGAAGTGTTCATGGGCGATTTCCCGCTCATGACCGAAAACGGTTCCTTCATCATCAACGGCGCCGAACGCGTCATCGTCTCGCAGCTGGTCCGCTCGCCGGGCGCCTACAACGAGTCTGAAAAGGACAAGTCGGGCCGCGAGATGTTCAAAACCACCGTCATCCCCAACCGCGGCGCCTGGCTCGAATTCGAGCAGGACAGCCAGGGCGTGATGTGGGTGCACGTCGACAGAAAGAGGAAGATCTGCGCGACGGTCCTTCTGCGCGCCCTCGGCTTCGGATCGGACGCCGCCATCCGCGACATCTTCGGCGACGACGAGCGCATGATCAACGCCACCATCGAAAAGGATACCGCCAAGAGCGAGCAGGACGGCCTCATCGAGCTGTACCGCAGGCTCCGCCCCGGCGAAGTCCCGACCGACGAATCGGTGCGCCAGCACATGCACAACCTCTTCTTCGACCCGCGCCGTTACGACGTGGTCAAAGTCGGCCGCTATAAATTCAACAAAAAGCTCAACATCGCCTACCGTCTGCCCGGCTGCGTCTCGGCAAACGACATCTTCCATCCCGAAACGGGCGAGCTGCTCGTGGCCAAGGAAGAAAAGTTCACCGACGCGAGCGCGCGCGCCGTGCAGAACGCGGGCATCAACGTGGTCGAAGTGATCGTCTCCGACGAAAAGGCGGGCCGCACCGTGCACCGCGTCATCGGCAACAACACCGTCGATTTCTCCGCCGTGTCCGACCGCAGCCACAAGAGCCTGGGCCTTCTGCCCACCATCTATTACCCGAACTTCAAATTTTCGCAGGAGATCGCCGCCGCGTGCGACAACGCCGACATCGAAACGGTCGCCGAGCATTACCTCACGCGCATCAACGAGGTCTACTTCACGCAGGAATCGCGCAAGACGGACGACGAAAAGGCGGAAGACCGCAAAAACCGCGAAAAGCGCCGCGAAGACCGCATCAAATTCGTCGCCGCATGCAAAAAGTTCCACGAGATCCTCGCGCGCGACGAAGTTTCGATCACCCCCGAAGAGCGCAAGGCCATCCGCCCGCTCATCGAAAAGCTCAACCACCGCCACATCACCGTCGACGACGTGATCGCCGCGGTCTCCACCAACCTCGACCTGCGCTACGGCATCGGCACCATCGACAACATCGACCACCTCGGCAACCGCCGCGTGCGCAGCGTAGGGGAGCTGCTGCAGAACCAGTTGCGCGTGGGCATCGCCCGCCTCGAGCGCCTCATCAAAGAGCGCATGGCCACGCAGGACCCGAACGAGGTCACCCCTTCGGGCCTGATCAACGTACGCCCCGTTTCGGCGGTCATCCGCGAATTTTTCGGCTCTTCGCAGCTGTCGCAGTTCATGGACCAGACCAACCCGATCGCCGAGCTCACGCACAAGCGCAAGCTTTCCGCGCTCGGCCCCGGCGGCCTCAACCGCGACCGCGCCACCTTCGACGTGCGCGACGTGCACCACAGCCATTACGGCCGCATGTGCCCGATCGAGACGCCCGAAGGCCAGAACATCGGTCTGATCTCCTCGCTGGCGACCTTTGCCAAGGTCAACGAATACGGCTTCATCATGAGCCCGTACCGCCGCGTGCACAAAGAGGGCTTTGACGAACACGGCCATCCCTCGGTCGTGCGCGTCACCGACGAGGTCGATTACCTCACCGCCGACGAAGAGGACAAATTCGTCGTCGCGCAGGCCAACGAGCCGCTCGCCGAAGACGGCAGCTTCGTCAACGACCGCGTCTCCTGCCGCCGCAAAGAAGAGATCACCCAGCTGCCCAAAGAGATGATCGACTACATGGACGTTTCGCCCAAGCAGCTCGTCTCGGTGGCGACGGCGCTCATTCCCTTCCTCGAAAACGACGACACGAACCGCGCGCTGATGGGTTCGAACATGCAGCGCCAGGCCGTGCCGCTGCTCAAAACCGAAAGCCCCATCGTGGCCACGGGCATCGAGGCCGCGATCGCGCGCGACTCGGGCGTGATGGTCAAGGCGAAGGAGGCCGGCGTGGTCATCGGCGCCGCGTCCGACTGCATCCGCGTCCGCCGCGACGACGGCTTTGTCGACGAATACCGCCTCAAAAAATTCGAGCGCTCCAACCAGGGCACCTGCCTCAACCAGCGCCCGATCATCAGCACGGGCGACCGCGTCGAAAAGGGCGAGATCATCGCCGACGGCCCGTCCACCAACAACGGCGAGCTCGCGCTCGGCAAAAACATCCTCATCGGCTTCATGGAGTGGGAAGGCTACAACTACGAAGACGCCATCCTCATCTCCGAAAAGCTCGTGCGCGAAGACGTGTTCACGTCCGTGCACATCGAAGAGCACGAAACGGAAGCGCGCGACACCAAGCTCGGCGAAGAAGAGATCACGCGCGACATCCCGAACGTCGGCGACGACGCGCTCAAAGACCTCGACGAAGACGGCATCATCCGCATCGGCGCCGAGGTGAACAGCGGCGACATCCTCGTCGGCAAAGTCACCCCCAAAGGCGAGACCGAGCTCACCCCCGAAGAGCGCCTTCTGCGCGCCATCTTCGGCGAAAAGGCGCGCGAAGTGCGCGATACCTCCCTGCGCGTCCCGCACGGCGAGGGCGGCATCGTCGTCGACGTCAAGATCTTCACCCGCGAAAACAAAGACGAGCTTTCGCCCGGCGTCAACAAGCTGGTGCGCGTGTACATCGCGCAGAAGCGCAAGATCTCCGTCGGCGATAAAATGGCGGGCCGCCACGGCAACAAAGGCGTCATCTCGCGCATCCTGCCCGAGAGCGACATGCCCTTCATGGCGGACGGCACCCCGATGCAGATCGTGCTCAACCCGCTCGGCGTTCCTTCGCGAATGAACATCGGGCAGGTGCTCGAAGTGCACCTCGGGCACGTGTGCAAACAGCTCGGCTGGAAGATCGCGACCCCCGTCTTCGACGGCGCGACCGAGCAGGACATCAAAGAACTGTTCGCCGAAAACAACATCGTCAACCCCAACGGCAAGGTCGACGGCAAGATCCAGCTCTACGACGGCCGCACGGGCGAACCGTTTGAAAACCGCACGACGGTGGGGCAGATGTATATGATCAAGCTCATCCACCTCGTCGACGACAAGATCCACGCCCGTTCCATCGGCCCGTACTCCCTCGTCACGCAGCAGCCGCTCGGCGGCAAGGCGCAGTTCGGCGGCCAGCGCTTCGGCGAAATGGAGGTGTGGGCGCTCGAAGCCTACGGCGCGGCGCACATCCTGCAGGAGATCCTCACCGTCAAGTCGGACGACATCGTCGGCCGCGTCAAAACGTACGAGAGCATCGTCAAGGGGAACAACATCTCCGAACCGGGCATCCCCGAGGCGTTCAAGGTGCTGCTCAAAGAGCTGCAGTCTCTGGCGCTGGACGTGAAAGTGCTCACCGAAAGCAAGGACGAACTGCAGCTGAAAGACCTCTCCGACGCGGAGATGGAAGAGGACGAGCGCGAAAGCCGCCGCGACGAAGAGACCGAAGAGATCGACTTCAACTTCGACGACGAAGACGAAGAAGAGACGGATATGGACGTCGATTCCATCTTCGAAGAGGACGCAGACGAAGATTTCAACGCTTCGGACCTGTTCGGCGACGAAGACCTCGACGATCTCGACGATCTGGACGATCTGGACGATCTCGACGACGCGGACGAAGAGCCGGACGACGAAGAATAAACAAACGGGAGGTTTTGTATGTTCGAATTAAACGATTTTGACTCCATTCAGATCGGTGTAGCTTCTCCCGAAAAGATCCGCGAATGGTCGTACGGCGAGGTCACCAAGCCCGAGACCATCAACTACCGCACGCAAAAACCCGAAAAGGACGGCCTGTTCTGCGAAAAGATCTTCGGGCCGACCAAAGACTGGGAGTGCCACTGCGGCAAATACAAGCGCATCCGTTATAAGGGCATCATCTGCGAAAAGTGCGGCGTCGAAGTGACGCGCGCCAAGGTGCGCCGCGAGCGCATGGGCCACATCGAGCTGGCCGCGCCCGTCTCGCACATCTGGTATTTCCGCGGCGTTCCCTCGCGCATCGGGCTTTTGCTCGACATGGGCCCCAAACAGCTCGAACAGGTCATCTATTTTGCGGCGTACGTGGTGCTCGATCCGGGCAAGGTCCCCACGCTGGTCGCCAAACAGGTCATCACCGACAAAGAACTGCGCGAGATCGAAGAACAGTACGGCGACGAGAGCGTCACGGGCCTGAAAGTGGGCATGGGCGCCGAAGCCATCCGCGAACTGCTGCAGGCCATCGACCTCGATAAAGAGAGCAAAGAGGCCAAAGACATCATCGAAAACAACCCCAGCGGCGCCAAGCGCCTCAAGGCGGTCAAGCGCATCGAGATCATCGAGGCATTCCGCAAGAGCGGCAACAAGCCCGAGTGGATGATCCTCACCGTGCTGCCCGTCATCCCGCCCGATCTGCGCCCGATGGTGCAGCTGGACGGCGGCCGCTTTGCCACCTCCGACCTCAACGACCTCTACCGCCGCGTCATCAACCGCAACAACCGCCTGAAAAGGCTGATGGAGCTGGGCGCGCCCGACATGATCGTCAAGAACGAAAAGCGCATGCTGCAGGAAGCGGTCGACGCCCTCATCGACAACGGCCGCCGCGGCAAGGCCATCTCCGGCCCCTCCAACCGCGAGCTCAAATCGCTGTCGGGGCTGCTGCGCGGCAAGCAGGGGCGTTTCCGCCAGAACCTTCTGGGCAAGCGCGTCGACTATTCCGGCCGTTCGGTCATCGTCGTCGGCCCCGAGCTCAAGCTGTACCAGTGCGGTCTGCCGAAGGAAATGGCGATCGAGCTGTTCAAGCCCTTCATCATGAAAAAGCTGGTCGAAAGCGGCCAGTGCCACAACATCAAGAGCGCCAAGCGCGCCGTCGAGCGCGCCAAATCCAACGTCTGGGACGTGCTGGAAGGGGTCATCAAAGAGCATCCCGTCCTTCTCAACCGCGCCCCGACGCTGCACCGCCTCTCCATCCAGGCCTTTGAGCCCGTGCTCATCGAGGGCCGCGCCATCAAGATCCACCCGCTGGTATGCGGCGCGTTCAACGCCGACTTCGACGGCGACCAGATGGCCGTGCACGTGCCCCTCTCCATCGAGGCGCAGGCGGAAGCGCGCTTCCTGATGCTCTCCTCCAACAACATCCTCAAACTTTCCGACGGCAAACCGGTCATGACGCCCACGCAGGACATGATCCTCGGCGCCTATTACCTGACCATCGTGCGCCGCTACGACGGCCGCTGGTACGACAAAGACCACGTCGAAGTGCCCGAGGGCACCGAGCAGTACCATGCCGGCGTGTACACCTCCGAAGACGAAGCCGTCATGGCTTACCAGACCAAGTTCATCACCCTGCAGGACGAGATCTGGGTGCGCCGCACCGTGCGCATCAACGACCCGAAGAGCGAGTTCGACGGCCAGGAAGTCACCGGGCGCGTCAAAACGACGGTCGGGCGCATCATCTACAACGAGGCCATCCCGCAGGATCTGGGCTTCGTCGAGCGCAAGACCAAAGAAGATTACCTGCAATACGAGATCTCCGGCTACAAGACGGACGCCGACGGCCGCGCCAAGAGCGTGCCCGTCGACAAGAAGATGATCTCCAAGATCGTCGACCGCTGCTTCAAGACGGGCGGCGCGCCCAAGGCGGCCGAAGTGCTCGACAAGATCAAGGCGCTCGGCTTCAAGTATTCGACCATCGGCGCGCTCACGACCTCCGTGTTCGACATGCACATCCCCGCCGAAAAGAAGGGGCTGATCGCCGACGCCGAGCACAGGGTCGAGGTCATCGAAAAGCAGTACGCGCGCGGCCTTTTGAAGGACGAAGAGCGCTACAACGCCGTCGTCTCCGTCTGGAAGGACACGACCGACGCCGTGACGGCCGAACTGCGCAAGGACGCGGACGACTTCAACCCCATCTGGATGATGGCAAATTCGGGCGCGCGCGGTTCCATCGACCAGA
>ERZ1090861.1484-NODE-1484-length-11831-cov-11.269276_pt1 | contig 11831 bp, 10 predicted proteins | sample MGYA00478482_ERZ1090861 | MGnify/ENA primary metagenome ERZ1090861 (study PRJEB33644, sample SAMEA5815744) | chicken gut metagenome | biome: Chicken; feature: Gastrointestinal Tract; material: Caecum | place: Ireland | collected 2019-01-01 | study: A study of... | reverse complement strand
GACATCGCTCAGTGTCTCGTGGGCTCGGAGATGTGTATAAGAGACAGGAATATCTTCTTTAATCAGAGGGGAGTGGAAAGCCGGATATGCAGAAAAAATATGAGACAGTTGTATTCTGGGTGCTTGATGAAATTGAAAGCGGAAACTTAAGCTACGGCGACCGGCTTCCTTCTGAAAAGGATCTGATGGAAAAGTTTCAGGTAAGCCGGCAGACGATCCGCAGAGCGCTGGAAGTTCTGGCGGAAAAGGGAACCGTTGAGGGACGAAGGGGGAGCGGCACTTACGTGGCGGTCAACCGGAGACGGCGCGAACGGAGGGAAATCCGGATCGCGGTAATGCCTACTTATGTGGACACCTATATATTCCCGTCCATTATAAGAGGGATTGAGTCTGTGTTTTCCAGAGAGGGATGCACGCTTCAGCTTTCAGTGACCAACAATACAGTGGAGCGGGAGCGGATGTTTTTAAAAGAATTCCTTAACACTCAGTCTGTTGACGGCGTTATAGCGGAAACGGTAAAAAGCGGACTCCCAAGTCCGAATCTGGAACTATATGACAGCCTTGAGAAGTCCGGAATTCCGGTTCTGTTTATTAACAGCTTTTACAGTGAGCTTAATATCCCGCATATCAGCCTGAACGACAGAAAAGCCGGATATGCTGCCACAAAACACCTTCTGGACTGCGGACATACACGGGTGGGAGGCATCTTCAAGGCGGATGACGGTCAGGGACATCTTCGTTATGCAGGGTATACAGACGCTCTGATGGAACGGGACATCAAGGTCCGGGGCGGCAAGATCATATGGATGGATTCCGAGGAGATCCGCGATATGGAAGAAGACGGAAGCCGGATTCTGAAACGGTTGAAAGGCTGCACAGCCTGCGTCTGCTACAATGACGAGATCGCAAACCATCTGGTAGGTATTCTTACGAAAGCAGGACTGCGGGTTCCGAGAGATATCTCTATCGTAGGAATTGATAATTCCAGCCTGGCACAGTTCTGCAGCGTACCGCTTACCTCGGTACGCAACCCGGTGGAAGAGCTGGGACGCGCGGCGGCGGAATGCATGGTCGCGAAGATCTGCAGGAACCAGGAGATGAAAACCGAAGAATTCGAACCGGAACTTGTAATGCGCAATTCTGTCCGGGTAATCAGCGAGGTATCCTGACAGAGGTAATCAGTTTTGATAAAAACACCGGAAAAGAACCGGTGTTTAAAAATAGAAAGGAGACAAAAATTATGCTGGAACAATTAAAAAAAGAAGTGTATGAGGCAAACATGCTGCTTCCCAGGTACAACCTGGTAACATTTACCTGGGGAAATGTCAGCGGAATCGACAGGGAGTCAGGACTCTTTGTTATCAAGCCGAGCGGTGTGGAGTACGATCTTCTCAAACCGGAGGACATGGTTGTTATGGATCTTCAGGGAAATAAGGTAGAGGGAAGATACAATCCGTCTTCTGACACACCGACTCATCTGGTGCTGTACAATCGTTTCAAAGATATCGGCGGCGTGGTTCATACACACTCAGCATGGGCTACAAGCTGGGCTCAGGCAGGCCGGGATATCCCATGCTACGGAACGACACATGCAGATTATATTTACGGCGAGATCCCCTGTGTGCGTAACCTGACAAAAGACGAGATCGAGGAAGCTTATGAGAAAAACACAGGTGTTCTGATCGCGGATGAATTTGAGGCAAGGAAGAAAGATCCCATAGCCGTACCGGCAGTACTGTGCAAAAATCATGGTGTATTTACATGGGGCAAAGATGCTCATGAAGCAGTTCACAACGCAGTTGTGGCAGAAGAAGTAGCAAAGATGGCTGCAAGATGCGAGATGATCAATCCGAACGTAACGCCGGCTCCCCAGGAGCTTCAGGATAAGCACTATTACAGAAAACACGGAGCAAATGCTTACTACGGACAGAACAACAACTAGTGCTGCGCCGCAGGTAACAGGGACAGTTTATTTGTTCCGGATTATAAAGAAGTCAAAACAGGAGGAAAACAAACATGCTGAAACAAAAAGAGTACAAATTCTGGTTCTGCACAGGTTCTCAGGACTTATACGGAGATGAGTGCCTTGCACACGTTGCCGAACATTCAAAAATTATTGTTGAAAAGCTCAATGAGTCTGGTCTGCTTCCCTATGAAGTAGTCTGGAAGCCGACACTGATTACAAATGAGCTGATCAGAAAGACATTCAATGAGGCAAATATGGATGAGAACTGCGCAGGCGTTATTACATGGATGCACACATTCTCACCGGCAAAATCCTGGATTCTCGGCCTCCAGGAATACAGAAAACCGCTGCTTCATCTGCACACTCAGTTCAATCAGGAGATTCCGTATGACACTATTGATATGGACTTTATGAACGAGAACCAGTCCGCTCACGGCGATCGTGAGTACGGCCATATCTTCAGCCGTCTTGGAATTGAGCGCAAGATTGTTGTGGGGCACTGGACAGATGAAAATGTACAGAAGAAAATTGCATCCTGGATGCGCACTGCTGTAGGTATTATCGAGAGCAGTCATGTGCGTGTCATGAGAATTGCAGACAATATGAGAAATGTTGCTGTAACAGAAGGTGACAAGGTAGAAGCTCAGATCAAATTCGGATGGGAGATCGACGCATATCCGGTTAACGAGATCGCAGAGGCAGTTGAGGCAGTCAGTGAAAGCGATGTGAAAGCGCTGGTTGACGAGTATTATGACAGCTATGAAATTCTTCTTGAAGGAAGAGATGCAGACGAGTTTAGAAAACATGTGGCAGTTCAGGCACAGATCGAGATCGGATTCGAGCGTTTCCTGGAGGAGAAAGACTACCAGGCAATCGTAACACACTTCGGTGATCTGGGCAGCTTAAAGCAGCTTCCGGGACTTGCAATCCAGAGACTGATGCAGAAAGGCTACGGCTTCGGCGGTGAGGGCGACTGGAAGACAGCAGCTATGGTCCGCATTATGAAGATCATGACACAGGGCATGAAGGATGCAAAAGGAACCTCCTTTATGGAAGATTATACATACAATCTGGTCCCGGGCAAGGAAGGAATCCTTCAGGCTCACATGCTTGAGGTGTGCCCGACAATTTCCGACGGCCCTATCAGCATTAAAGTGAATCCGCTTTCCATGGGAGACAGAGAAGATCCGGCAAGACTGGTATTTACAGCAAAAGAAGGTCCGGCAGTTGCTACATCTCTCATTGACCTTGGAGACAGATTCCGCCTGATCATCAATGACGTAAACTGCAAGAAGACAGAAAAACCGATGCCGAAGCTTCCGGTTGCAACAGCATTCTGGACACCGGAGCCGAATCTGCAGACAGGCGCAGAGGCGTGGATCCTCTGCGGCGGAGCTCATCACACAGCGTTCTCCTATGACCTGACATCTGAGCAGATGGGAGACTGGGCAGCAGCTATGGGTATCGAAGCTGTTTACATTGATAAAGACACAACTATCCGCAACCTGAAGAATGAGCTGAGGTGGAACAGCATTGCATTCAGAAAATAGTTAGCGGTTTACAACCCGCCTGTCCGACTGTATAATAACAAAAGAGGCGGTGCCGGATTTTGTGGCGCCGCCATACAAAACAGTCGGAAAAGGAGCAGAAATCATGAGTATAAAAATTGGTATTGCAGGCTATGGAAATCTTGGAAGAGGCGTGGAGTGCGCCATAAAGCAGAATCCGGATATGGAGCTTGCGGCAGTATTTACCCGCAGAAATCCGGAGAGTGTGCAGATTCTCACGGAGGGTGTTCCGGTGTGCCGGATAGAGGATGCAGGAGAATGGAAAGACAGGATTGATGTTATGATCCTCTGCGGGGGAAGCGCTACAGACCTTCCGGAACAGACCCCTGCCTTCGCAAAGATGTTTAACGTGATTGACAGTTTTGATACCCATGCAAAAATACCGGAGCACTATGCAAATGTTGACGCGGCGGCAAAAGAGGGCGGAAAAGTGAGCATCATTTCCGTGGGCTGGGATCCGGGAATGTTTTCCCTGAACAGACTTTATGCCAACGCGATTCTTCCGGATGGAAAAGATTACACATTCTGGGGCAAAGGAGTCAGCCAGGGACACTCTGACGCCGTGCGCCGGGTGGAAGGCGTAAAGGATGCCAGACAGTATACGATTCCTGTAGAGTCATCGCTTGAGGCGGTCCGCGAGGGAAAGAATCCGGAGCTTACCACAAGAGAAAAGCACACAAGGGAGTGCTTTGTCGTGCTGGAAGAAGGCGCAGATGCGGCAAAAGTAGAGGAAGAGATCAAGAACATGCCGAATTATTTTTCGGATTATGACACTACCGTACATTTTATCAGTGAAGAAGAACTGCAGAAAAATCACAGCGGAATTCCTCACGGCGGCTTTGTCTTAAGAAGCGGAAAAACCGGCTGGAACGGAGAAAACAGTCATCTGATCGAGTACAGCCTGAAGCTGGATTCCAATCCGGAGTTTACCTCTTCTGTTCTTGCGGCATATGCCAGAGCAGCCTACAGACTCTCCTGTGAGGGTGTATCCGGATGCAGAACAGTGTTTGACATTGCACCGGCTTATCTGAGCGAAAAGAGCGGGGAAGAATTAAGAAAGATGATGCTGTAACAGCGGCATCTCTTCCTTGCGGAACAGTCGCGGCTGTTCCGGAGGAAATAAAAGCTGTTTTTAACAGAGCGAAATAAAAGGAGGAAACAAAGATGCGCAGTATTGAAGAAATCAAAGAAGCCATCAGCACAGGAAAGGCATGTCTTGGAATCGAGTTCGGCTCAACAAGAATCAAAGCGGTGCTGATTGATGTGGACAAGGCTCCCATTGCTTCCGGAACCTATGACTGGGAAAACAGATATGAAAACCATATCTGGACATACAGCGAGGAGGATATCTGGAACGGCCTGCAGGGATGCTACCAGGATCTGACGAAAGATGTGGAAGAAAAGTACGGCGAGAAAATTACAAAGCTTGCAGGTATCGGATTCAGTGCAATGATGCATGGATATCTGGCATTTGATGAGAAGGGAGATATGCTTGTGCCCTTCCGTACATGGAGAAACACAATTACAGGAGAGGCGTCTGAAAAACTTTCAGAGCTGTTCCAGTATCACATTCCGCAGCGCTGGAGCATCGCGCATCTTTATCAGGCAATCCTGAACGGCGAAGATCATGTGAAAGATGTCCGCTTCATTACGACACTGGCAGGATACATTCACTGGAAACTGACGGGCGAGAAAGTACTTGGAAACGGCGACGCTTCCGGTATGTTCCCGATGGATGTGAAAGCAAAAGACTATGACAGCGCTATGATCGAGAAGTTTGACAATCTTGTGGCTGACAAGGGATATCCGTGGAAACTGAAAGACATTCTGCCGAAATCTCTTCTCGCGGGAGAAAATGCAGGATACCTGACGGAAGAAGGAGCAAAACTTCTTGATATATCAGGAGCACTGGAGGCAGGCGTTCCGCTGTGTCCGCCGGAAGGTGACGCGGGAACCGGTATGACGGCTACAAACAGTGTTGCTGTAAGAACCGGAAACGTATCTGCGGGAACCAGTGTATTTGCAATGGCAGTTCTTGAAAAAGATCTGACAAAACCGTACGAGGAAATCGACCTTGTTACAACTCCGTCAGGCGATCTGGTAGCAATGGTTCACTGCAATAACTGTACATCAGACCTGAATGCGTGGGTTGGTCTTTTCAAAGAATATACAGAGTGCCTGGGAATCGAGCCGGACATGAACAAGATCTTTTCAACCCTGTACAACAAGGCGCTTGAAGGAGACGCTGACTGCGGCGGCCTTCTGGCATACAACTACTTCTCAGGAGAGCATATTACAGGATTTGAGGAAGGACGTCCGCTCTTCGTGCGCTCACCAGAGAGCAAATTTAATCTGGCAAACTTTATGAGAGTACATCTGTATACATCTCTTGGCGCGCTTAAGACAGGTATGGATATCCTTCTTAAGAAAGAACATATAAAACTGGACAAGATGCTGGGACACGGCGGTCTGTTCAAGACAAAAGGTGTCGGACAGAGAATCCTTGCAGGCGCGATTGACACTCCGGTTTACGTTATGGAGACAGCCGGCGAGGGCGGCGCATGGGGAATCGCTCTGCTGGCGGATTACATGGTAAACAAGGCAGACGGCGAGAGCCTGACCGACTACCTTGACAATAAGGTGTTCCACGATGCAGTAGGTTCCGGAATGGATCCGGTACCGGAAGATGTGGAAGGATATGAGAAGTTCATGGAAAACTACAGAAAAGGTCTTGCAATTGAAAGAGCTGCTGTAGATGTACAGATTTAATTTCAGAAATTTCAGGGACAGAATGCGGAGCAGAATATCATACGCTCCATATGCCGACTGATTCAAAACAGTTGAAGGCAATGCCTGCCGGAATGATTGAATGATCCGGCGGGCATTGTTTTTGGGAAAATACTTGTACAGCAAAAGGTTTAGTGCTATGATAGTTCTGTTCAGCAGAACAGAAAAGTGAAAATCTGAAAGGAAACAAAAACGTGACCTACAAAGAAGCAAGGGTATATTTGGACGATATGTCGAAATACGGAAGTGTACTTGGCTTGGAGACAATTCGAGGTCTGTTGCGTGAACTTGGGAATCCCCAGGATGATCTGAAGTTCATACATATTGCAGGGACGAACGGCAAGGGATCTGTGCTTGCATACACTTCAACAATATTAAGTGAGGCAGGCTACAGGATCGGGCGATATGTTTCACCAACAGTAGTTTCCTATCTGGAGCGGATTCAGGTTGACGGAGAATGGATCTCCGAGAGGGAATTCGCTGAAATGACAGAGAGCGTAAGAGATGCTGTTGCCCGACTCGAGGCGGCCGGAGAACCGGTCCCCACTGTCTTTGAGACAGAGACGGCAATGGCATTTTTATATTTCAGGAAGAAAAAATGTGATCTGGCTGTAATCGAGGCGGGCCTCGGCGGCGCTCTGGACGCCACTAATATTATACAGAACACGGTCTGCGCGGTATTTTCAAGCATCAGCAGGGATCATCTTGGCGTGATTGGAAACAGTCTGGAAGAGATTGCGGAGAACAAGGCCGGAATTATAAAGCCAGGGTGTGCAGTCGTTTCCGCATTTCAGAGGGAGAATGTGGAAGCGATACTGAAAGAACGGGCGCATAGTCTGGGATGCCCCTATATCCGGGCTGAGCAGGAAGAAACAGAGATTATCCGGGAAGATTACCGGGGAATTACTTTTTCCTATAAAGAATTCAGGAATATACATACATCCATGGCAGGACGGAATCAGACCGGAAACGCGGCGACCGCTCTGGAGACAATCCGGACACTGCGGCGGCTGGGGTATGAAATCCCGGAAGGAGCCGTAAAGACGGGCATGGATCGGACCGTCTGGCCCGGGAGATTCAGCTGTATTGGCGAGGATCCCCTTTTTATTGTGGACGGTGCACACAATGAGGATGCGGCGCTGCGGCTTCGGGAATCTGTGGAAATGTATTTCTCCGGGCGCAGACTTCTCTGTATTATGGGCGTTTTTAAAGATAAAGAATATGATAAAATAGCGCGGATTATGGGGCCGCTGGCGTCTGTGATTTACCCGGTGGCGCTGCCGGATCAGCAGAGGGGACTGCCGCCGGAGAAACTGGCGGAGACACTGAAATTGTATTGTCCCTGCGTGAAGGCATCGGATGAATTATCCGGGAGTCCGACGGCACGGGCAGCGCAGGAAGATACGGCAGTACAGAATTATACGGCAGCGCAGGAAGATATGGTGGCGCAGGCCGTGCAGGCGGCGCTGAGAGAAGCAGAAAAAGAAGATGTAATTCTTGCGTTCGGTTCTCTGTCCTATCTGCATCAGATCAAAGAGGCGTATGACAGGGCAGTATGTAAAAAGAGGGATGAAAGATGATAGATCAGAAAAAAATCGAAGAGGCGGTAAAGCTTTTCCTTGAGGGAATCGGGGAAGATATTTCCAGAGAAGGGTTAAAAGATACGCCGGGCAGAATAGCCAGAATGTGTGAGGAACTCTACGGAGGAATGGAAGAGGATGCGTCTGTGCATCTTTCAAAAACATTTTCTGTGGACAGCAGCGAGATGGTGATTGAGAAAGATATTACGTTTTATTCTACCTGTGAGCATCATATTCTGCCGTTTTACGGGAAAGCGCATATTGCTTATATTCCCGACGGGAAGGTAGTGGGCCTGAGCAAACTGGCCAGAACAGTGGAGGTATTCGCCAGAAGACTTCAGCTTCAGGAACAGCTTACCGGACAGATTGCGGATGCGCTGATGGAATTTATGCAGCCAAAAGGCGCTCTTGTCATGATCGAGGCGGAGCATATGTGTATGACCATGCGTGGGATAAAGAAACCGGGCAGCAGAACCATAACCCTGGCGAGGAGGGGTGTTTTTGAATCGGATCCGGCGCTGGAGGAGCGGTTTTTCCGGATGTTGTCGGCAGAACGCTGAGGTAACCGAATCAGGTAAGTCCCCTGCTCCCACATTGTAAAGAGTAATAAGCGGGGGAGGGATGTACTGACAGCCTGCAGAGCGGACCTCAGGAGAGAAGGAGACAGAGAACAGTGAAAAGAGTAAACGCCATACTGGTCCATCCTTTATTTCAGAAATGTTACCGACGGCTCGAAATACTGGAGCAGGACAGAAAATTCTGCCGTCATCAGATGTCTCATCTGATGGACGTGGCCAGAATCGCATACATTACCTGTCTGGAGCAGAATCTGGGAATAGAAAAGGACGTAATTTACGGTGCGGCCATCCTTCACGATATAGGAAAGTATGCCCAGTATGAAGAGGGAATACCCCATGAGATTTCCGGTGAAAAAATCGCTTCGGAGATTCTGAATAGTCTTCCCGGAGACTGCGTATATTCTGAAGAGGAAAAAAGGATGATCCTGACAGGAATCCGCGGGCACCGGAGACTGAGAGATCATGCGGAGCCTTTGGAGCGGCTGCTCTATACCAGCGATAAAGCCTCACGGATGTGTTTTTCGTGTCCGGCACAGAGTAAGTGTGACTGGAGCGCTGAGAAAAAGAATATGGAGATCTCGGTTTAAAACGACAGGTGCGGTAAAAAATAAATACAGAACATGGAGATTAGAGTATGATCATAGGCGGAAAAGAATTTGACACAGAAAATCAGACATACATAATGGGAATCTTAAACGTGACGCCGGATTCCTTTTCGGACGGCGGAAAGTACAACCGGATTGATGCTGCGCTTGCCCATGCCAGACAGATGGCAGAAGAAGGGGCGGACATGATTGATGTGGGCGGGGAGTCGACACGCCCGGGACATGTGCAGATTTCCGACGAGGAGGAGATCGAAAGAGTAGTTCCGGTTATAGAGGCTCTGAAAAGTGAGCTGGATATCCCGGTATCCGTGGATACTTACAAAAGCCGGGTTGCCCGGGCCGCACTCGCTGCCGGAGCAGATCTGGTAAACGATATCTGGGGGCTGAAATATGACCCGGAGATGGCTGCGGTTATCGCGGAAAGCGGTGCGGCGTGCTGTCTGATGCATAACCGGAATAATACGGATTATGTCCGGTTCATCCCTGAATTTCTGGCGGATATGCGGGAATGTATAAGCCTGGCAGATAAGGCAGGCATTTCCCGGGATAAGATTATACTGGATCCGGGCGTAGGGTTCGGTAAGACATATGAGATGAATCTTGAGATCATCAGCCGACTGGAAATCATGCATGAACTGGGATTTCCGGTTCTTCTGGGTACTTCGAGGAAATCTGTAATTGGTCTCACACTGAATCTCCCGGCAGAAGAAAGGGAAGAAGGAACGCTGGTTACAACAGTTTACGGCGTCCAGAAAAGATGCGCATTTGTGAGAGTGCATGATGTCAGAAAGAACAAAAGAGCAGTACAGATGACACGGGCGCTGATGCAGTACGATTTTTAAACCGGAAAATGACGCAAAGCCAGTGAAAGAGTATATGGGACGGCAGGCTGTCCATTTAGCGGGAAAAGTATAATAATAGAAAGCAGAGCGGGAGTTTGATGTGATGACTACAGACAGAAATGAAAAAAACAGAGACAGAATCCGTATTGTAGATCTTGAAGTATTTGCAAATCATGGAGTATTTCCCGAGGAAAATGCTCTCGGACAAAAGTTTGTCATATCTGCGGATCTGTATACAGATACAAGGAAAGCGGGGAAAACAGATGATCTGGCAGATTCTGTTCATTACGGGGAGGTCAGCGCTTTTATCAGCCTGTATCTGAAGAAGCATACGTTTAAACTTCTGGAGAGCGCGGCAGAGAATCTTGCGGAAGAACTGCTGATAAAATATCCGCTCCTTCAGGAAATAAGGCTGGAAATCAAAAAACCATGGGCTCCGATCCGGCAGTCATTAAAGACAGTAAGCGTAGAGATCAAACGAGGCAGGCATACGGCTTATATTGCCCTGGGTTCTAACCTGGGCAACCGGGAAGCGTACATAAAGGACGCGGTAAAAGCATTAAACGATATCAGAGGATGTCAGGTAAAGCAGATTTCGGATCTGATTGAAACCGAGCCTTACGGAGTGACAGATCAGGATAATTTTCTGAACGGCTGTCTGCAACTTGAGACGCTTCTGCCACCGGAGGAACTGTTAGAAGAGCTGAACCGGATTGAGAGTGAGGCGGGCCGCGAACGAAAGGTTCACTGGGGACCGCGGACACTGGATCTGGATATTATTTTTTATGATGATTTGATTGTACAGGAGACGGAGCTTTGCATTCCGCATGTGGACATGCAAAGAAGAAGCTTTGTACTGGAACCCCTGGCACAGATCGCGCCTTATAAAAGACATCCGGTATATGGAAAAACAGTAAAAGAAATGCTGGAAGAGATGGGACTATAAGAAAAGGCAGTGTTTTGATTCTGTATTGTTGAAAAAGGAATGAGTATCAGTGAAAAATGGAAAGTGGAAATATAAAGTCGGCGGCAGAGCCCGGGGAATTATTCCGTCGCTGTTTCTGGTGATTCTTTTCGGTGGTGTCAGTATTTATCTTTATCTTGATAAACAGGGGATTTTTCTTTTTTCCCTGCTCTTAACAGCCATTGCTCTTGTACTTGTATTTGTCTGTATTTTTCAGGCGAAATTCGTAAAAGTCCTTATTGGAGAAAGGGGCATTTTTTATCAGACGAAACCGGGAAACGGAAGATTCGCAGCATATCGGGAAATCAGCGAGGCCTGGGAAAGCTCCGGAGAAAGTCTGAACGGGATGGAACAGCATTTCGTTAATTATCGGACGGCGGATGGCCGGGTGGTGAGATTTCCTTTTTACCCCTATGAATCGGAGGGAGTTCACTATCTGATAAAACGTGTCCGGGAGAGCGGCGCCGGTATACTTCCGTCGGATACAGACGAGGGCTGTAAAGCGTATATAATTGACGGAAAAACATATGGAAAAACAAGTATTGTAGTCTGCATTGCGCTATTGGCTCTGATGCTCGCCATAACGGTTCCTTTGATATCCGGTGTGAGGGGTAGAGGTCTTGGCGGAATTATGCTTTTGGGCGGAATAGGAACCGCGCTTATTATATTGGCGGCAGTTATTATTCGTTACCTGTGTTTTAAAGTATGGATTGGCAAATCAGGGTTTTATTTCCGTTCCGGTCCGTTTGACGGAAGATTTTATCAGTACCGGGATATAACAGGATGCAGAATTGAAAAGAAAGTCTACAGGTATTATTCTCGTCTTTACAGCCGGCCGGGCAGACAGCTGTACTATTATTATTTTATTTTTACTGACAAAAGCGGCAGAATACGCAAATTCCAGTTCCAGCAGCCGATTCATGGCCATGAGGCCGAGACGT
>ERZ1090861.1483-NODE-1483-length-11852-cov-7.006527_pt1 | contig 11852 bp, 10 predicted proteins | sample MGYA00478482_ERZ1090861 | MGnify/ENA primary metagenome ERZ1090861 (study PRJEB33644, sample SAMEA5815744) | chicken gut metagenome | biome: Chicken; feature: Gastrointestinal Tract; material: Caecum | place: Ireland | collected 2019-01-01 | study: A study of... | reverse complement strand
ACTCGACCATGCAGGCGTTCATCGCCCTCATCGTCGTCAACTGCATCATCCTGGCCCGGGCGGAGAGCTTTGCCTCGTGCAATCCGCCGCTGTACAGCGCGCTCGACGGCTTCTCGATGGGCCTCGGCTTTACCGGCGCCCTCTGCCTCATCGGCGTCGTGCGCGAACTGCTGGCTTCCGGTTCCTTCGCCGGGCTGGCGATCCCCGGATTTCCCGCCATGGACAGCGTCGGGGCGAGCGCCTTCGGGTTCATCGTGTTCGGCTGCATGATGGCGGCCTTCAACTTCGTCATTCAGAAATTGGAAAAGCGCAAAGAACGGATGAAGCGCGCCTCGCTGCCCCTGTCCGACGGCACCGTTCGCGCGGAGGAGGCGGCACAATGACGGTCTCTCTGATCTCGGTCATGTTCTCGGCGGTCATCTCGCAGAACATCGTCCTCTCGCAGTACCAGGGCATCTGCCCCTTCCTCGGCGTCTCCAAAAAGATGTCGAGCGCGGCGGGCATGGGCTTCGCCGTCATCTTCGTGATGGCGCTCTCGTCCGTGTTCTGCTGGCTGGTCTACAACTACGTCCTTCTCCCGCTGGAGATCGAATTTCTGTATACGATGGCCTTTATTCTGGTCATCGCGTCCCTCGTGCAGCTGTTGGAAATGATCCTCAAACGCTTCTCTCCCACGCTGTACAGCGCGCTCGGCGTGTACCTGCCGCTCATCACCACCAACTGCGCCATTCTCGGAACGGCCAACAGCGCGGTCGTGTACAACAGCTACAACTTTCTCTATACATTTTCGGTTTCGGTGGCGACGGGCGTGGGCTTCCTGCTCGCGATCTGCCTGCTGGCGGGCGTGCGCCTCAAGACGGACCGCGCCGACATCCCGGCCTGTTTCAAGGGCTTCCCGATCACCCTCGTGACGGCGGCGATCATGGCGCTGGCCTTTGCCGGGTTCGCCGGCATTCTGGCGTAAGGAGGGGAATATGAGCCCGATCGTACAGGTTTTGTTGTCCGGCGGCGTCATGCTCGCCATCGCCGTGATCTTCGGCGTCATTCTCGTCCTCGTCTCCGACGCCCTCACCGTCCGGCGCGACGAGCGCATCGACCGCGTCGAAAACCTCCTCGCCAAATCCAACTGCGGCGGCTGCGGCCGCGCGGGCTGCGCGCAGTTCGCCGAAGCGCTCGTAAAGGGCGAGGCCAAACTTTCCGACTGCCGCGCCACGCCCAAGGCGAACAAAGAAAAGATCGCCGAGATCCTGGGCGGGGGAGAAGTCGGCGAAGAGACGGTCGCCGTCGTGCACTGCTGCGGCGGCAACGCCTGCTTCAACAAATACGATTACCAGGGCTACGGCAACTGCGCCTCCTGCGAGCTCATCGCCGGCGGCGTCAAGGCCTGCCCGGTCGGCTGCATCGGCAAAAAGACGTGCGCCGACGTCTGCCCGCACGGCGCGGTGTCCGTCGGCGACGGCGGCTATTCGGTCGTCGATAAGGAAAAGTGCGTCTCCTGCGGCGCCTGCATCGCCGACTGCCCCAAAGGCATCATCGGCCGCATCCCCAAAAACGCCGCGGTCTACATCGCCTGTTCCAACCACGGGAAGGGGAAGGAAGTGACCGAACTGTGCGCGCACGGCTGCATCGGCTGCGGTCTCTGCGCCAAAACCTGCCCCGTCGGCGCCATCGAAATGAAGAACGGCCTGCCCGAGATCGACTACGCGAAGTGCATCGGCTGCAAACAGTGCGCGGCGAAGTGCCCGCGCAAGTGTATCTTCCTGCACTGAGGTCCGCCATGGGCATCCGATACGTACTTTTCGATCTGGACGGCACGCTGTTCGACACTTCGCCCGGGATCCTGCGCTGCATCCGCGCCGCCCTGCGGCAGTGCGGCGTTCCCGTCGGAGAAGGGGAAAACCTCAACAAATTCATCGGCCCGCCCTTTCTTTCCGCGCTGAAAGAATTTTACGGCATGGACGAGGCGCAGGCGGTGCGCGTCAAAGACGTATACCGCGCCCTGTACGCCGCCGGCGGCGTCGACGAATGCGCGCCCATGCCCGGCGCGCGCGAATGCCTGGAAGCTCTGCGCGGCGCGGGGCTGACGCTCGCCGTCGCCACGTCCAAGCCTCTCCCGTTCGCGCTGCGCGTCCTCGGGCGGTTCGATTTTCTGCCCTTTTTCGCCTTCGTCGGGGCGGACGAAACGCCGACCGGCACCGAAAAGGCCGAAGTGGTCGGCCGCGTGCTGCAAAAGCTGGGCGGCCCGCCGCCGGAAGCGTGCATGATGGTCGGCGACCGCAAGTACGACGTGCTCGGCGCCGCCGCGCACGGGATCCGCTGCGTCTGCTACGATTCCGGGTTCGCCGAACCGGGCGAATACGGGCGCGCGGGCGCCTGCAAGGTCGCCTCTTCTTATGCCGAAGTGCAGGCGTTTCTGCTCGCCGCGCGCTGAGCGATGTGGATGTTTCGCGCATAAAAACGGGTTTGTGCAAATTGCACAGCCCTTTTTTTTGTACGGTCTGTTGTATATTGTGTATAAATTTATAAAAAAAGTCAATAATTTACAAAATCGGTGTTTTAATAAGACAAAAGGGAAAAGAGAAGCTGAAAAGCAAAAAAAAGTTGCACAAATTCTCGGAAAAGCCCTATACAAAACAGCAAAACGATGATATAATAGAGTCGGTTTAATTCGGGCAGCCGGCGCGCGTGGCGGCCGGTGCCGAATGGGTTGACTTACGAAAAAGGTCGTATTTGTATTATCCGACAGCAGAGGTGTATTGTGGAAAAGATCGGTATCATTGATTTGGGCTCCAATTCGGCGCGTCTCGTCGTCGTGGAGCTGTTCGGCGAAGGGCATTTTATGGTGGTGGACGAGATCAAAGAGAGCGTCCGCCTCGGGCAGGATATGGAACGCGACGGGTTTTTGAAGCCGCAGCGCGTCGCCGAGACCATCAAGACGCTGAAGATGTTCAAAAAACTTGCGGACGCGAACAAGGTCGACCGCATCATCGCCGTCGCCACGGCGGCGGTCCGCCGCGCCAAAAACCAGCGCAGCTTTCTCGACGAGATCCAGGCCACCTGCGGCATCAAGGTCAAGGTGCTCAGCGAAGAAGAAGAGGCGACCCTCGTCTATCGCGGCGTCATCAATTCGATGGATATCCCCAAGGGGATCATTCTGGAGATCGGCGGCGGCAGCACGAAGATTGTCTATTACAACCGCCGCAACATGCTGAACTGCACCTCTCTGCCTTTCGGCGCGGTCACGCTGACCGACCTGTTCAAAAACGACGGCCTTACGCCCGAACAGCAGGCGGAAAAGATCGAAGAGTTTTTCACCGAACAGCTTTCGGGCATCGACTGGCTGCAGACGGTGGATGCCGACACGCAGATGATCGGCGTGGGCGGCTCGTTCCGCAACATTTTCAAGATCAGCAAAATGGTGCGCAAATACCCGCTCGACACCGTTCACAACTACGTTTTGCCCGTCGAGGACTTCAATTCCATTTACGACATGATCAAGGTGCTCGATCTCGATAAAAAGCGCAAGATCAAGGGCATCTCGTCGGCGCGGGCAGACATTCTTCCCGCGGCGCTGGCGGTCGTCCGGGCGTTCACGCGGTTTTTGAACTTCGAAACCTTCACCATCAGCGGAATGGGCCTGCGCGAGGGGATCATGTTCAACCAGGCCATGCCTGTCACCCTCGAAAAGCCCATTTCAGACATCCTCGGGTACAGCCTGAATACCCTCGTCAGGTATTACGAATGCGACGAGCAGCACGTCGAAAACGTGGTCAACCTCTCGGTGCAGCTGTTCAAACAGCTCCGCGTGCTGCACAAATTCCCGCGCCAGTACCTGAAGATCCTCAAAGTCGCCGCAACTTTGCACGACTGCGGCATGCGCATCAAGTATTACAACCACCAGAAGCACAGCTGCTACATGATCCTCAACTCCACGCTGTACGGCATCACCCACCGCGAGATCGTCCTGGCGGCGTTCGTGGCGGGGTGCCATAAAAAGGAAGATATCGCCCTCAACGACTGGGTGCGGTACAAGGACATCGTGCAGGAAGAGGACCTTGAGGCGGTCAAAAAGCTGGGCGTCATGCTCCGCATCGCCGAAAGTCTCGACCGCGGCTGCTGCGGCACCGTCCGCGGCATCAACTGCGACGTGCTCGGCGATTCGGTCATCATGAAGACGGAAGTGGACGGAGACGCGTCCCTGGAGATCCGCGACGCGCTTTCCGCCGGCGCCGAATTCCGCAAATCCTTCCGCAAAAATCTGGAAATTCTCTGAAACCCCACGGGAGAAGCCGCAAACGTTTGCGGCTTCTCTTGCATGCGTACATTTTTTGCGCCGCGCGGTCTGCCGGCGGCCGCCTGTTGAACGATGGAACTGATCCTTGCCAGCGCCTCGCCGCGCCGCAGAGAAATTTTAGCGCGTATTTTTCCCTCCTTTTCGGTCGAACCGGCGGAAGGGGAGGAGCGCGCCGACTTGTCCCTTCCGCCCGCGCAGTATGCCGGAGCGCTCGCGCAGAAAAAGGCGGAAAGCGTCTTTGCCCGCCACCCGGATGCGGCCGTGCTCGGCGCGGATACCGTCGTCGCGTTCGGCGGCAGGATCCTGGGCAAGCCGAAAGACGCCGCCGACGCAAAGCGCACGCTGCGCGCCCTTTCGGGCAGAGAGCACGCCGTCTATACGGGCTACTGCCTGCTGCTGGCGGGCAAAACCCTGCGCGGCGTCTGTGAAACCAAAGTGTTTTTCCGGGAACTGAGCGACGCCTTCATCGACGAATATGTGGCGGGCGGCTCGCCGATGGACAAGGCGGGCAGCTACGGCATTCAGGACGACGCGCGCCTGGTCCGTTCCTGGAGCGGAAGCTACACCAACGTGGTGGGGCTCCCCGAAGAAGAAATCAGAAAATGCCTCACGGAGGCCGGGTTACTGCCATGATCAAACTTGCCATCGACCTCGGATCGTCGGTCACAAAAATTTTCAAGATCGGGAGCGGCATCGTCCTCGCCGAACCCAGCTGCGTCGCCGTCGCCTCGGGCACGGGCACCGTCAAGGCCATCGGCGAGGAGGCAAAACTCCTCATCGGCAAGACGGCCGAATATACCACGATCGTCTTCCCGGTGTTTGAGGCAAACATCGTCGACGCGGAAATGGCGGCCGTCATGCTCGGCTATTTCCTCAAAAAAATCGGCGTCAGCCGCTCGAAGGCAAAGAAAACGGAGGTCCTGTTTTCCGTTCCCTGCGGCGCGGAAGACGAATTGCTGCAAAAATACGCGCGCCTGGCCGACGCCTGCGGCCTCGGCGGTTTCCGCTTTGTCGAAACGCCGTTTTTGGCCGCGCTCGGGCAGAATATTTCCCTCAACGAGGCAGATCCCGTGTTCGTCGTCGACATCGGCGGCGGAAACACGAATATTGCGGCCTTTTCGTTGGACGGGATCATCGTGGGCATCGGGCTCAACATCGGCGGCGGGAACATCGACAGCCACATCATCGACCATATCGCCGCGTCGTTCAACCTGAAGATCGGGTTGCAGACGAGCGAAAAGCTCAAGTGCACGGTGGGGAGCCTGTACGCCAACGACAACGAGAGCATGGTCGTCAACGGGCGAGACATCACGACCGGCCGTCCGCGCGCCGTGGCCGTTTCGTCTTCGGATATCTATCCCTGCGTGAAGGCCTTTGCCGACAAGGTGATCCAGTACATGCTGCTGGTCGTGGCCAAACTGCCGGCGGAAGTTTCTGCCAGCGTCTACCGCAACGGCATCTTCCTTTCGGGCGGCACCGCACGGATGATCGGGCTGGACGATTACATTTCCCGCGCCATGCAGATGGACGTGAACCTCGCCGACGAACCGCAGATGGCGGTCATCCTCGGCGGCGGCCGCGCCGTCGGCAACGACGACATTCTCGACGCGATCACGATCGACTGCTGACCGACGGAACAGGGCGGCGCAAACGCTGTTTCTGTTTTCGGAACGGTATCGAAACAAAATCAGGGCGGCCCCGAAGGGCCGCCCGTTTCATTGGTATACACAAAAACCCCGCAGTGACCGCGGGGTTGAAAAGCAGCTCGGCGATGAGCGAAAACAGGTTTCTCCTTTTTTTGGAAGGGGAGCTGTCGCCGAAGGTGACCGGTGACGAGCGGCGGCCGCAAAGTAAGCCGGCAAAATGGGCATGGCGCGGGCGCCGGCAGGCAAAGGAAATTCAGCGCGCGTCCTGCTCGCGGATCTGCACTCTGCGGATCTTCCCGCTGCCAACGCAGCGGGCGTTTGCGGAGGACGTTTCGTCAGCGCGCGTCCTGTTCGCGGATCTGCACCCTGCGGATCTTCCCGCTGCCAACGCAGCGGGCGTTTGCGGAGGACGTTTCGTCAGCGCGCGTCCTGCTCGCGGATCTGCACCCTGCGGATTTTCCCGCTGATGGTCTTCGGCAGTTCCTCGACAAATTCGACCACGCGCGGGTATTTGTAGGGGGCGGTCGTCTTTTTGACGTGGTTTTGCAGTTCCTTGACCAGTTCGTCGCTGGGCGCATAGCCGCGCGCGAGGACGATGGTCGCCTTTACCAGCTGGCCGCGCAGTTCGTCCGGAACGGCCGTGATCGCGCATTCGAGCACGGCGGGGTGTTCCATCAGCGCGCTCTCCACCTCAAACGGCCCGATGCGGTAGCCGGAGCTCTTGATGATGTCGTCCTTGCGCCCCACGAACCAGTAATACCCGTCCGAATCGCAGAAGGCGAGGTCGCCGAGGTGGTAGTACCCGTCGTATTTTACGGTATGCGTGAGCGCGTCGTCGCGGTAATAGCCGTCGAACAGCCCTTCCTGCGGTTCGCGCAGGCGGATGCAGATCTCGCCCGTCATGCCCGGTTCCACGGGGCGGCCCTCGTCGTCGAGCAGCTGCACGTTGTACAGGGGGGAGGGCTTGCCCATCGAGCCGGGGCGGATCTCCATATAATCGGGGAATGTCGCGCACACGACCGTCGTTTCGGTCTGCCCGAACCCTTCGTAGATCTTGTGCCCCGTCTTCATCACGATCTTGCGGTAAATTTCGGGATTGAGCGCCTCGCCCGCCGTCATCATGTAGCGGACGCTCGAAAGGTCGTACTTGCTCAGGTCGGTCTTGATCATGAACCGGTACACCGTCGGCGGCGCGCAGAAAGTCGTGATGCGGTATTTTGCGATGTGATTCATCAGGTCGTCCGGCTCGAACTTCCCGTGGAAGTCGTACACAAAGATGGCCGAGCCGCACAGCCATTGCCCGAACAGTTTGCCCCAGCTCGCTTTGGCCCAGCCCGTTTCGGCCAGGGTAAAGTGCAGCCCGTCGTCGATGCAGTGGTGCCAGAACCGCGCCGTCACGATGTGCCCGAGGGTATAGCGCTCGCTCAGGCAGACCATCTTCGGCAGCCCGGTCGTGCCGGACGTAAAATAGAGCAGGGTGATGTCGTCGGCCGAGCGTTCCTCTTTGTAGGGGGTGCAGAGCGTTTCGCTCTGCTTTTCGGTTTCTTCGGTCAGGTCGAGGAATCCTTCCCGTTTGCCGAGGGTGACGAGCGTCTGCACGCTCGCCACTTTTTCGGCCGCCCTGGCGATGTTTTCGCACAGCTCGTCGTCGTTGACGGAAACGACCATCTTCACGTCCGCCTTCTGCATGCGGTATACGATGTCTTTCTCCATCAGCATGTGCGTCGCGGGGATGGCAATGGCGCCGATCTTGGCAAGCGCCATCAGCGTCGTCCAGTATTCGTGCCGCCGCTGCAGGATGACCACCACCGTATCGCCCCTGCCGATCCCGCGCGAGAGGAAGAAGTTGGCCGCCTTGTCGGAGATCCGTTTGATGTCCGCAAAGGTGAAGATCCGCTCGTCGCCGAGGTCGTCGCACCAGACCATCGCGCGTTTTTCGGGCGCTATGGCCGCGTATTCGTCGACGACGTCGTATGCAAAGTGAAAGTTTTCGGGTACGATCAGCCGGAAATTGGCGTAAAAGTCGTCATAATCCCGGAAAGAAAGCCTGTTGGTGAATCGGTCCAGAAGGTTCATAGGTGCTGCCTCCGCGCAAAACGCCGCGCTTCTTATACTGTATCTCAACTATTATAGCACAGATTCGCCGATTAATAAAGTGGATTTTCGAATTTCTCTCAAAAATTGTATGAGGATTTGCAAATTCGGAAAAAATTGTGCTATAATGGTTAAAAAAGGAACGGACGAACATGTTGGACAAGCTGACAAAAACGGTGCTGGACGTCGTCAACGCGCAGACGGGCGGCGCGTACAAGGTGCTGGAATCCGAAGATTTTCTCGGCGCGCTGCCCGCCGGCCTGTCTGCGGACGAGGAGGGGATCGCCGCCGCGCTCGGCTATCTGTCCGAGCGCGGCTATGTCGACATGAAGTACAGCGACCGCGGCACGTACTGCGTGCGCTCTCTTCCCAAGGGGCGCACCTATGCCGAGGCGCAGGCGCAGAGCGATGAGGCGCCTTCCGCCGGCCGCCGGCGCGGCGGTTTTTTCCCCGCCTTTTTGGGCGCGCTTTTGGGCGCGCTCGCGGGCGGCGGCATTGTGGCGGCGGTACTGGCCGTCGTCCTGTAACGGAGAGGATCGCAGATGCTGAACAAACAGGAAAACGAAGTCATGCGCGCGGTCTACGAGATGTGCGACGGGCGGGAAAGCTGCCTCGTCAGCCCCCTCGAGATCATGAGCATCCTTCCGGAAAAACGCAGATACACCCCCGAAAAGGTGGACGCGATCCTTCGCTCGCTCGAGCTGGACGATTATTTCGACCTCATCGAATCGGAGCGCAAGGGCGAAAAGATGTATGTCATCACCCTGCACGACAACGGCGTCGCCTACAAGCGCACCAGCCAGCAGGTGCGCCGCAGCGTCGCGTTCAAGGTCGGCCTGTCCGTGCTCGGCGCGGTCATCACTTTCGTCGTCGGCCTGATCCTGCGCGGGATCTTTTCGTGAATCTGCGGCAAACGGAGCCGAATGCGGCAATGCCTCCGGGCATTGCTTTTTTGTCGGATGTGAACAGTTGACTTGCCGCCGCGTTTCGACTATAATAGTATAAACGTTTGTTCGCATTATGGGAGGGGCCATGCCCGATTTTGAACTGGTGTCTGCGTATGTCCCGACGGGGGACCAGCCGCAGGCGATCGAAAAACTGACCGAAGGCGTGCGCGACGGCATCCGCACGCAGGTGCTCGTGGGGGTCACGGGCAGCGGCAAAACGTTCACGATGGCGAACGTCATCAAAAACGTCAACCGCCCGACCCTCGTCATCGCGCACAACAAGACGCTCGCCGCCCAGCTTTGCAACGAATTCCGCGAGTTCTTCCCGCACAACCGCGTGGAGTATTTCGTCTCCTATTACGATTACTACCAGCCCGAGAGCTACATTCCCAGCACCGATACCTACATCGAAAAGGATATGTCCGTCAACGACGAGATCGACAAGCTGCGCAACTCCGCCACGGCGTCGCTGGGCGAGCGCAGCGATACCCTCGTCGTGGCGTCCGTCTCCTGCATTTACGGTCTGGGCGCGCCCGAAGAGTATTTCGACCTCGCCCTTTCCCTGCGCCCGGGAGACGCGCTCTCGCGCGACGAACTCCTGCGCCGCCTGATCGAACTGCAATACGAGCGCAACGACGTCGATTTTTCCCGCTCCACCTTCCGCGTGCGCGGAGACACCGTCGAAATTTTCCCCGCCGGCAATTCCGAGATCGCCATCCGCGTCGAGTTTTTCGGCGACGAGATCGACCGTTTGTGCGAAGAGGAAGTCGTCACGGGGAAGGTGACGGCCGAACTCAAACACGCGTGCATCTTCCCGGCCAGCCACTACGCGGTGGGCAGCGCCAAGATGCAGGCCGCGCTCGCAGCCATCGAACGCGACCTGGAAGACGAGGTCAAAGCCTTCCGCGACGACGGCAAACTGCTCGAAGCGCAGCGCCTCGAACAGCGCACCCATTACGATCTGGAAATGATGCGCGAGGTCGGCTATTGCAGCGGCGTCGAAAATTACAGCCGCTATTTCGACGGCCGCAGGCCGGGCGAGCCTTCCTTTACGCTGCTCGATTACTTCCCGGACAACTTTCTCGTGTTCATCGACGAGAGCCACATGACCATCCCGCAGATCCGCGCGATGTACCACGGCGACCTTTCCCGCAAGACCAACCTGGTCAACTACGGGTTCCGCATGCGTTCCGCGTACGACAACCGCCCGCTCACCTTCGAAGAGTTCGACGCGCGCGTCCCGCAGATGATCTGCGTCTCCGCCACGCCCGCCGAATACGAGCTTAAAGAGGCGGGGCAGGTGGTCGAACAGATCATCCGCCCGACGGGGCTGCTGGATCCCGAGATCGAGGTGCGACCCGTAAAAGGGCAGATCGACGATCTGCTGGCGGAGATCAACAAGGTCACGGCGTCGGGCGGGCGCACCCTCATCACCACGCTGACCAAGCGCATGGCGGAGAGCCTGACCGATTTTCTCAAAGAAAACGGCGTCAAGGTCCGCTACATGCACAGCGACATCGACACCCTCGAGCGCATCGACATCGTCAACGGCCTGCGCGGCGGCGAGTTCGACGTGCTCTGCGGCATCAACCTGCTGCGCGAGGGGCTGGACATGCCCGAAGTCAAGCTGGTCGCCATCCTCGACGCGGACAAAGAAGGGTTCCTGCGCAGCGATACGTCGCTCATCCAGACCATCGGCCGCGCCGCGCGCAACGCCGAGGGGCGGGTCATCATGTATGCGGACACGGTCACGGGCAGCATGAAGCGCGCCATCGACGAGACCAACCGCCGCCGCGCCGCGCAGATGAAATACAACCGCGAACACAACATCACGCCCAAAACCATCGTCAAGGAAGTGAAGAGCTCCATCGGCATCACGCAGAAGAAACGCGCGCTGCCCGCCGACAAGATCCGCCCCGAAGACATCCCGGACGAGATCGAAAAGCTTAAGGCGCTGATGAAGGTCGCCTCCAATCAGCTGGATTTCGAAAAGGCGATCGAGATCCGCGACACCATCAACCAGTTAAGAAAGCGGCTCATGAAAAGGTAAAAGACCGAAAATGAAGGACGAAATTTTTGTAAAAGGCGCCAAAGAAAACAACTTAAAGAACATCGACGTGCACATCCCGCGCGACACGCTCACCGTGTTCACGGGCGTTTCGGGCAGCGGCAAATCCACGCTCGCCTTCGATACCATCTTTGCCGAGGGGCAGCGCCGCTATGTCGAGAGCCTCTCTTCGTACGCGCGGCAGTTTTTGGGGCAGATGGAAAAGCCGGATGTGGAGTCCATCGACGGGCTTTCGCCCGCCATCTCCATCGACCAGAAGACGACCTCGCACAACCCGCGCTCGACGGTCGGCACGGTCACGGAGATCTACGACTATCTCCGCCTTCTGTTCGCGCGCGTCGGCATCCCGCACTGCCCGAAGTGCGGGCGGGAGATCAGGCGCCAGACGGTGGACGAGATCGCGGACAAGGTCATGGCGATGCCTGCGGGCAGCAAACTTCTCATCAACGCGCCTGTCGTGCGGGGCAGGAAGGGGGAATATACCAAAAACCTCGAGTCCTACCGCAAGAGCGGGTACGGCAGGGTCAAGATAGACGGCATCGTCTATGACCTGCAGGAGGATATAAAACTCGATAAAAACATAAAGCACAATATTTCCGTCGTGGTGGACAGGCTGGTCGTCAAAGACGGCATTCAGAAACGCCTGACGGACAGCCTTGAGGCGGCGCTCCGCCTTGCGGACGGGCTTGTCGTCATCGACTGCGACGGCGAGGAACAGCTCTTCTCCGTAAAGTACGCCTGCCCCGATTGCGGCATCAGCATCGAGGAGATCGAGCCGCGGCTGTTCTCCTTCAATACGCCCT
>ERZ1090861.1481-NODE-1481-length-11867-cov-7.459448_pt1 | contig 11867 bp, 10 predicted proteins | sample MGYA00478482_ERZ1090861 | MGnify/ENA primary metagenome ERZ1090861 (study PRJEB33644, sample SAMEA5815744) | chicken gut metagenome | biome: Chicken; feature: Gastrointestinal Tract; material: Caecum | place: Ireland | collected 2019-01-01 | study: A study of... | reverse complement strand
TCTACACGAGCCTTATCGTCGGCAGCGTCAGATGTGTATAAGAGACAGGAGTAGAATGTAACAAAAGAAAAAACAAACCATGAAATATAAAGATTATTATGAAATATTAGGCGTCAAAAAAGAAGCTACGCCGGCTGAGATTAAATCAGCTTACAGAAAAATGACAAAAAAATATCACCCTGATGTGAACAAAGCTCCTGATGCTGCTGAAAAATTCAAAGATATAAACGAAGCATACGAAGTTTTATCAGATCCTGCGAAGAAACAACGTTATGATTCTTTAGGGTCTGGATGGTCAGAAGGCGCTGACTTTACGCCGCCTCCAGGGTTTGAAAACATAAGATTTGATTTTGGCAGCGGCGGACAGTCTTATGGCGGAGGCTTTGAACAGTTTGGCGGTTTTAGTGACTTTTTCTCTTCTATTTTCGGAGATATTTTGTCACAATCACAGCCAAGGCAGAGAAGGTCATCATTCAGACAGTCTGATTTTTCTGATGCTTTTTCTCAATATCAACAATCAGGTGCCCGCTCTCAAAAACAACAAAAAACTCAGCAAGCAAGTCTTGATATAACTCAGGATTTAATGCTTACCCCAGAGGAGGTTTTTAACGGTGTTACAAAGCCTGTAAGGGTTATTTTTATGGATATCTGCTCTCACTGCAAGGGAAGAGGATGCTCAAATTGTACTCACAGCGGCTTTTCTCCTGTTAATAAAATTCTCAATGTAAAAATTCCGAAGAACGTAAAAGAGGGGGCAAAAATCAGAATTTCAGGAGAAGGACGTCATGATGAATACGGGAATGCCGGAAATATTTATCTGACTGTGAAATTTGCTCCAAATAACGATTTTCGCATAGATGGGAATAATGTTACATCAGAGCTTGATATTACTCCGCAGGAAGCTGTATTGGGTGCGGTAAAACAGGTCAAAACACTCCATGGTATCGTGAAGGTTACCGTTCCTCCAAAGACCTCTTCAGATAAAATATTGCGTCTGAAAGGACTCGGCTTGAACGATAAAGGGTATCACAACGTTAAGATAAAAATTGTTATACCTCAGGATTTGACGGAGCAGGAAGTTAGCCTCTACAAACAGCTCGCTGAGTTGAGAAAGAACAGCTGACCGTGAGCGGGATTTTTTCAAGAAATGAATTTTACTGGGGCGAGGAATTTCAGAAATATCTCGCAAACAGGCATGTGGCTGTCTTCGGGTTAGGAGGTGTAGGTGCTTTTTGTGCTGAGGCTCTTGCTCGCTCAGGAGTCGGTCATCTTTCAATTGTTGATTTTGATGTTGTATCTGAGTCAAATTTGAACAGACAGCTGCCTGCCCTTTTTTCGACTATCGGAGAGAAAAAAACGGAAGTGTTGAGAAAAAGACTTTTGGATATTAATCCTGAGGTAAAAGTTCATGTTTTTGATACTTTTGTGAGTGAAAAAAATATCGGTGATATTTTCTCAGAACGATATGATTTTGTTGCAGATGCGATAGATTCTTTCCGCTCAAAGATTGATTTGATGGAGTATTGCTTCAAAAACGGTATAAGCTTAGTCAGCTCGGCAGGTGCTGGAAACCGCCTTGACCCGACGAAGTTGTATATCTCTGATATTTCAGAGATAAAACCAAAAAACTGCCCTTTTGTATCGAGAATGTTGTCAATGTTGAGGAATAAGGGGATTACATCAGGAATTACTGTTGTAACAAGCAGAGAAAAACCAAAATCGTTGAAGAAAGTTTTCTCAGAAGAGAAAATTGTTCTTGATGATGGTGAGATTATTGAAATGAAAAAGTTTACCCCCTCAAGCACTCCTTTTGTGCCTGCTGTTGCAGGATATTTGATGGCTTATTTCATAGTTGAGAGTTTTTTGATAAACTTTAAGAATGAATAATTCAGGAATTTTGTATATTTGTCCGACACCAATCGGCAACTTGGAAGATATCACAAGGAGAGTCCTCAGAATTTTATCCGGGGTCGATGCGATTTTATGCGAAGATACAAGAGTCAGCTCGAAGTTGTTAAATCACTACGGGATAAATACAAGACTAATTTCATTTCATAAATACAGTGAAAAGGAAAAATCAGCAAAAATCCTCGCTATGTTGAAAGAAGGGCAGAATCTTGCGTTGATATCCGATGCAGGAACGCCTTTGATAAATGACCCTGGAGTGTATTTGCTTGAGGAGTTGCTGGCGGAAAATATAAAAATTGTGCCGCTTCCAGGGGCAAGTGCGTTGACCACTTTTCTTAGCGGAGTGTTTAATCCATCAGGTAAATTCTTTTTTGCAGGTTTTTTGCCGAGAACAGACAAAGAACGAGAAGCTCTTTTTGATAAGTATAAGAATACAACCATTGTTTTCTTTGAGTCACCAAACAGATTGCTTGATACATTAGCTTTTTTGGAATCTTATTCTCCAAACAGAACGGTTGTTATCGGCAGGGAGTTAACGAAGATAAATGAAGAAATACTGCATCTGAAACCAAAAGAGGCGATAGAGTATTATCAGAGTCATGTGCTGAAAGGCGAGCTTGTTGTTGCATTGATTTCTGATGTTGAAGAAATGGCAAAAATTGAAGATGAAAAAATTTTATCTTATGCAAAAAGACTTTATAAACTTGGTTATTCAGCAAAAGATATCTCAAAAATCATATCTTCATTATTCGATGTGCCAAAAAATTATGTTTATGCTTTAATAATAAAGTAAGTTAGGTTTAGTTAACTAAAGAAAAATATGTTTGAATTCATAAAGAAAACACAATCTCAGGATTTGATAAACTACTTGCCTGATGCTGTAGTGGTTCTCGGTTATGATAAGAAAATATCAGACTGCAACATCAGGGCAGAGATGATGTTCGGATATTCGAGAAAAGATTTGCGGGGGAAGACAGCTTCTTTTTTGTTTGATGAAGGTGTTGAACCTGTTTATGATGCTATGATAAATCACAGCCGTATACCTACGAATGTCAGGACAAAAAACGGCGAGCATATTGTTGTAGAGATTACTGCTTCAGATTCCGAGCTTAATCAAAAGATTATAGTGTGTGCCCGTGATGTTACGGAAACGCATAATATGATAAAAGATATTATTGAAGATTATAAAGCAGCAAAAGAACGTTCAAAATTGCATAACAGTTTTATATCAGATATGTCTGGCGATATAAAAACACCTTTGCATTCTATTATAGGTTTTTCTCAGGCTTTGATAGACGGAGTCGGCGGGGATTTATCAGAGAAGCAGGCAAAGTATCTTGATATTATTAACAGAAATGCATCTTCGCTTTCACTTTTGATGGGAAGCGTGCTTGATATAGCAAAACTCGATGCAGGTCAGATGACTCCTGATATAAAACAATTTGATGTTATATCTTTGATAAATTTTGTTAACCAGCAGATAGAACCCAAAGCAAAAGAAAAGAAATTGGCTTATGAGGTGGATACTCAGGAGGTTGTCAAAAGAAAAATTTTCTCTGATGAGAATATGTTAAGGCAGGTGTTGCTGACTGTATTGGATAATGCAGTGAAGTTTACTGAAACAGGAAATATAAAGATGAGAGTATCTCATCCTGATCTTGATTATGTAAAATATCAGGGAATGGTTGTGCCTGTTGATTATACTGATAAATCATATTTGATGTTTAACATAACTGATACCGGTGTCGGAATTGCAGAGAGCGATTTGGATTGTATTTTTGATGAATATTCAATGGGGGCAAGGCAGAGTTCCAAAAAGTATTCAGGTTATGGTTTGAACCTTGCGATAACAAGAAAAATTCTTGAAGAGTTATCAGGGGTAATCTGGGTAGAAAGCGAAGAAAGACTCGGGTCAACGTTCAGCTTTATTATTCCTATTCAGGAACCTCATAATATAGTTATACATAAGATAATAGGACAAGATGAGTAGCGTCGTTCTGAAAAATATTTCAAAATCTTACGGGAAAGTTTCTGTAATCAAGGATTTGAACCTGGAAATAAGAGATAAGGAGTTTATGGTCTTTGTCGGTCCCTCAGGCTGCGGAAAATCGACTCTTCTTAGGATAATTGCAGGTCTTGAAGATATTCAGGGCGGAGAAGTTTATATAGATGAAAAAGTTGTGAACAACCTTCATCCGAAAGACAGAGATATTGCTATGGTTTTTCAAAATTATGCTCTATATCCTCATATGAGTGTGTATGAGAATATGGCATTTGCTTTGAAAATCAGAAAAATGGATAAAAATCTCATAAGAGAAAAAATAGAAAATGTTGCAAAGTCACTGAATTTGACTGAATATTTAAATCGAAAACCAAAAGAACTCTCAGGGGGGCAAAAGCAGCGTGTTGCTCTAGGAAGAGCAATGGTTCGTGAACCGAAAGTTTTTTTGATGGATGAGCCGCTTTCAAATCTGGATGCAAAATTGAGAGTTCAGATGAGGTCAGAAATCAGAAGTTTGCACAAAAAACTTGATACTACATTTATTTATGTAACTCATGATCAGGTGGAAGCTCTCACTATGGGGGATAGGATTACTGTTCTCAACCGTGGAGAAATACAGCAGGTAGCGACGCCTGATGAAATTTATAATTATCCTGAAAATATGTTTGTTGCCGGATTTATAGGTTCACCGCAGATGAATTTTATCAATGTCAAAGTTGTTTCTGAAAATTCATTGAGCTTTGGTGATAACACTATATATTTGTCATCTGATCTCATCAAAAGAAATAATCTGCTTGGCAAGGAGGTTATTGCCGGTATCAGACCGGAGCATTTGTCATTGTCTGAGTGTTCTTCTAGTAATAAAATAGAAATTACTGCAGGCATGGTTGAAATGTTAGGCAGCGAGAAAATTGTCCATTTTGAACTTCAAAATCATGATATGAGTGCAAAACTGCCAGCTTCGGTCATGGTAGCTTATGGAGATAAACTCTGTTTTTCTCCTGATGAGAACAAAATTCTTCTGTTTGATAAAGACTCGCAAAAAAGGTACCGGTAATATATTTTATTATTGTTTTCTTGTATCAACTTGGTTTATGCAGTCCATGAGAATGTTTATATAGGCTGTACTTTTTGGAAAATATTCTTGTAGAATTTCTGCTCTCTCTGATGGTGAGCTTGTTGTATTTAACATTCTTGCTTCAGCAGCAAATTCTTGAGAGTCAAGCAAATATTTTGCCGTATCTATTTGAGAGTCTGAGGCTGTTTCCAAAAATTGTTCTTTTTCTGCTTCAAACACTTCTAAAAATTCTTCAGTGTTCGAAATTTGTGCTGAATCAACTTCTCCAACAGGGATATCATCGATTGCATGTCCCAGTTCATGATTGAATATATGGTCATCAGCGCTGCTTGCTATAGTTTCTATTACGGGAGAGTATATACCGTTTTCAAATTTTAGTTTCCCAACTTTGTTCAGTTCTTCTTCCATATTGATGAGAACATCGCCTGGTTGTTGTTTTATCATTTCTTTAAAATCTTCATTGTCGGAAGATGATATAAATATATCTTCATCTTCTCTGAGTGTAATGTTTTTTTCTGAGTCTTCAACAAGTCTGTCGAGGTTGATTTGAGTAGTTTCTCTGTTTGATAAGTCATTGACAGTAATAATTGAATCATCTATGCTGATATGATATTGTTTATCGTTATATGTTGATATCGCTTCATTATCGCTGATTTTTTCATAAGTTCTTGTTGTATTCATCAAAACATTGCCGTTTTTATCCACAATGTTGTACACCAACGACGAAGAACCATCCGGGGCTTTTTTGTAGGAATAATTCGTTTCGGTCCCGTTTGGAGATGTGAAGTTTTTGTTTGTTTGAAAACTTCCATCAGCATTATATGAACTGGAAGATAATTGCTGAGTATTTCCATATTGGTCTGTTCGTGAGTGAGAAAGTATTTCTCCTTCATCAGAAAGTTTGTAGAAATCTTTGTTTGATATGCTTCCGTCTTCTTTATAATTATATTCGACTATTGTGTTGCCTTTTTTTATTTTAGTTGAAGAAGGCTGAGATTCATCGCCATTGTTATAAAAATTGTATATATAATCTTGTTGATTGTTGTCCTGATTCATGTATGTATATTTATCATAGCTCAAAGAACCGTCTTGATTGTACTGCTTTTCTTGTTGTACAAATTCTCCTTTGCCGATGTATTGTATTGAATATTCATTTGCAAGAGAATTGTCGTCATAATAAGAGTTTTGATTAAATTGAACACGTTCTCCTGAATGTATATCTTTTATAAGGCTAGTGTGGACATTTGATGTTTTTTGTTCGATAAGTCTATATTGTTCGCCGGTATTTCTATCTGAAATAATATATTCAGCTATTAGCGGTGATTTATTTTTTATACTGTTGAATATGTATTTAAGATTTTTATTAATAAACGGAGTTTTTGTTTCATCATCAAATTCTATTTTATTTCTTGAATATTGATGTTGAATATTGTTGTTTTCAGGAAAAATTGATATATCAATATTGTTTTGTGATATATTTTCTGATTTTTTTGTATTTATGTCCTCAAAAACGGGAGAAATATTTCTGATTGAATTGTAGTAAGTCATATTTAAAAACTCTCTCTTATATTATATATAAAGTATATTTGCAAAATATATTTGTTAGATATAAAAAATTTTTTTTACAAATCTTTATGTTACAAAGTGTCTATATAAAGACATAAGTAAATGTTTAAAGTAAAATATCAAATATGCTTTGAATTTTTTATAGAGGGATTTATGAGATTAACGGATACAACAGCGCAAAATTCTTTTAAATACGGATATTTACTTAAGAGGATATCAAAATATATTCTGCCTTATTGGGATAGAATACTCTTGAATTTTCTGATTGCTATTCCCGTAGGTTTGCTTGATGGCGTTGTTGCTTATGCTCTCAGACCTTATATGGATGAGGTTATCGGAAAAGGCAATGAGCAGCTTGCTTTTTGGATTCCGTTTGCCATAATTTTCTTTGCTTTATTTCAAGGTACCCTCAGATATCTCAACACTTATCTGACTGATTGGACAGGCATGAAGGTGACAAATGCCATAAAACTAGATTTATTCAAAAAACTTCTGACTATGGATACAAGATTTTTTCAGATAAATTCATCAGGGATTATTCTCGGGCGTTTTCTTGGGGATGCTGATACTGCGTCAAAGGGCATTCTTGATAATATAAAAACTCTTATGGCAACAGGAGCAGGAACGATTGCACTTATCGGTGTTATGCTTTATAACTCTTGGCAGCTTGCTATAGTCGGTGTTGTTGTTCTTGTGTTTGCTTGCGGTCCTGCTATTTTAATCAGAAAGCGTATTAAACGGACATCAAATGCCTGCATGACAGTAGGCGGAGTTATTACGACAAATTTCAACGAAACCTGCGGAGGGAACAGGATAATCACATCTTATGGTTTGCAGGATTATCAATATCACAAACTCGAGAATCAAATTCATGAAGCTTTTGATTTGAGCATATCTCTGACCAAAAGAGTCGGATGGATGTCGCCGATTATGTATTTGATAGCCTCTTTCGGGATTGCTATTGTTATGTGTTTCGGAAACCATCTTATTTTGACGGGGCAGATGACAAGCGGAAGTTTTGCATCTTTTGTAACATCGCTTTTGTTGTTATACAAACCGATAAAGACATTGGGAAATACTCTTACAGGACTTCAGACAATATTCGTATCAATGGGGCGTGTCTTTGAACTTTTTGATTTGGTTCCTGAAATTCAAAACAGACCTGAGGCAAAAACACTTGATAGGGTTTCAAAAGACATATCTTTTGAGCATGTTTATTTTCAATATGAAGAAGGTATAGATGTTTTGAAAGATGTATCTATTGATGTCAAAGTCGGAGAAACTCTCGCTCTTGTCGGAAACTCAGGAGGAGGAAAGACTACTTTTGTAAACCTCCTTCCGAGATTTTATGATATTTATAAGGGAAGTATCAAAATAGACGGCATTGATATAAGGGATTATACTCTTGAGTCTTTGAGAAATAATATTTCAATTGTTTTTCAGGATAATTTCTTATTTTCTGGAACAATCAGGGATAATATTATGATGGGAGATTTTGGAGCATCTGAAGAAAAGCTTGAAGAAGCGATAAAAGGTGCCCATCTTGATGAGTTTTTATCAACACTCCCGAACGGAGTTGATACTGTTATCGGAGAAAGAGGCACAACCCTTTCAGGCGGTCAGCGCCAGCGTGTTGCGATTGCCCGTGCGATGGTTAAGGACTCAGCAATTGTAATTCTTGATGAGGCAACCTCTGCTCTTGATAATAAGTCTGAAGCAATTGTTCAGAAGGCGTTGGAAAATCTTATGAGAAATCGTACTGTATTTGTAATTGCACATCGTCTTTCAACAATTCAGAATGCGGATAAAATAGCTGTTGTAAATGACGGAAAGATAGTTGAAGTCGGAACGCATGAACAACTTCTTTCAAAAGAAAACGGCGCCTATAGAACGCTGTATTATTCTCAATTTAACAAAGAAACGGTTATGGCATAAGTTATGGAAAAGGTGGAAATTAAATCTCTTGTCTACGGCGGTGCCGGGGTCGGGCATCTTGACAATGGAAAAACAGTGTTTGTCGATGATGTTGTTGATGGTGATTTTATAGAAGCAGAGATTTATTCTGATAAAAAACATTTTGCTTTTGCCTGTGTAAAAAATCTTTTGACACCTTCAAAATACAGGATTGACCCTGTATGCAAACTCTCAAAAGTATGCGGCGGCTGCCAGTGGCAGCAGGTGGACTATGAACACCAGCTTGATGTAAAGACACGGATAGTCAAAGATACTCTTCAAAAAGCATTGAAAAAAGAAATTTATGTTGAAAGAACCATCGCTTCTCCTGATAATCTGCAATATCGCTGTAAGGTGCAGATGCCTGTTTCGCAGACAAAAACTTCAAAGAGAATTTTGGCAGGATATTTCAAGAAAAATTCTCATGAGCTTGTAAACATAAAATACTGTCCTATACAGCCTGATATAATCGGTGAAATTTGCGAGTATTTGAAAGAAGCTATTCAAAAGAAGAATATCAGAGCGTATGATGAAAAAACTCAAAAAGGTATGATAAGGCATTTTGTGTTCAGATATAGTTCTACAAACAAAAAAATACTTCTGATTTTTGTTGTTAACTCAAAGAGTACTGCTCCTGATTTAAGGATTATAGCTGATGATGTAATGCATAAATTCCCTCAGATATCAGGCGTGTGTGTGAATTTTAACAAACAAAATTCAAATGTAATTATGGGAGAGAACTTCGAGCTGATATCAGGAGATGATTTTATCGAAGAAAACCTTGAAGGTCGGATATATCATATATCAAAGGGAAGCTTCTTTCAGGTTAATCCCCGCTCGGCGGTTAATATCTTCAAAACAGCTGAAGATATGTTGAAATCTCAATTTAATGAGAAAATTCCAGTGCTTTTGGATGCTTATTCAGGAGTAGGAAGCTTTTCTATATGGCTGAAAGATGCTGCAGAAAGAATAGTTGCTGTCGAGGATTATCCTCAGTCCGTCTGTGATGCGAAGATAAATCTTGAGAAAAATCAAGCTGAGAATATTTCTCTTTTTGAAGGAGATGCACAAGAAGTCCTTGATAATTTTGTGAAAGAAGGACAGGTTTTTGATGCCGTAATTATTGACCCGCCGAGGAAAGGCTGCTCCGAAAAAGCTCTTGAAGCTGTTGCAGCATTATCAAAGAGAAGTATTGTTTATGTCAGCTGTAATCCTGCAACACTTGGAAGGGATTTGAAAAAACTCGAAGAACTCGGATTTTTCATCAAACGGGTTCAGCCTGTTGATATGTTTTGTCACACCCACCATGTTGAAACGGTGGTATTATTAGGTAAAGATGGAGGATAAAATAGGCTTGAGTTCCTATAAGATAAAAAAACAGCAAAAGATGTCATAGATAAGTATATAACTTAATAAGGACGCATATATGGATAAAATTTCCTCTATAATAAATGAGATGATTATTTATGAATGCGGTTGTATAAACAGGATTAACCATTTCTTAAAAGTGCACTCTTTTGCAAAACTTATTGCAGAAATGGAAAATATTGATGATAGGACAAAGTTCTTGATACAAACTGCTGCTGTTGTCCATGATATTGGTATTAAACCGAGTATGGAAAAATATCATTCAAGTGCTGGAAAGTACCAGCAATTAGAAGGAGTATATCCTGCAAAAAAAATTCTAGAAAAACTCTGTTTCGATACAGATATAATTGATAGAGTATGCTATTTGATAGCTCATCATCATACATATTCGAATATTGACGGTATTGATTATCAAATTCTTGTGGAAGCGGATTTTTTGGTTAATATTTTTGAAGAAAATATGACAAAAGAAAAAGCTGTATCTGTTGTAGAAAAATATTTCAAGACCGGTAGTTCTAAGTTGTTATTTGAGAATATTTATTCAAATTTTTTATGAAAGAAGAAATTATCAGAGTAAAAACTACATAAGCAAATCATTGAAAAAACAAAAGATTTGTGAATACTGGTTTGAAAATTTGAATCTCTATTTAACTTATAAAACAATGTTTTTTATTATGTATATAAAAAATATCCTGATTTGATGTTCTTGTATCAGGATATTTTTATTTTTAATAATAATGAATACAAGCCTGTCACATTGTACTAAAATAGAACAATATTGCAGAGAAGAATCTCTTAACTATTCTATTTTCTGCCACTATGTAAGAGTCGGCGCTTAGTTTAACTCATCAGCCACCATGCCGGCGATAGAGAGTTGTTTTATGTTTGATGGAGCACCTTCTTTGAGAGGGAGAGAGTCTGTTACAACGACTTCTTTAACCGGACAGTTTTGGATGTTTTCATATGCAGCTCCGCTGAATATTCCATGAGTTGCCGCAATATATATATCATTTGCTCCTTTTGATTTGAGCATTTTGACGGCTGCTGTGATACTGCCTGCAGTATCTATCATATCATCTACGAGGATGCAGTTTTTATCTTTTACATCACCTGAAATTGATACTGCTTCTGCTTTGTTGTGTTCTGCTCTTTCTTTAGAAATGACCGAAACAGGTGTGCCCAATTCTTTTGCAAGTTTTTTTGCTCTCTTTTCACCGCCTGAATCAGGGCTGACAACAACAAAAGATTTTTCTATATTGTCATGATTTTTTTTGAAATAATCTGCAAACATAGGAATTGCCGAGAGATTTTTTACCGGAATATCAAAGAAACCCTGTATCTGCGGGGAATGTAAGTCAACAGTGATAATTTTATCAGCCCCTGTCCTTTCTAAGTCTTCTGCTACCATTTTGGCTGCAAGAGATTCACCCTCATCTGAAAGTCTATCCTGTCTTGAATAAGGCAGATAAGGAACAACAGCCGTAATTTTTTCTGCTCCGTTTCTTTTTGATGCATCTATCAGCTGTCTGAACTCCATAAGATTGTCATTGACAGGGTCATTTCCTGAGTTGATGACAACGACTGATTTTCCATCAACATCATCGTTTAGTTTGACATAAGTTTCACCGTTTTTGAACTTTTTTGATATTGATTCATTTGGCTCTATTCCAAGTTCGTCTGCTATATTAGCGCCAAGTTCACTGCTGTCTTTGCAGGAGAACAGTTTTGTATCTTTTTTGCTGAGCCCGAAAGACACCGTATCTTTGCTGAGGTTGTACTGATAACGCAGCGACGGTGTTTGATGTTTTTGAGGGTTGTTTTTTGCTGATCGGGATAATAATCCGATATTTCTTACTGCCTGAATCATTTTCTCTTCTTCCTTTTTTTCTGCACTAAAAAAGCACCGTTAATAAATTAACAGTGCTTTTGATATTCTATACATTCGACATAACACAGCTGCTTTTGCTTAAAAAACGACGTTCTTATTATGTC
>ERZ1090861.1480-NODE-1480-length-11868-cov-6.929231_pt1 | contig 11868 bp, 8 predicted proteins | sample MGYA00478482_ERZ1090861 | MGnify/ENA primary metagenome ERZ1090861 (study PRJEB33644, sample SAMEA5815744) | chicken gut metagenome | biome: Chicken; feature: Gastrointestinal Tract; material: Caecum | place: Ireland | collected 2019-01-01 | study: A study of the... | reverse complement strand
GCAGAACGCGCACAACCTCGAACAGATCCGCCAGACGGTGGACGAAAAGCTCTCCGCCACCCTCGAAAGCCGGCTCAACAAGAGCTATTCGATCATCAACGAACGGCTGGAAGCGGTGTACAAGGGCATCGGCGAAGTGCAGCAGCTCGCCGGCAGCGTGGCGGACATCAAAAAGGTGTTCTCCAACGTGAAGCTGCGCGGCACCTGGGGCGAGATGCAGCTTTCCGCCCTGCTCGAACAGATGCTTTCCCCGCAGCAGTACCGCGCCAACGTGCGCGTCGACCCCCTGTCGAACGACGTGGTCGAATTCGCCGTGCTGCTCCCCTCGGCCGACGGCGAGACCATCCTGCTGCCCGTCGACAGCAAATTCCCCGTCGAAGAATACCGCCGCCTGCTCGACGCGGGCGACTCCGGCGACCGCGAGGCGGCCGACAAGGCGCAGAAAAACCTCGAACGCGCCCTGAAGGTGCAGGCCGATTCCATCGCGAAAAAGTACATCCGCCCGCCCATGACGGCGGACTTCGCCGTCATGTTCCTCCCGCTGGAGGGGCTGTACGCCGAAAGCCTGAAAATGCCGGGCCTGGCCGAATATTTTTCTTCCCGCCGCATCCTCGCGTGCGGGCCGGCCAACTTCGGCGCCCTGCTGACCACCCTGCAGATGGGGTACAAGACGGCGGCCATCGAAAAACGTTCGGGCGAGCTGTGGGAACTGCTGTCTGCCTTCCGCCACGAATTCCGCAACTTCGTGCAGATTTTAGAAAAGGCGCAGAAAAAGCTTCAGGAAGCGCAGGATACCATCGAAAACGCCGCCAAAAAGACGCGCACCATCGATCGCAAGCTCAAAAATGTGTCCGAAATCACCGACGAGCGCGCTTCGGCGCTGCTCTCGCCACCCGACGAGGAACCCTGACCCGCCGCGCGGCCGCTCTTTGCGCCGCGCGCGGTTTTTTTGCGGCAAAAAAATTTTTCACCGTCCGCGCGCGTACAATATATTGCTTTTGCGCAGAATATCGTTTATAATGTCAGCATGAAGATTATTGCTATCCTCCCGCCCGCCGGGCTGCCGGCGGCGGAAGACTTTTCGATGAACGACTCGCCGGTGCAGGGCGCGCGCACCGGCCGCCGCGGCAACGCGCGCCTTGTCGTCTCGCCGCGGCGCTTCAAGCTCTTTTCGGAGGGGAACGACGTCGTCTGCTTCCTCCGCGGGAGCGGGCACTTCAAATGGCAGCGCGGCGAAACGCCCTTCGCCGCGGGCGACGCCTTCCGCATCGAAGGCGAAGGCGAGTACGAGGTGAACGGGCCGTGCGCGTTCATCGTCGTGCGCGAATAACCCGGAGGAAAGATCCATGGTCAGATCCAACGTCAGCATCCTCGGCAAGATCCTGCTGATCCTTCTCACGATCATCTTTACGATCGCCGCTTTGGCGGGCGCCATCGTCGTCATTTACAAAACGGTGCGCGTGCGCGACATCGGCAACCTGTTTTCCGAAAACCTGATCAACCAGGAATACGACGGAACCATCGAAGACGTCGTGCAGACCATCGCGGGAAAGGTGAGCGACGGCACCCTGTCGCTGCAGGACCTGGTCGACATCTCGCCCGCCCTGGGCAGCGCGCTCGACGCCCTCGTCGACAACGTCGAAAACGTAGGGCTGTTCCGCGTCAATAAAACCGCCCTGTACGGCACGCCCGTGCAGAGCCTGACCTCGTCGGTCAGTTCGCTGCTCGTCATCACGGGCACACTCAACGACCTTTCGCAGACGCTGGGCTTCGCCCTGCCCGACCTGCCCGTCATTGCGGGCGGCGGCGAGACGCCCGTCGAACTGTACACGCGCGCCAACGAAGACGGCAGCGGCAAAATCGACGACGCGTTCGCCTATTCTTCTCTGAATTACGAATACTTCACGCGCACGACCGCCTTTTCGAACACCTTCCTCGAAACGGTGGACACGGGCGAGACGGACGGCGACGGCAACCCGATCACCGAAGAGCGCGAGAGCCATGTGGTGCAGTGGACGAAGCGCGCGCTGTATTCCCTCAAAGGCGTGACCCTGCGCGGCACCGACCTTTATTGGAACGGAAACCTGCTGTACCTGCGCACCGCGCGTTACGCCGAGGACGGGACGACGGTCGAAGGCTACGGCTATTCCCGCCTGACTTCCGCCAACGACGCCGTATATGCGCTGAACGAACAGACGTCCGGAGAAACCGGAACGGACGCTGGCAGCGAAGGCGGCGCAGAGCAGGAGCCCGAAACGCTGTACAACGCGACGTTCGCCTTAGAACAAAACGAAACGCTCGTGATCCTGACCGGCCTGAACGAAGAGGACGAAGATTACACCGTGGTCGACGAAGTCACCGCCACGGGAGAGGTTGCCTCCGTGCCCGAGGTCGCGGCGCGCTACAAATACACGCCGCTGTACGCCCAATTGGACGAAGCGCCCGGCGAAGGGGTCAAATTCACCGAGTGGAACGGCAAATATTACGTCTGCGTCAACACCGCAGACCCCGAAACGGGCCGCTACGCGCTCGACAGCGACAACGGCGGGTTCCTCATCGCCGCCCCGTACCGCGACGGGCGGGAACTGTATTATCTCGATTATGAAACGAGCGAAGCGATGACGCTCGAACAGGCGCAGAGCGCCGCCGCACAGAATACCGCCGTGTACGTGAAGACGGACGGCCTTGCGAACCTGCCCCTCGTCTACGCGCTCGACACCCTCTCTTCGGTGCTCGACACCGACACGATGACCCTCGCGCAGATGGGCGACTATTTCGGCGTCGATTTCACGTCCGACAACATTCTCGAAGATCTCCTGTACGTGCCGTTCTCGTATCTGTCCGATTCGATGACGACCGCGCTCAACAGCGTATACCTCGACGACGTGCTCGAACTGGACGCCGATTCTTCCAAAGTGATGCTCTTCCTGGCTTACGGCGAAGAGGGCGTCGATTACGAGATCCGCGAGACGTCCGACCCCGAAACGGGCGAAACGACGCGCCAGCTCGTCGTGTACCGCCGCAAGACGGTCGGTTCGGTCACGACCGCGACCGATTCGATGAAGATCGGAGACATCGTCTCCGTCGACGATTCTTCCTCGCCGCTGCTGCAGGCCGTGCAGGACTGGACCATCAACGACTTTTCCAATACAGACAAGGTCGATTCGCTCACCCTCGGGCAGGTCCTTTCCATCGGGACGGATTCCCCCAATATCCTGCAGCAGCTGGCCGACGTCAGCCTCGGCGACATCGGCGCCGCGATCGACACGCTCACCGTGGAAGACATCCTCGGCGAAGACGCCCTGGCGGGCGATCCCCTGCTTGAACTGCTGCGCAGCTCTTCGCTTCAGACGCTGGCTGACGACATCAAGTCGCTGACCCTGCAGGAACTGTTCGCCGACGAAGTGTACGAATACCACCTCGTCGCCTCCGTTTCGCCGGCCGAAAACAGCGACAACGACGCCATCCTGGCCTTGCTGCAAAGCGCCTATGCCGAGGCCCTCGGAAAAGGATACGGCGGCGAAATGCTGTACGTGCGCAGCGGCAGCGCCTACCGGCTGTATTCGGACTTCCTGGACGAATACAATGCGGCGTCCGGCGGATACACGGGCACGATGCCGACCGCCCTGTACAGCCCTTACCTCCTCGTGGAAGGCGCGCAGGCGGACGACTATTCCGGCGTTCCTCTGTATTACCGGGCCGAAACGACCGAAGGCGAGGGCGAAACGGCGGAAACGACCTATTCCATGCAGCTTGCCACCGAAGTTCTGGGCTGGAAACTGCCCGAAACCCTGCCCGACGGCGTGACCGCCGACACCGTGTTCGGCGTGCGCGTCTATGCGGACGACGGCAGCTTCACGTACCGGGTCGTGAGCCGCGACGAAACTTCCGATGATTACGACGCCGGAAAGGGGCTGTACCTGGTCGGCACGCTGTACTACCGCGACGCGGCTTCGCAGGCGGTCAAGGCGCTTTCCCTCGCGCCCGCGGCCTACGGGCTTAAAAGCGATCTGCCGGACGGTACCGCACTCTTCGCGCGCCGCGTTTACGCGGCGGATTACGGCAGCGCGCAGAGCGCCGGCGCGGCGCAGCTGTACGAGAGCAACGGCATGTACTGGTTTGACCTCTCCGCGCAGACCTATCGCCTGCTCCCCCTGACCGCCGTATATGTGGACGCCTCGCTCGCCTCGGCGGAAAACGCGGTATATTATTACTACGGCGAAAGCGGCAGCCTGTACGCCGTCGGGCAGACGGACGACCAAACGGGCCTGCCCGACGCCGTGACGGGCGTCGACGTTACGCTCGCCTACTTTGACGCAGACGGCAACCTTTACGTGTACCGGGCAAACCCCGACGCCGACGGAGACGAACAGCTGTATTCCTTCCGCGACGGCAGCTTTGTCGATGCGTCGACGGCCGAAGTATCCGCCCGCTACGCGGTGGACCTGAGCCGCGGCGAAGCTCTCCCCGAAAACGGCGCCGGGCTGTACCACTACGGCGACGTTACGGGGCTGTGGAAATACCTGCTGCTCGACGAAAACGGCGTGGAAGAAAATTACACCCTGCAAAGCGTCGGCTCGCTGATCGGCAACATGAGCCAGAACATCAGCCGCGCGACGCTGCGCGACCTCGTGCAGGACGGCATGCTGACCATCAACCCGCCCGAAGACATGTCTGTTTCCGACGTCCTCGGCTACACCGTTCCCACCGTGATCGGAGGCGAATTCGCCGGCCGCGAACTGGGCAGCCTGACCATCAACGAACTCATCAACCTGATGATCTCCGTGCTGACCCACGACATCTGGGGAAGCCTCTCCGGCACGGGCGCCGCGGTTTTCAGCTTTGCGGCGTAAACGGCAAAACGCTCTTTCCGGGCACGTCCGGGCCGCGCGCAGCTGCGCGCGGCCCTTTTGTTCGGCCGGGCGCCCCGCCGGGATCGCCGAAAAAGCCCCCTTCACCCTGAAAAATTTTTCGGGAACGCGGTTTTTTATTGACTTTCCCGTAAAAATCCCCTATAATGATAACACTGCGCCCGAAAAAGGCGCAAAAGCCTTGCGTGCAACGCACGCCGAATACGACCGGGAGGTGAAAAACAATGAAATACGAGATGCTGTATCTGATCGACTCGTCTGTTTCCGACGAGGGGAAAGACGCGCTCGTCTCCAAGTTTGAAACCATCGTTTCCGACTTGGGAGGCAAAGTGCTCTCCACCGACAAGTGGGGCACCAAAAAGCTCGCGTACCCCATCAACTACAAGACCGACGCGTACTATGTGTTGATGACGTTCGATGCAAACGGCGACGCCGTCAAAGAGCTCGACCGTATCGCGGGCATTACCGACGAAGTTGTCCGCCGCATGATCACGAAAGCGCACTGAGGTAGGCCATGAACAAAGTATTTTTGATCGGAAACCTGACCCGCGATCCCGAACTGTCGGAAACGAACAGCGGGGTCCCCGTGTGCCGCTTCGGCATAGCGGTCAACCGCCGCTTTTCTTCGCAGGACGCCGAACGCCAGACCGACTTTTTTAACGTGACCGCCTGGCGCGCCCTCGGCGAAACGGTCTCCCGTTACACCCGCAAGGGCAACAAGGTGGCCGTGACGGGCAGCATCCAGATGCGCACCGTCGAAGATGCGTCCGGCCAGAAGCGCACCTATGTCGACATCATTGCCGACGACGTGGAATTTTTGACGCCGAAGGGCGGCAACGACGGCCGCGACGACGACTATTCCGCGCCCGCACCCAAAAAGAAACCCGCGCTCGAAGCGTTCGACGACGATTCGGACATCCCCTTCTGAGCGGCGCGGCCCCAAAATTTGAAAAGGAGTGAAAGAAATGGACGAGAAACCCGCAGTGAAACGGCCCATGAGAAGAGGTTCCCGCCGGAAAGTTTGCGCTTTCTGCCAGGAAAAGGTCGAGTTCATCGATTATAAAGACGTCAACCGCCTGAAAAAGTACATCACCGAAGGCGGCAAGATCCTCCCCCGCCGCATGAGCGGCACGTGCGCCATGCACCAGAGGGAGCTTTCCAACGCCATCAAAAAGGCGCGCATCGTCGCGCTGCTCCCCTTCCGCGGAGAGTAAAAAGAAAAAGCCAGGCGGCGCACCCGAACGGGTGCGCCGCTGTTTTTTTATCCTGTTTTGTGCTCCCCGCGGAACGCCTCCCCTGCCGGCGACGATACGGAAGGCCGTGCGCGGAGAGCTTTCCCGGAATCGCAGCCCGAAATTCTGCATCTTACGTTCCGCACTCCGCACGATTGCCCGCAAGGGCGCGCAGCCGAAGGGACCCGGCGCAGACAAGCGCGAGCGTCCGCAATTTACAGAAACTTCCCCGTCGCGCTGGCGGGGTTTGCGGCGATCTCGCCGGGCGTGCCGCACGCCACGACCCTGCCGCCCGCCTCGCCGCCGCCCGGGCCCATGTCGATCACGTAATCGGCGCTGCGGATCACGTCGAGGTCGTGCTCGATGACGACGACCGTCGCGCCGTGGCCGATCAGCGTCTGGAATACGCCGACGAGCGTCTTCACGTCGAGCGGGTGCAGGCCGATGGTCGGCTCGTCGAACACGAACACGGTATCCTGCTGGGCGCGGCCCATCTCGCTCGCGAGTTTGAGCCGCTGCGCCTCCCCGCCCGACAGGCTGGGCGTCTGCTCCCCGAGGGTCAGGTAACCCAGCCCGAGATCTTCCAGCACCTGCAGCCGCTGGCAGACGAGCTTCATGCCCCGGCAGGCGTGCAGCGCGGTGTGGATGTCCATGGCCATCAGGTCGGGCATCGAGTATTTTATTCCGTCCGCGCCCGTATAGCGCACCGACTGCGCCTCTTTGGCGTAGCGCGTGCCGCGGCATTCGGGACAGGGGATCTCCACGTCGGGCAGAAACTGCACGTCCAGGCTGATCGTGCCCGTACCGTCGCAGACGGGGCAGCGGAGCCTGCCCGTGTTGTACGAAAAATCGCCCGCCTTCGCGCCGCGGGCCTTCGCGTCCGCCGTGCGCGCGAAGATCTTTCGCAGCTCGTCGTGCACGTTCGCGTAGGTCGCCACCGTCGAGCGCACGTTGATGCCGATAGGCGTGGCGTCGATCAGCTTCGCCTGCGCGATCCCCTCCGCTTCGACGGAGCGCACGTGCGGCGGAAGCGGCCCGCCCCGGAAGTGCGCTTCCAGCGCGGGGATGAGGCTTTCGAGGATGAGCGTGGTCTTGCCTGAACCGGAAACGCCCGTCACGGCGGTGAGCCGCCCCTTCGGGATCGCGACCTCCAGCGGGCGCACCGTGTGGATCGCCCCCGTCGAAAGGCGGATGGTCCCTTCGGCGAACAGTTCGCCCGCCGCCGCCTGCGGGCGCAGTTTTTCATGCACCGTACCCGCCAGATAGGGACCGATCTTCGACTGCGCGTTTCCGGCGAGGGAAGAGACCGTCCCCTGCGCGATCACGCGGCCGCCGTCCGCCCCCGCCCCGGGGCCCATCTCGACGATCCAGTCCGCTTCGGACAGGATCTGCGCGTCGTGGTCGACCAGCACGACGGAATTGCCGTCGGCGACGAGGTCGCGCATGACACCGACCAGCCCGACGATATTGGAAGGGTGCAGCCCGATGGAAGGCTCGTCCAGCACGTACAGCACGCCCGTCGTGCGGTTGCGCACGGCGCGGGCGAGCTGCATGCGCTGCCGCTCCCCCGTCGAAAGGGTGGCGGAGGCGCGGTCGAGTGCGAGGTAGCCCAGGCCCAGATCGAGCAGCCGCCTGGCCACGGTGCGGAAGGATTCGCAGATGCTTTCCGCCATCGGCCGCATCTCCGGCGGCAGGCTCGCCGGCACGCCGTCCACCCACTCCGCCAGCGGCGAAAGGCTCATGCGGCACGCCTCGTCCAGCGAGATGCCGCGCAGGCGCGGCGCGCGCGCCCGTTCGTTCAGGCGCGTTCCGCCGCAGGCGGGGCAGGGTTCCTGTTTCAGAAATTTTTCCACCCGCTTCATGCCGCTCTCGTCCTTGACCTTCGCGAGGGCGTTTTCCACCGTATAGACGGCGTTGTAATAGGTGAAATCGAGCTCCGTGGCCACGTCCGAATTTTTGGCGCGGTACAAGATGTGCTTCTTTTCGGCGGGGCCGTTGAACACGATGTCCTTTTCCCTCTCGGTCAGGTCGCGGAAAGGCACGTCGGTGCGCACGCCCATGGCGCGGCAGACGTCCGTCATCAGCGACCACATCAGCGAATTCCACGGCGCGACGGCGCCCTCGTCGATGGTCAGGCTGTCATCGGGTACCAGCGTGCTCCGGTCGACCGTGCGCACGATGCCCGTCCCGCCGCAGTCGGGGCAGGCGCCCTGGCTGTTGAAGGAAAGTTCTTCCGCCGAAGGCGCGTAGAACGCGGCGCCGCACACGGGGCAGGTGAGCTCCTGCCCGGCGGCGACGGCGAGCGTCGGCGGGAGATAGTGCCCGTTGGGGCAGCGGTGGCTCGCCAGGCGCGAATACAGCAGGCGCAGGCTGTTCAGAAGTTCCGTACCCGTGCCGAAGGTGCTGCGGATGCCGGGCACGGCGGGCCGCTGGTGCAGCGCGAGGGCAGCCGGAACGTATAAGATCTCGTCTACCTGCGCTTTGGCGGCCTGCGTCATGCGCCGCCGCGTGTAGGTGGAAAGCGCTTCGAGGTAGCGGCGCGACCCCTCCGCATACAGCACGCCCAGCGCCAGAGAAGACTTCCCCGAGCCGGAAACGCCCGCGATGCCGACGATCTCGTTCAGCGGCACGTCGACGTCGATGTTTTTCAGATTGTGCACCCGCGCGCCGCGGATGCGGATGCTTTTCGGAGCCTCGTCCATGTTCCTTCCCTCCCGTCAAAAGGCGGCCCCTCTGCCCGGGGCCGCCTTTGATTATAGCACATTTTTCCGCCCGGGGCAACGCTCCGCCCGGCCCGGGCCGCAAAACCGACCGCTCGATCGGCTTTGCAAACGCGTGGGCGACAAAGCGCCCCGCGTTTCCTGCATGATCTCATGATCACCCGCGCTCAATTCTCCGTTTTTACGCGCCAAATTTGTATAAACGCTGCCGCATAATTATAAAAACATACGCCGCCGACGGAATGTTCCGCTTCGATCACATAATCATAGGCATGATAATCGTCCGTAATGTTTACGGCAACACAGGCGTTGTATGTGCCGTAATAATCGGAGAGGAAGACGCGCGTAAACGAACCTTCCGGCATATCGATGACTTCATCCAGATAGGTCCGCCTGAGCTTGTTCTGCGTATCCTCATCCAGCATTTCGGGGCTTTTGGGACTCGGCGTAAACGTTTCGTCCACACGTTCCGCATTCCCGCCCTGCGTGTGAAAATAATACGCGATATTTTTCAGGTCGGTTTGCGTCAGCCACCCGTTTTCATACGCCTCGTCCAACGAATAAAAACTTCCGACGGATTTTGCGTACCGCTGTTCGGGCGAACAGCCCGTGCAGCAGACAGCCGCGATCCCTGCCGCAAACGCAAGGATGACGCAGAGGCACTTTTTTATCGATTTTCCGTTCATCGAATCTTCCCTTCCTTTGTTTCAGATGCCCGCCGGAATAAATCCATGGAGTGGATATGGAGTTTGTCGTTGGCAGAATTCTCGGATTTTGTCCGCCCCGGGCCGTGCGTTCCCGCTCAGAACAGCCGGCGGGTCCCCGCGCGCACGGCGAGAGCCGCGCCGCCCGCCGCCAGAAGCTGCACGCCCAGCGCGACGGGCAGCACCGCCGCGTGGAAAGAAAAGGACGCCGCGCCGTACCCGAGCGCGGCGAGCAGCGAAAACCCGCCCCGGGCCGCAAGATATGCCAGCGGCAGCGCGAGCACCCCGCCCGCCAGCGATAAAAGGGCGGACTGCACGAATTCCGTCCGGGCAAGCGCCCCGCGCGAATACCCGCAGGCGAACGCCGCGCGGCAGAAGGCGCGCTTCTTCCCGTACAGAAAGGCGGACGCGCTGACGTCGGCCAGCACCGCCGCCGCCAGAAAGAGCACGAACACCACCGCCAGCACCGCCGTGATGAACTCGACGATGTCGCCGAACCGCTCGACGGCGTAGGGAGCTTCGCAGGCGGCGAACGCCGCGCTCTCCCCGACGGACGCGTTCAGCCGCGCCGCCACGGCCTCTTTTTCGGCATAGGCGCAGTAGGCGCGCAGTTCATAGAGAAAGAAGTCTTTGGTGCGGATCGCGTCCAAGTCGGCCCAGACGAACGAATCGGGCCCGCCCGCGGCGGTGCCGAGCTCGTCCGCCGCGACGCCCACGATCTGCGCCAGCGGCAGAAAATCGTGTTCGACGTATCCGATCTGCACGCCGCCGGAGCCATCTTCCCCTCCGATCTGCAGACCGCCCGAGTCCTCTTCCCCTTCGGGCGCGTCGTCCGCGCTCACGGAGACGATCATCTCGAGCAGCGTGGGCGCGGACAGCGTATAGCCGACGATGTCTGCCGCGTTGTCGAAGCCGTTTTCGCGCGCAAAGGTCTGCGATACGAGCACTTCGGGCAGGGAAGCCCCGCCTTCGGGCGCGCGCCCGTACAGCACCGCGCCGCCGCCGCGCGCGAGGTATCCGGTATGCGTCTGCGGCAGCGCGCCGCCGGGCGAGGCCAACACCGTCATGGTGCCCCATTCCCGAGTATAAGATACATCGTCCCCGGTGAGGGTGTATGCGCCGAGGAAGGAACAGCTGCCCGTCAGAGCGGCTTCATCGACCCCTTCCGTCTCCGAAACGGCCGTAAGCAGCGCACCGAGCGCCGCGGCATCGGGCAGTTCGGGATAGTCCGCGCCCCATTTTTCCGCCGAGCCGACGAACGCCGCGCCCGCATAGTTGGTACGAGGGTCCTCGTTCAGGAGCGATTCCGCGCCCGCCGTGCCCGCCGCCGAAAAGAGAAAACACACGCTCACGAAAAAGCAGGTCAGAAAGTACAGCAGCGCCAGCGAAAGCGCGAGCGCCGGCCGGCGCCGCAGGTTGCGCAGCGCCAGAACAAAACATCCGCGCGCCCTCACAGCCGCACCTCCCGCCCTACGCGGGCCGAAAACGCGCGCACGGCGCACATCGCCGCGGCGGCGGCCAGGTAGACGGAAAACCCTGCGCCGAGGTAGGCCGCCAGCGGGGGCGGCGCGCCGAACTGCATGCCCATGATGGCCGAAGAGAGCGCCTCGACGATCGCCCGCCAGGCATAGAACAGCGGCACCGACACCGCCAGGGAAAGCGCGCCCGCCGCCGCGAGCACCAGCCAGTTGAGCCAGAACACGCCGCTGCGGTGCGCTCCGCACAGCCGCAGCACGGCGTTCTGCCGCTCTTTGGAGACGAAATACGCCCCGAACAGCCGGACCGCCAGCAGCACGGCGAAGGCACAGCCCAGTACGGCGACCGCCGAAACGCCCGCCGAGAGCAGCCCGAACCCGCGCACCAGCCGCACGGCACCGTCGTCGTCGGCATATTCGCCCTCCTGCAGCAGCGAAAACACCGCCCGCGCGCCCTCTGCGGGCACCGCGGCAAAGTAGCTTTCCGCCTGCCCGCCCAAAACCGCGAAGGTCGGCGCGGCCGCGCCGATCCGCCGGGCAAACGCCGGGGAAAACACACCCGCCACCGCGTACTCCGCCCCGCCGACCGACACGCGCTGCCCCGGCGCCCGCGCGAGGTCTGCGGCCGACCAGACCAACTCCGTGCCGATGGGCAGCTCTTCTTCCGAAAACAGCCAAACGGCGGCCTCGGCGCTGAGCCAGATGTCGCCTTCGGTCCCGCCGCCGAACCCGCGCCCGGCGGCAAACGCGTCGGGGCAGGCGGCGTCGAACGCGGCGTCGGCAAAGGCGACGGAAATGCCGCGCAGCGGCTGCGGAAGCACCAGGCTGCGGCCGTTCGCGGCGATCTCCACGTTCCAGTCGCGCCC
>ERZ1090861.1479-NODE-1479-length-11869-cov-4.355341_pt1 | contig 11869 bp, 15 predicted proteins | sample MGYA00478482_ERZ1090861 | MGnify/ENA primary metagenome ERZ1090861 (study PRJEB33644, sample SAMEA5815744) | chicken gut metagenome | biome: Chicken; feature: Gastrointestinal Tract; material: Caecum | place: Ireland | collected 2019-01-01 | study: A study of... | reverse complement strand
CTTCCTTACTGCACCGTAAAGAGTCACCGTGTCTGAATATCTGAATGAGAATATCCGGGTCTGATATTTGCGGAAGCGTGCTGTCTTTTATGCGTAAATCAGATTCGCCAGCACTTCCTCCTCGGCTGCGTTTTTCAGGTTGTTCATCATCTGTACCCACTGCATCGGATTTTCCGCTTTCATTTTCTCGGTTACTCCAAGGCTCAGTGCCATCCGGGATATGCTCTGCGAAATCTGTTCTTCCGCCGTCTCGTCGATCTCGTGGAGATACTGATTCAGCCTGCCCTCGGTCAGGATTGTCGTATAGGTTCCCTTGCGGTGCTCCTTCATGAATTTCAGACGCATCTGACCGTACTTCCCGATGGGATGATCCGCCTGTTCGGGAAGCTCCAGATTCGGAAGCCTCATTCCGTTTTCGGTTCTGTAGCTCAATTCCATAAACTTTCCCTCCGTTTTCTTTGATTTCGCCCCCATTATATCCCTTTTGTGCTTGCCTGTCAAATGTGCGATTTTCATTCTGAACCGATTTTTCTATACTCCTGACTGTTTTCTCTATCTCCCGCAGACAGATTTCGGAAACAGAGCTCGCGGCGCTTCCCAGGATATTGACCGTAGCCGGTGTGTTGAACTCACGCACCCAATCAAAGGAGGTTTTGCCCACCAGTGTATCGGCGTCCAAACCAATACGGGCAAGAACAAGATACGCAACGCTCGCCTGTACGGTCATCAGCAATTTCATACGGAGATGATTCTCATCCAGTTCCTCAAGATAGCTTCCCTCTTTTGCAGCCTGAAGATCCTTCAGGTAATCCTGAATATGATCTGCTCCAAGCGCAATGGATGCGGCAATCACAGTATCCGAGACATTTTCTCTCGTCTTGTCATCCAGAATGAACCGGTTCTGCAAGGCTTCCATGACGTCAGCTTCATATTCAGGTTTGAAGCGCCAGATGTCAAATCCTCTGTTCTCTCTGTGATGCGTATCCAAAACGTCAAAAACATGGGCAAGGCAGGGTTTCCCGTTCTCCTCTCTGATCAGGGCAATCCCCGTAGCTCCCCGGTTTACCCAGCGTCCGAATCTTTGATTCCACAGTTCAATCCCGGCACAAGCGGTTGCCTGCGGACGCTGGGCATAAATCAATATCTGGTCGGCAAACGGGTATTTATACTGATACGCCGCAGAATGCAGAAAAGACATCCAGTTTTCCGCACTTGCCGTAATATCGTCCAAAGTCTCCCGATAAAGCCCGGTGATATAATCAATCTTCCGCACATCATTCCTCCCTAATCTCTGTAAATCTTCTTAACAGGAGCAGAAGCATCAGATAATCATCATCGTTTGCCTCTGCCTGCCTGTAAGCCTTTGTATCATCAATCGGTTCTCCACAGACCAACTGCTTCAACAAACCGAAATTTTTAATCAACCAGACAACAGCCTCCCGCTGTCTGTTGTTCAGCTTTTCCAACTCATTGACGACTTCATCCTTTACCATATTCGGCACCTCCGTTTTTTGTATCATTTTACCGGATACATCCGAAGCCGTCAAGAATGCAAATTATCCTCGCTCATATACCCTGACATTCTGTTTTTCGGTTGGGAATTCCCAACCATACACCTTCCCTATAGCCGGTCCGAGTTTATCGGTCAAACGGTCAATGTCCTGCTGTGAAGCCTTTCCTTTATATAGCTTTCCAAGCAGCTCATCCCGATCATCGTATGAAGCGGCTTCCTTGAAGACGCGATAATAAATATAGTTTGTTCCGTCATGATGAATCTCACGACATCGGAATTCCCCATCCCTGTCAACATACCATTCGGCATAATCGCAGTCAGTCGTCAGGCAATCTGATATTTTGCAGTTTTCAAACACCTTATATCCTGTCACCCTCCCGTTCCATCTGCCAATATCTCCGATTGCAACAATATCTTCACAGGGAATGTCCAAATTCATCCTCTCAACCGACAGATATTCACGATTCAGTTCTATCATCATATCGTTGTATTCGTCCCTTGTCAGACCCGGATGCTCTGCCTTAAGATCACCGATCCAATCCTCGAGATCAAGGTCAATGTTTTGCCAGATGACACGCTTCTCCGGAAAAGGCTGAACATGCGCCCTCATTGCCTCGATTCTTTCGGCAAACTCGCAAATATGAAAGGCATGAATACCGACAAGAACATGGTAGCTATCAATATATTTACATGTCTCTGCTTTTTTCTCACCGTCGGGATAGCAGATCAGGATCTGCCCACCGTCAGGAATTATGAATTTCTCCCTGTATTCCGGCGTGATAAACCGTATCTCTTTCGGTTCATTCAAAGTCGATTCATCCAGCACCGAAAACACACCGTACTGATCCTTATATAAATATCCCATCAGCGTTCCTCCCTGCTTCGTGATTTCTTCTGCTTTGGCTGTGTGGGCATTTCTTTCTGCTCTGCGACTTTTCGTGCTTCTACTGCCTGCAAGTATTCCTTATTCCAAGTGGCAACCACATCGTCTATAATCGCGCTGTACTCGCCCTCTTTATAATACTGATTGACGGGAGCTTTCATAAGGCCCTTGTCAAGCAGTTCACGGATAGCAACCGCAGAATCACAATCCTCCTCAAAGCAAAGATAGCGACCTTCGATAAAGCCTACCGCTTGTGCCTCTTTGGAAAGATATTCATCGGCAAGCTCACGCATTATCATAACGCCGCCGTGTCTTGCAGTCTGAACCTCAAAGGCACCGTAGCAAAGCATTTTACAATGATCTACCGTTCCCCATGGGGAATACATTGGTTCTACCATCAGCGTTCCTCCTGCTCCCTCGGCTTTTTCTGAATCAGCTTTCCGCTTTCATCATAACTTTGTGGATATGCAGCAGGGACATTCCAGCCGAACATCGACCCTGCTTTCATCGCTTCCGCCTGTGCGGGATTTACACCAAGCTCCCGGTTCATTTCATTTGCAGCCCTGCCGTTTCCCTGTTTTCGGATTGGCGTATAGCCGCTTTCCGCAAAGTCTATTCGGATTTCTTCTTTGGTCGTGGGAAGATACGCATAGCAATATCTCGGAAGTCCTCTGTTCTTTGCAAGCTGATTCATCAACATTTCCTTGTCATAGCAAAAGACATAGAAATTATAATCACCGGGAGAAGGGATACAACGCAAATAAAGGGCGTAGTCCTGCGTGAGAATACGGAATCCCCATTGTTCGCCATAAGGATGTGAGACCTTGCATTGAGGTTGAGCACGACAGTATGCTCTCATACTTTCACGGTCAGAGAGAACACCACACGGTTCTCGCATCTCATTGATAATGGCATCAAAGATTACTTTGAATTTCTCGTCGTTCAGTTCATTGAAATTGTGGGGAAACCAAGTAGTCCAAAACTCTTTGCCACCGCCACCAAAATCTCCTCTCAGATAGCCGATACATCCAAGTTCTTTTTCCTCGTCCTTATTGAAAAAGAAAAGTTCTTTTTCCTCTTTCATTTTAATAGGTTCAAGTACCAACTTATCTCCTTCTTTCCCTCGGTTCTTCCACGGGAACGTAGAAGTGCCCGTTCTCGTCATAATTTCCCGGATCTGCCGCAGGCGTATCCCACCCGTAAATCACTCCGTTTTCCATAGCTGACACCTGCTCTGCCGAAAGATTCAAAGCCTGATTCTGTTCATCGGCAAACCTGCGGTTGTCCGCCATATTTCCACCATACTGCGGAAAGCTCTCATACATGTCCTCACCGTAGCGGATAAGGATGCGCTCTCCCGTATATTTCAATACGCCGTAGCAGTATTCAGGAAGTCCCTTTTCCGCGGCAAGATTTGTCATCAGTATGGTTCTGTGGTAGCAATATATCGTCACCTGACGCTTGACATTCCATGGCGTCAGAGCAATATACCAAGCGAAAGCCTCGGTCAGCACCCGGAATCCCCAGCACTCACGGTTGAAGGAATATGGGATATGGTCATGAAACTTATCCCGGCAAAAAGCATTCAGATCGGCAAGCGTGCGGAGCATATACTCCGCATGTTCGCCTGAAAGAAAGATACAAAGTTCCTCCCATTCATTCCGGAAACGATTGTCAGCTTCACCGGACATTTCCGTAAAAACAATTCTGTCGTCCTCTGTAAAGCTGCCCTTGAGCCAGCCGATCAGTCCTTTTTCTGTTCCGTCCTGCCCGGTAAACAAAAACCTCTCCGCCCACAGCATCAGACATTCAAGTTTCATCTTCCATGCTCCCTTTTTCTTTCTTTTCGGGAAGCGTGAGGAACGAGAACAGGCTCCCCGCCTTAATTGCCTCCTGCAATTGGCAAATAGCAGTCAATTCTGTTTTACTCAGATTTGGAATGGAAAGAATATCTTTCAGCTTCAAAGACGATACCGCCTTCTCTGTCGTGATTCCGGATTCAATCAGCCTGACAATCAGCTTCAGATTACCTTTATTCACTTCCGCCATTTACCGTTCCTCCCGTCCCTGCCTCTGCCTGTTGTATTCCGCAGTTTTGGGAATGTATGGAACGGCACGCAGCTTGCCGTTTATTTTGAATAACATCTGGGGCCAGTGAAATTTCTGTTCATATCGCTTCAACTGTTCTTCCGTCAGGCTGCCGAAAGCCTCTCCCGAACAATCGCAAATAAAAAAGGGACCGCAGATTGCCTCGATTATCTCCCCATTCTCATCATATATTGCACGGTTGAAGTCCATTCCGTTGATTTTTCCCTCATCATTACAAACAAGACAGACAGCCTCGTCAAACGGATAATACGGTTCAATATCTCCTTTGACCGCGTTCTGCATTTCTTCCAACTCGTTCGTCAGCTCAGTGATGCGTGCAAACTGTCCCGGCTCCACATAAACCACCCGTATTTTTTCTTTTTCCATTATTCCCTTGCTTCCCTTTCTTTTTGTTTCAGTTCTCTGTTGATTTTTTCAAGCGTTTTCTTCGCAAACTCCGGAAGTTTTTCAATTGGTACAATCCCCATGACATCGGGACGGTTAATCCTGCACTTTTCTCCGGTATAAAGATTCCACCCATAGCACGCTCTGCCCCGGCTGTTTGCTTCCACGCCGAAACCACTGTTGACATAAAAAAGCTGATTGGATATATCCCTGTATCCGTGTACAAGGCTTTTTTCTGTAACTGCCACCACTTTTCTTTTGATGCTCATATTCCACGGAGCCGGAATGACGTCCTTTTCATGAAGGCAGGAAATATCCGCAAGCCATATTTTGTTTTTACGTTCCTCAATAAGTCCGGCTGCGTCTTTGATCTGTTCGGCATAAGAGGTCAGCGCCTCCGTATAATTGTCGTAACACATCATCTGATCACAGACAGGATCAATATATCCCTCGGTTTGATATAGAAAGACCGAATACGGATATTCTTCCGATTGGTCTTCGGAAATACCAAAGCATACGCGCTGAGTTCCCACCCAGACAGATGCGTCGATCACATAACCGTTCAGCATTTCTCTCTCACTGTCCATATTTTCACCCCTGACGCCAATCGTCGTATACGGTTCCACTGATGTTCACCGTGTTGGAATTTCTGATTGCCGTAATCATTCCCGCCGGCGTCCAGATTTCGGTTGCCACTACATTGACAACATATGTCCCGTCGTCATACCACAGGGGGATATAATGGAGTCGTTCGTTTCCGTCCGCGTCCGCATTTTCCTCAAATTGATATTAACCGTTTTCATACACAAGTGTTCGGAACTCACCGGAAGCAGTCAGGTATTTGTATTCAGGAAACCTCGCATATACCGACTGAACGTCCGTATAGGAAGCTGTTGTCGGGGTGCTGCATCCGTCCATCGTTTGAACAGTCGGTGAGAACGAAACGGTGATACCGTATCCGGATTTCATTGTCCATCTGCCGTTGATATATTCTGCTGTTGCGCAGGTACTGCCGGGAGTGATCACTGGATCGCCCGAGGATACTTTGACGCCGTACTTCTTCAGAACAAATTTCCCGTTGATATATTCCCACACCGTCCAGCTTGCACTTCCGACGCTCTCATCCGGCGCGCCGATTTCCGTATATCCCGCCGGTTTTCCGCTGACAAAGCCCTGATTGGGCGTCTGAGAGGAAACCATTTTTCCAATCGTGCCGGTCAGTGTTGCCGTGTTGTCCGCAAGGTTATATTCCTTCAGACTCCCATCGGCATTGACGCTGCATTCACAGTACACCGTCCTGCCGTTCAGTCCTTTCGGAACTTCCCATTTGAAATACACCAGGTTGGTCTCCCCTTTGGGTACGACAACATCATTCCATATCTGTGAATGAATGATTACCTTTTGCGAACCGTTGTAGTAATATACCTTGAATTCCGCGTCTGCTCCCGTGCCCGGAATCAGATCACGTTCACTGTCATTGGAGATCAGATAGCTTGTGACCACAGTGACTCCCTCTTTATATTGTCCGTTTGCCGGAACGGTCTCAATTCCAAGGACATAATCATCCCGTTTGACATGCATGGTTGTCGTCAGACTGTTGTCCGTGGAATTTGTTTCGTAACTACGGCTGTACCAGTTGATTCGCACCTCCACTTTGCGGTCTCCCGTTACGGTTCCCACATTCACCCGGAAAGTCAAACGTGCCAGTCCGTAAGCGGAAAAATCCACATATTCGGTGTCCATCAACGACCCGTCAATATAGAGCTGAACAGGAATATCCGAATATGCGTTTTTCCTGTCCCAGTTGTCTGCTCTGACCTGTATCGCAACCGTCTCATTCTGAAAGATTTCCGACTTGGATATTGTCAGATCGGAAACCGAAAACTCATAATTGTCCTTCTCCCATACGGCATACAGAACGTCGGAGGCATTTTTCGTATATACATCTCCCGGCTTATATTCGGGACTGGTCGCATTGCTGCTCGTTGACCAGCCGAGAAAGGTATATCTTGCTCTCGTAGGCTCTGTCCTTGTCAAAACCAGATTCATGTCGTGCCTTTTGGTCTGTGCGGGCGGAACGCCGGTCCCGCCGTTGGCGTGGTATCGGATGGTATACGTTGCCGGACTGCTCCAAATCGCATACAGAGTCTTTGAAGTTCCCATCTTCACTTTTTCCCCCGGCTGATAGTCCGGGCTTTTGTCAGTGCTGTAGGTTCCCCACCCAAGGAAGGTACAGCCGCTTTTTGTCGGAACCGTATCCGGAATTGTGACCTCATGGTCATACCAGTATGCAACCGTTTCTGTCGGCGCTCCTGTTCCTCCGTTCGCGTGGAAGCGGAATTCACACCAATCCACTTCATATTTGTATGTCACCGTAATAACCCGGTTTTCAATATGGGTCAGCGCGCCGTCTTCCGCCTCGTTATACTCTGTCCAGCTCGGATGATCTTTTCCTGACCAGGACGCCCATACAATATCCCATTCCATACATCCATTCGTGGAATCAATATTTTCATAATCACCGATCCATGACATAGACCAGTTCCCTGAGAATCCGCGTGAGTACGCTGTGTTCAGCGTCCAGCCCGTATAGGTCTTTGCTCTCGTGGAATAATAGTCGCCGCAGTGAATCACTTTTGTGGTTGAATCCGCAAGAACGTCATTCCGGATTGCTCCGTTTGTCCCGATCCGGTACTCTTTATAGTGCTTCTCCTGAATTGTAATTTCGTCAAACGGACGCATGACAACGGTTACATTCATTGTATCTTTACTGAGCGCCGTCCGGAAATAATAATTTACATCAATGTCTCCCGTTAATTGCGAGCCGCCGCTGATTCCTTGCAGCTTGCACGTCTCCCATAACCCTTGATCGCTTGAAAAAGCAACGATGTCATAGTTATAAATGCTGATCATAAAGAAGGTTTCTTCACCCCTTTTGGTCATCACATTCACTCTTTTGAGCAGTCTGCCGCTTTCGTCCTGACAGGTCACAACAATGGTACGGTTACATTCTCCGGCGTCAAACTCATATTGCGTGGACGTGGTCCCGTCCGGCTCATAGGTTGCCGCATTGGAACAGATGCTGAAAGCAGCGAACAGGCAAATCATAAATACTGTCATAAAGAGAATCTTTAAGATTTTCTTCTTCATGCCATTTCCTCCGCCGCAAAGACATATGAATAATCGTTTCCGCTTTCCCATCCGAATGCCTTTTCAACCGTCCGGGCAAAGCTGTCCTGACTTGCTCCTTCTTCCGGAATACACTGTTCGATACGGACACAGACCGTATCAAAATCCTCCTGCATGATTTCGTTGCGGAACAGATAATAAAATCTTTGCACCTGCCTGATCGCTTTGGGTGAATATCCGTTTCCCGCAAAGCGGTTGATAAGGAGGATGATCCAATCCAATATTTCGTTGACGGTATCTTCTTCCCCCTTCTGCTCCATGTAGGTTATTTCGGCAATGATTTCCTCATCCAGATAGACTTCATATCCATCTTCCAGATCAACGACAGGAGCTGTGGGCTTTCCGGAAATGGTTGTATCGGATTCTGTTTCCTGTTGGAAATCACTTTGCCCAACCGTAACAGAGCCGGACTCCACCGTCTCGTCCGGTTCAGAGGGATTCCGATTCAGCATTGCCGCAGCTCCGGCGACAATCATGATTGCCAATATCAGACATACAATGATTACAATCGCTCGTTTATTCATCCTTTTGAATCTCCTTGGTTTCGTATTCTATGGTACGGTCAATCACTTCCGGCTCCGGATTTCGGGTCATTTCACTCACGTCAATATCCGGATTTCCCTGCTCTCTGGCAGTGACTGCCGGTTCGTCTTTGATGTCCGGTACGGTAATATCCTGACCGGGGGCGGAGACGTCGGAAGTTTCCGATCCCTTTGCTTCTGTCTGCTGCGGGTCAGCAGTATCCCGTTCGGCTTGTTTTCTGGAAACATCCAGAACAATTGCGCCGACGATAATGGCTGTCATCAGCAGGCAGACAACCATACAAATGATCGCTGTTTTCTTTTTCATCATTCTCCTCCTGTAATCGGTTGGTAACGGGACACAATGGTAACCGGAACATAGATGTCTGCAATTTTCCGGTTGAACAGCTCAAACGGAATGGATATGACATAATCCACCATTACGCCGAATCGGTCTCCGGTCAGCTCGCTTACTCCGGACTGTATCATCACATAGGAATCGCTCTCATTATGAAGCAGATCATATACGCCTTCCGTCAAAGCGTCCCTGTCAAGATATTGTCCCCATGCTTCTCCCTGCTTCAGAGAATCATATTCCTCCATTGCATAACGGGTCAGATACCCGTCTATCCTCAACTGCATTTCATTTTTCTGCGTTCGCGCAATATGGTAAACCGTGACGTACTGTACGGAAACGGCAACCAGCAGCATGACAAATATGAGCAGTACACAGGTCAGAATATAGCTGAACCCTTTTTGATTTGCAATCGCGTTCTTTGCTTTGCTCATATCCGCCCCCTATTTCCAATACACACGGGACAAGCCGGATTTTGTAACCGAAAGTCTGAACGGCAGTGAAAATCCGCCGAATCCGGGCAATGTCACCTCATGTGTCAGTGTGCAGGTGATGACGTCTCCGAACTGTACCTTTGCTCCCTCGTAAAAGTCCGCTTCAAAATCCTTCTGCGGGATAAACCCAAGCTCAGCGCACAGCTCATCAAATCTCTTTCCCACCTCCTCATCAATTCTGCCGGACATGGTAGCGGCCTCAATGATTTCTTCGCACATATAGTTCAGATCCTGCTTCACCTTCAGGATGGACCATGCGTTGACAATGAGCGTCAATAAAAAAGCGATGACAAGCACCGCCACCGCAACATCAATATATCCTTCCGCCTTTTTACTTTTCAGAATGCTTTTCATTACTGCCCACCTCATCAGAACAATGTTCCCACAGACGTCAGAAGTACCTGTCCGAGTACAACGACATAAATCAGGATGAAGCAGAACAGCAATGCCATTGACAGCCTGCGCACCTTACGCGGAACGGCTTTTGCCTGTGCCTTCAACTGCTCTCTCTGGTAGTCTGCGAACTTCATTGCCGTGGTTGCCCAGTATACCTCCATATCATCTCCCCTGACAACACCGATCAGCCCTCTTGTTACATCGCTCATCATTGTGGAGCCGACACGGGATTCCAAGCGCGTCAGGGCAACCTCTTCATTGCCCGAACGCATGTCCGCGATGGTGATTTCCAGTTCTTCTTTGAGTTCAGTACAAGTAGTGTCCTTAAAGGCTTCCAATGCATATACGGCTCCCTTCCGGTGCTTCAACGTTTTTTCGATAGAACTCACAAGACGGGGCAATTCATACTCAATCTTCTTGCGCTTTGCTGCAATGATTTTGGTAACTTTCTTTGATTCCGTGACATAAATTACAACCGCAACAAAAACTATAAACAACCCGATCAATTTCACAATAAAAAAAGCGGGGACAGCCAAAATACCGATTGCAAGCGCCTTGACAATCGCGTTCGACACATATAGCTCCGCAGACATATCCATTCCCGCCGTTCGCAGGTCTGCTTCAAGCTGCGCCTTTTTGTACTCATTGAGCTTGATCTTCGCCGACAGCTTTGCCGCCAACTCTTTCAGATAAATTTCAATTGCGCTTGTTTTCTTATCTCCCTTTTTTCCAAGATTGTTTGCCGCTTTGGACGCCTTCATGGTCGGCACCCTCATGACGTCGGCAAGAATACACCCAATCCCCACTGCCGCGAAAAGACCGATGAATATCTGTAAAACAATCATTGTATCACCTCTTTCTCCATCTCAAGCCTGCCCTTCTCACCTTTTATATTCGACCGGTTTCGTAACCTTCACCATACGGATCGCCGTCACAATGATAACCACTCCGCAGACGGCAAGCACAATTTTCCCGAACATTGTATGCATGAGTGCATCATACCAGTCTTGATTCACACAATACAAAAGCGGAATATTTCCGATAACCATGATTACCATCATGAAATATTCCCTTCTCGCCTCCGACAGCATGGTTTTGAGCTGATTGTTTACCAGTCGGACGTCGGTGAGCTTTGAAACCACAGGCATCAGGGTATCCTTTAATGTTCTGTCATTCTGGCAGGAAATCAGCGTGTCGCACCATTCTTCATAGATACTGTTCCTGATCTTCTCTTTCAGGTGATAGATCGCTTGCCTCATGTCCGGTGAAATCACCGTAGCTTCCGCAAGAAAGCTCTCAAAAATCCCTCTGACCGGAGGCTTGAGATAGGATATATTCTCCTGCACCGCATTGACAAGATTATCGCTCCTTACATATGAGGTAGTGATGATGGAAAGTGCCGTTTCAAGTTCTCCCCTGACCTGTGATTGATAAACCGACAGTGTTTTTGCAAGATACGCAAACGGAATTATGGCAAAAGCCGCTGCGAGCACCGGAATTAAAAACAGATTCTCAATTGCAATTGCGATGATGCAGCCCGCTATCATCATCAGCAGCGCCGATGCACAGGCTATCGAAAACTGCTTCTCTTTTCCCGTCTCCTGTAATGCCCGGCGCAGCCGTTCCAATTCAGACAGAATCCGGTTCTTTCTTTTCTTCCCTCTTGCCATCATTGCCTGCTCTTTGAGGGTATGCGGCTTTGTAAAAAGCTCGGATATATCCGAATTGACCTGTTCCAAGGTCAGTTTTAATAAACAAATGATGCCGATTACGGCAAGTATAAATCCAAGGATATATAACGCTGTCATAAAAATCAATTCTCCTTTCTTCGATTTAATTTCCCAAGCAGCTCCTGTGGAATCCCCCCGCGCATCAGCTTGGCACAGAGATTTTCCGACAGACTGTTTTCTCTGATAAACTCTCCGAATATGCGGAACTGACCGTCCACGTACTCGTTTCTGTGAATCTGATAGCGGTAGAGCGTTCTGTACTCAAGCTCTCCGTCATCGTGAACGATGCACTCGG
>ERZ1090861.1472-NODE-1472-length-11918-cov-13.526090_pt1 | contig 11918 bp, 11 predicted proteins | sample MGYA00478482_ERZ1090861 | MGnify/ENA primary metagenome ERZ1090861 (study PRJEB33644, sample SAMEA5815744) | chicken gut metagenome | biome: Chicken; feature: Gastrointestinal Tract; material: Caecum | place: Ireland | collected 2019-01-01 | study: A study of... | reverse complement strand
CTGTCCCCCTCTTCTGAAAGGCGCATCCAAAAACTCTCCGGACTTCCGTTTTTCTCTTACTCAGTCCGGAATTTTCCTTCGCAAATCCTCATAAACCAAAAAAGAAAGGGGTGCTTTAACGGCGGAGACGGCAGGTGATCCAGGCAGTAGTGATGCTTTAGATCCGGTCAGCTGCAGTCGGAAAAGCCATCGCTTCCGAACATCAGCACAGTACAATATTCATCAGTAAAGTTCCCCTGATTATTCCCTTTATGAGGAATTGCGAAAGGAATTTCCGCATTGGGAAAAAGCAGAAATATTCAGGAACTTCTTGCGGATAGAATACACAGGAGATACGGGATGCGGGATCCTTGTGACTCGGAGGAATCTGTCAGAAAAACAAAGGATCTGATGTCTGATGTTAAGGCCTGAGATGAATCTGCCCGAACGCAGTGAGTTTTCATCTCAGGCCTTGCTTTTAATCAGATTTCAGATCCTTTATTTTTCTCAGATTCCGGAATGGAACAAGGATCCCGCATCCCGTATCTCCGTCCCGTTCTATCCAGGAAAATCTGAATATTTTCCGCTATTTCTTAATTTAAGTTCCCTTCGACAAATCCGAATTATTCTGTCAATCCTTCTGCTTTGATAACGTCGATTACCCCATCTACATATTTTTCGCAGATTTCATCTGTAGCGGCTTCTACCATAACACGGATTACCGGCTCTGTACCGCTTTCTCTTACAAGGATACGGCCTTCACTGCCGAGTTCATCGGCTGCTTTCCGGACTGCCGCTGTGACTGCCGGGTTCTCTCTCGCGGTCTTTTTATCTTTCACCCGGACATTCTTCAGAATCTGAGGATAAATCTTTACCTCATCGGCAAGTTTGCCCAGAGACTGTTTTTTCTCAAGGATTACTTCCATAAGCATCAGTGAAGTAAGGATTCCGTCTCCGGTTTTGGCATGTTTGCTGAAAATGATATGTCCGGACTGCTCGCCGCCCAGTACAAATCCGTTTTTCATCATATTTTCATATACATATTTATCGCCCACTGCTGTCTGTTCATATTTCATGCCGATCTTATCGCAGGCTTTGTACAGACCCAGATTGGACATAACCGTTGTAACAATTGTGTTATCCTCCAGACGGCCCTGCTCCATCAGATATTTTCCGCAGACATACATGATCCGGTCGCCGTCCACTACATTTCCATTTTCATCTACGGCAATACACCGGTCCGCATCTCCGTCATAAGCGAAGCCTACGTCCAGGTTGTTTTCTTTCACAAACTGCTGGAGTACATTGATATGAGTCGAACCGCAGTTCGTATTGATATTTGTTCCGTCCGGTTCATTGTTGATCACATATGTTCTTGCGCCAAGGGCATCAAACACACTTTTCGCGATGGAGAATGAACTTCCGTTGGCGCAGTCCAGTCCCACCTTCATATCTTTGAAAGAGCGGGTTGCCAGAGAAATAAGATGGCCGATATATCTGTTCCGCCCGGCAGAATAATCTACTGTGCGTCCGATATTTTCCTTTACCGCCAGAGGAAGGTCCCCGGTTTCTCCGTCAATGTATGCCTCGATCTTCTCCTCGACTTCTGCCTCCATCTTGTGTCCGGCGCTGTTGATGATCTTGATTCCATTGTCGTAAAACGGATTGTGGCTTGCGGAAATCATAATACCGCAGTCGAAATTTTCTGTTCTTACCACATAAGATACGCTGGGAGTTGTAGTTACGTGGAGAAGGTATGCGTCTGCTCCGGAAGCAGTCAGGCCTGCCGCCAGCGCATACTCAAACATATAGCTGCTTCTTCTCGTATCCTTGCCGATTACAACCCTGGCTTTATGATCCTGTCCGAAATACCAGCCGAGATATCTGCCTACTTTAAATGCATGTTCTACCGTCAGGACTACATTCGCTTCGCCGCGAAAGCCATCGGTTCCAAAATATTTACCCATAACTTTATCCTCTTAATCTCTTCGTTTTATTTGTATGCCTTAAATCAGATGAAAATATCTGTTTTTCACACAGTCTATATTATATTACTATTACAAAGAAGTTACAACTATTTCTTGTTTGTTACATAAGGATATGACTTCTTCTTTACTTTCCTTTACTTTCTTTTTACCTTTAACGGAAATATCTCCCCACAGAGAAAGACCGCTTCTCTTTTCGCCTTGCCGGGCAGCAATACAGACTGATAATATCTGCCCGTTTACGCTCAAAAGAGCGTTTACGAACCGGGCTTTTTCCGATATACTGTTTATGGAAAATAAATCTGTTATTTGGAGGATATTTAATATGATAAAACTCATAGCCAGTGATCTGGACGGCACTCTTCTCCACAACGGAGAACAGAGCCTGTCTCCCAGAGTGCTGGAACTTGTACACAGACTGACAGAAAAAGGAATCCGGTTTATCGCCGCCAGCGGCCGGCAATATGACAATGAACAGCGCCTTTTTAAGGGAATTGCCGACAAGATTTCCTATATAGCCGAAAACGGCGCTCTGTGCGTTCATGAAGGAAAGATAATCTTCCGTTCTCTGCTCAGCGATGATCTGATTCAGCGCATTATCGCAGAGATCAGAAAAACGCCGAATTTTGACATTCTTCTTTCCAGAGAGGATACTTCCGTAATCGAAAACCGTAATCCGGCATTTGTAAACCATATTTGTAATGTAATGGGAAATACAACTGAAATTGTAGATGATATTTCAAAGACGAAAGGGCCTTTTATTAAAATCGCGGTCTGCAATCTGGTTGACAGCCACCAGGTCATCCTGGACTATCTGAACCACCTGACTGACCTGTTTGCCCCGGAAATCCGGGCTGTTACTTCCGGGAATATATGGATTGATTTCATCCCGCCTAATGTAAATAAAGGGACCGCTCTTCAGACATTTCTTGCTTATTTTCATATCAGCGCGGAGGAATGTATTTCTATGGGCGATCAGTACAATGATATAGAGATGCTGGAAGCAGCGGGGACAAGCTATGCTGTCCCCGGCTCGGCTCCCGGCGTATCGGATCACTCCACACATGCCGGGATATTTGCTGAAGATGTGCTGGAAGAAGTTCTGAGGGGAATGCAATGAATGAAATCAGGCACAGAACGGAATTCCGGATTCCGCTCTGCGCCTTTTTCTTTTCTGAAAATATACTCATTTTATTTTAATTCTATTACTGCATAAGGTTTATTATCCCCGTCACAGAGCTCAACCACTGTCCTGTCATTTTCCTGAGACAGACGGGGAAAGATCATGTCACCCAGCACGGCTGATTTTTTGTAATCCACTCTTGCCTGACGGATCTGTACGTCTCCCGGAAGCATTTCCAGAGCCATCTGCACATACTGGCAGTTGTTTACATGCTCATTTGTATCGATATGATACTTCCGCACCGGGAAAGGTTCCCGCTCCCCGCTTTCTGACGGAAGCTCAATTTTTCTCCCCTCATAGGGCATGTCCAGAGGAGCTTCTGTTCCGTATGGTTCGATATGCTCCGGAGTCGGACGGGCGGGCCGTCCTTTTTCCAGATCCATAAATACCCAGATGGAATTGGCGCAGGCAATCTGTTTTCCGGCTTCATCTTTCATATAGAAGTTACGATTTCCGTAAAGGCCTTTGAACTCCGTAGCAAATGTACCTGTGGTAATTTTTTCGCACAGTCCGGGATAACGGTTTACTATGATCTGCCAGTAGGAAAGCACCCATGCTTTCCTTTCCTGTTTCAGCCGGTTCATTCCCAGCCCTATCGCTTCTGAATGAAATGTGCTGCAGTCCTGGAAATAATTAATCAGCGCCGGCAGCGTCATGGTTCCTCTGTGGTCAATCTCACTGTAGCGGACTCCTGCGTCAAATTCAAATCTGTTATTCTTCACGCCTGTCATACAAGTATCACTCCTTATTTTTTGCAACATAATCGTACTCGGCAGTTATTACACACTCATATCTGGGATCTGCTTTCTTCAGCCGTTCCGCCAGCTTCTGAGGGAGTTCTGCCCTCATCTTTTCATCATATTCAATAGGAATAACCATATCAAAGATAAGGTTAATCTGCTTTTCTCCGTGGACCACGCGAAAATCATGAATCGAGCATGCCGGATCCAGTTCCCGAAGAATCTGAACCGCCCTGTCCCGGATCTGAAGCACCCTCTGATCCTTCATTTCTACCGGATCCATATGAATAACCAGAAAAATTCCCAGCTTCTTCGCTGTATCCCGCTCAATCCGGTCAATGATCTCATGGGACTGTTCAATATCCACATCATTTGGCACCTCGGCATGGATAGAAGCCATACTCCGGCCCGGCCCGTAATTATGTACAATCAGATCGTGAGTTCCTTCGATGCCGTCATAGCTCTCTACAAAACTTTTGATTTCTTCATAAACTTCCGGATCAATTGCTTCACCGATCAATGGTTCCAGCGTATCTCTGGCAATTCCCACGCCGGCCCACATAACAACCAGCGCAACACCGACGCCCACAATTCCGTCGATATTAATTCCTGTCAGACGGAAGAATATGAGGGAGAGAATGGTCGCTCCCGTTGTGATTACATCTCCCATGGAATCGGCAAAGACCGCCATCATCACTTTAGAGTTGATCTTCTCACCCAATTTCCGGTTAAACAAGCCCAGCCACAGTTTAACAGCTATGGAGAGTATCAGAATCACTACGGAAACCGTCTGGAAATTCAGCGTCTCCGGTGTCTGTATTTTTCCGATGGAATCTTTCAGAAAAGTGAAACCGACCTCCAGCACAAGGAAGGAGACGACAAGAGCCGCAATGTACTCGATTCTTCCATGTCCAAAGGGATGGTCACGGTCGGCCGGTTTTTCCGCCATCTTTACTCCCACAAAACTGATAATGGAAGAACCGGCATCCGAAAGGTTATTGAAGGCATCTGCCGTAACAGATACACTGTGCAGGATAAATCCGACCACAAATTTTACCACAAATAAAAAAACATTGCAGAAGATGCCCACAATGCTTGCCAGCACACCATATGCCGTCCGCACGGACATCTTCTCCACTTCCTTATAATCCTTTATAAAATGTTTTATCAGAAATTCTGTCATTTTATATCATTTTATCTCCTGTTATTTATTTCTATCTTCTACCAGAAAAACCAGCTTATTTTAAATCCGGATGTGGCAGTAATACCGGAATACTCTTCTTCTGTCAGCACATTTTTCAGCTTCTGCCTGCCCTCGTCCGGCAAAACTGCATTGGTGGAATCCAGAAAACACAGATTCGGATAAAGCACGCACCACCAGTTATGCCCTTCTGCCGCGCCGATTTCTACCCTCAGAGCTTCATAGTTTCCCGCCGGAAATGTAACATCTCCATATGTTCTGTCCGGGAAAAAACAGGTAGTCACTGCCGCATTAACCGTTTTGTCCGAACCTGCCTTTGCAAGCGTCGCTCTGCCTATCTCTTCAATTTCATCTGTATGTTCCCGCGCCCATGCGGCTGCCTGGGAAGCGTCCCCGCTTTCCGGCATCTCGTCGGCAAAATAATCCAGCACTACATCCCGCACCTGCAGTTTCAGCTCCTGATCCTCATCACTGTCGCTGTTTGCCACCACATGAAACCGCAGAACCTCACCGGCCAGATGCTGCTGCAGTTTCAGCCGCTGCGCAGCCTGCACATGCCGGCAGGCAATTCCGGTCACAAGAGAAACCGTCAACACTGCAAAAAGAAAAATCAGTTTCTCCGCATTTCTTTTGATAAACAATCTATCTGAAAACTTGCTGCACATTATGTAAAACCTCCATATTTGTTTTAAATATACAGAAAGTATGGACAAATATGGAAATTTTATTCAAAGGGGACAGCCCCTTTTGAAAAAGGGTCCGCCCACTTTCGCCAAAGTTTTCAGAATTGTTTCTGAAACAATCTGCGCCCTTATTCTTTTTCTTCTTTATGTCTCAGAGTACCCACTACTGTGTCTACCTGATTATTGATATGACGGCCGGTGATTTCTGTAGCCTTCTGCTTGTCCTTCGCAGCTATGGAATCAATCACAGCCTGGTGCTCCTCTATCAGCTGAGGATAGCACTCTTTCTTTTTGAGATATTCAATCCGGTACCGGTACATCTGTTCCCGCAGATTGTTCAAGAGCTGAATCAGTCGTTTATTGTCTGTTGCAGTATATATAACATCATGAAAGAGCACATCCGCCTGAGCAATCTGGGTAATATCATCACTGTCCAGCACTTCCCGGAATTTTTCCGCTGCTTCTTTCAGCCGGACAAGTCCTTCTGCATCCATGCGGTCGCAGGCCAGCTGCACTGCCAGTTCTTCCAGCGCGCAGCGGACTTCCAGCACATCTCTGAGATTTTTTTCCGTGATCTCCGCCACTTCCGCACCTCTTCTGGGGATCATGAGAACCAGTCCTTCCAGCTCCAGCTTGCGTATGGCTTCCCGGATCGGAGTACGGCTCACCCCCAGTTTATTTGCCAGCTGAATCTCCATCAGTCTTTCTCCTGGTTTCAGCTCTCCCCGCAGTATAGCCCTCCTTAATGTGTTAAACACAACATCTCTTAATGGAAGATATTCATCCATCGTCACTTCAAAATCTGTTCCCATTCTAACTCCTCCTAACACTGTGTATGCCTGTCACATACACCTGTTTTGTCAGTGCCTTGTCCCGGATTCTTCTCTGGGCATTCTTTGCGTCAATCCGGCTTTCGAACAGCCCGAATACCGTAGGACCGCTTCCGCTCATCATTGCATTGAGAGCCCCTGCCGCCTTCATCTCGTTTTTGATTTCTTTAATTACCGGATGCATGGGGATCGTCACATTTTCCAGTACATTTCCCATGGCATCTGTAATTGCTCTTAAATCTCCGCTTTCCAGCCCCCGGATTATTCCGTCAATGTCCGGATGAACCGCTATTTCTTGTGCGTCAAGCGCCTCATAAACCGTTCTGGTGGACACGCTGACCGGCGGCTTGGCAATAAGCACCGTACATTTCGGCATAGAAGGAAGAACGCTCAGCCGCTCTCCGATCCCTTCTGCCAGGACGGTTCCCCGCATAATACAATACGGCACATCCGCTCCCAGCTTTACCCCCCGCTCCATCAGCCCGTCCATGCTCAGTCCCAGTCCGAACATGCGGTTCATCCCAAATAAAACCGCCGCCGCGTTGGAGCTGCCTCCCGCCAGACCGGCCGCTACCGGAATATGTTTTTTTAATGATATCCTTACTCCTTCCTTTATAGCAAATTCATCCTGAAGAAGTTTTGCAGCCTTGTACGCAATATTGCCTTCACCTGTAGGCAGATACGGGAGATTTGTAACAAGCTCAACTCCCGGTTCCTTTTTTCTGTTCAATCTCACCTCATCGTAAAGATAAATAGTCTGCATAACCATCCGCACCGTGTGATAGCCGTTTTCCTGCTTTCCAAGCACATCCAGCCCAAGATTAATCTTTGCCAGAGCCTTCAAATCCATCTGGTTCATCCTGTGTCCTCCATATAGGATCAGACCTCTTTTTATAAAGAAGTCTGACAATTCTCCCCAAAGGGGTCCGTCCCCTTTGAGCGGAAATATCAGAATTGTTTCCACAAAGGGGGGACGTGTCCTTTTTTGTATCTTGTATACATTATTCTTATAGTATACTCATATTTTCTTTAAAAATCAATAATTTATCCCCCGATTTGATTTTTTCGCTTTCCAGACCATTTACTTCCATAATTCCGTCTACTGTAGTCATATATTTTTTTGCCAGCCCCCAGAGATCTTCGCCGTCCTGTACAATATGCCCTACAATTCCCGGCCTTTTTTCCTGCTTTTCCAAATCTGCCGGCCGCAGTTCCACATTTGTGATTACTTCCGCGGATACAGGGTTCCGCAGGAATGCGTCAAATGCCAGTACCGCCTTAACTTCTACGGCTTCGCTTCCGGCCAGGGTTACAAGCAGCTGCTCTACATGGCAGGACAGACTGCTCCTTACGTTCTCCGGCATTTCCGGACACTCTGTCAGATAACTGAAGGGTACCATTCCCTGCCAGCTTCCGAACGGTTCTGTGTCATCTGCCCTTACATACAGGAAGGAAACATGCAGAATACCTTCCACCCGGATCCCCTCCGGAGTATTCTGCGTGCCTTCCACCTGAATACTTCCGGAGGAATGGATAATCTGCAGTACGTCGTCTTTCAGCTCTGGAAGGGAAAGGCGCTCCGTTATCTTGCACTTTGACTGATTCTGCATAAGCAGCTCTTCATATTCTGCCTGCCGTGTATCGAATACGCACTCTTTTTCCAGAGAATATAGATCGCTGAGCAGTTCTGTTTCCTCTTCTCCATACAGATTAATCCGCAGAGCCAGTGAAGCCTCAATACCGAGAATACGCATTTCCCCGTCCTCATCCATACGGATGTCAATCAGAGAATCCTCAAGTGAATGCTGAATATGGTAGTACATGCCGTCGGCAGCGCCTTCACAGGGAATCCGTCCTTCATAGGGGACAGTCTGAGAAATCCAGTCCGTCTTCTCCTCACCGGACAGATACATACAGAATACAAGCAGTTCCCCGCGTATCTGAAGTTCATCTCCCGCCGGCCGGATGTCCATTTTTCTGCTGCTGATATCAGTAAGCAGAAGCTGTCCGATGCTCTCTTTTGTCCCGGGAAGTATAACTGCTTCTTTGATCCGGTATGTATCCTTTTTCGCAACTGCCAGCGTAAGCAGATTAATTTTCTGCTTTTTGCGGTAAACAGGGATTTCGCTTTCAATATCCACCGTTGTCTCTTCATCCTTCAGAGTTTCCCTGTCTACCTCCATTTCCACCATTACTCTGAGGCTCAGTTTTCTTGAATGAACCACTGACACTGTAAATTCCGTCCTGACATTCTGGATATAATAAGACTCTCCTTCCGTCCCCTCCGCGTAAACCATCTCTTCAAACGGTATCTTCCCATCCAGCACTGCCGGCCGCGGATCTGCAGACGCAGTTATGTAAAGGATCTGAAAATATACTTTTCCCGTAACTCTCACATAATTTTCCACAGGCCGTATATCCTCTGTCCTGACCTCTGCTGTGCCCTGGATAACTCTTCGCACATCATCTTTCGTCTCCGGGACATTGTAATCCTCATCCAGATAAAACTGGTCAAAGATTCTCTTTCCCTCCTGTGTATAATGAACCGGTTTTCTGATCAGCTCCATCATTCTCCTCCTCGACAAATTCTAATCTTTTAATTAAATATGACATCCTTTTCAATATATTCCAGCTGTACTACCACATATGGATATGTAACAGTTTCTTCTGTTTCTTCCCCCTTTTCCGGTCCCATCAGACTGGTGTGAATGCAGACCGAACTCCCGGTCTCATACAGAGAGTTCACCTCCACACTGTAGCCTGATGTAGGCTGGCCTCCATATCCCTCCGCAATATAAAGAACTCCCTGATCTCCATAGGAAAGCTGAAACGGTTCCTCCTTTTTTTCTTCAATCACCTGGCTCAGCTCAGACGGCACGGATTCCTTATCCAGCACTGTAAATTCCAGATCTCTCAGCTTTTCTGATGTATCTGTCTGCCTGACGCACCCTGAAATGCAGCCTGGAAGCGCCAGAACTGCCATGCTCCATGCAAGGCAGACAGAACGCTTCTTCCGGGCTGCTGTCTTTGCTTTCCTGATTTGATTCAACTCCTTATCCACAGTCTGCCTTTTACTTCCGTCCTGTTTCATATTTTCCGGATCTTTGTCCGCGGCACCGAAACCGGACCCGCTGTATTTCCCTATATCATATGCACGGCACAGCCCGGCTATTCTTTTAAAATGGCTGTTACAGAAAATATAAATATTCGTTAAATCAAACTGCAATCTTGCAAAGCGGCTTGTTTTTTCCTATTTACCGCTGTATAATGATTTTACGCTTTTTCAGAGCAGGAAAACGCGGCCTGTTTTCCTGCTCTGTACTTTCGTTTTACTACACAGAAAAAGAGGATTTTAACTATGCTTCGCTTTATATGTATCGTAATATTTCTGATCGCATATCTTATTCTTACAATTCCGGTTCTCATTGTGGAATGGATTATCGGAAAATTTAACCCTTATGCCCGGGATATCAGTTCTCTGCGTATTGTCCAATGGGGATTCAAAGTTATTCTGAAAATAACCGGTGTCAGGACAACAGTCATAGGAGAGGAAAATATTCCGGATGAAGCGGTGCTTTTTGTCGGCAATCACCGCAGCTATTTTGATATTCTGCTGACATACAGCAGATGCAGAAGACTGACCGGCTATATTGCCAAAAAAGAAATGGATCGATATCTTACCCTGACCAGCTGGATGAGACGCGTATACTGCCTGTTCCTGGACAGAAAGGATCCGAAAGAAGGATTAAAAACCATTCTGCAGGCTATCGACTATATTAAAAATGGAATTTCCATCTGCGTTTTTCCGGAAGGCACGCGCAATGAAGGCGAAGAGCTGAGCATGCTGCCGTTTAAAGACGGCGCTTTTAAAATATCTACAAAGACCGGATGCCCCATTGTTCCGATTTCCCTGAACAACACAGCAGAAATCTTTGAAAAACATATGCCCAGAATAAAGAAAACCCACGTAGTAATTGAGTACGGAAAACCTATCTATCCGGATCAGCTGGATAAAGATACCAAACGTCATATCGGCAATTATGTTGAAAATATTATCCGTGAGACCATACACAAAAATGCGGACCTGGTTTAAGCCGGATCCGCATTTTATATTTTCCGTCTGAAGTTTTTTCTCTATCTCCACACAATATCCGCCTCTTTCCTAGGGGCGGTTCTTTTGTATGTAACTGCCGGATATCCTGCCAGCATACAACATACAAGAGGTGTATCCGGTATACCCAGCCATTCTTTCAGAACGGGACAGGCCTCTATAATCCGGGCCAGATACCCGCTGTAAAGTACGCCGGCACCTTCTGCCACCGCCATATTCTCTATATTGGCTGCCGCCAGCCCACCGTCCAGAGGATTGTCCGCGGCGATCAGAATGCAGGCCGGCGTATTGAAAAACAGCCCGTCATCCTTCGGATCTTTCTTTCTCCTTCGATAGAGAAACTTGAACATCATAGCATAATGAGGCATCTTTTCTTTCATCTCATCCGCGAGTTCCGGCACCTGCCGCCAGAGCAGATCCTTAAACTCCTCCAGATCCTCCTGAAGAACGATAAAATGGCATGCCTGCTGATTTTTTGCCGTAGGTGTATACCGTCCGGCCTGCAGAATCCGCTCAAAACATTTTTTCTCCAGTTTTCTGTCCTGAAAATTCCTTACACTTCTTCTGAACTTTACTGCATGGAGAAAATTCTCAGGCTGCACTTTAAAAGTTTCCGGATCATATTCTTCCACATCATCCATATCATACTCCGGAATACTCACAGCTTTCCCGGGACAGACCGCCACACAGTGGCCGCACTGAATACATTCCCCGGACCAGACCGCTTTTCCCGCTTGAATCCTGATTCTGGATGCCGGACAGTCCTTCGCGCAAAGACCGCAGCCGATACACTTCTCTTCATTAATTATAACCATAGTATTTTTCTCCTTTATCTCAATACAGAAATTATACCTGCTCCAGTACATTTTTTCAAATAAAGACGAATTCGGATTTGCCGAAGGAAATCTCCGGAGAAAAACGCAGAATTCGGAAGGAAAAAAGTTTTTAGCAGACGGATTCAGAAGAGGGGGACAGGGAATTCTGTTTCCCTCTTCTGAAAGGCGCATCCAAAAACTCTCCGGACTTCCGTTTTTCTGTTCCTCAGTCCGGAAATTCCCGTCGCAGATCCTCATAAGACAAAAACAGCGGGGAGCTTTAACGGCGGAGACGGCAGGTGATCCAGGCAGTAGTGATGCTTTAGATCCGGGCAACTGCAGTCGGAACAGCCATCACTTCCGAATATCAGCACAGTGCAATATTTACCAG
>ERZ1090861.1465-NODE-1465-length-11947-cov-7.429617_pt1 | contig 11947 bp, 9 predicted proteins | sample MGYA00478482_ERZ1090861 | MGnify/ENA primary metagenome ERZ1090861 (study PRJEB33644, sample SAMEA5815744) | chicken gut metagenome | biome: Chicken; feature: Gastrointestinal Tract; material: Caecum | place: Ireland | collected 2019-01-01 | study: A study of the... | reverse complement strand
GCGCAAGGCAGACCTTGATGACCGGCTCTACAAGATGTATGATAAGATCGAGGATGCAGAGTCCCTGTTGATTGCTGCCAGAGCTAAAAAGCAGGCCATCGAAGCGGAAAAGCTGACCGGCGACAATATCTATAAAGTTTTGATTTATTTTGAGAAGCTGTACGGCGTGATGAACGATGTGGAGCGGCGGCAGCTGATTGAGGCACTGATCTCGGAGATACAGATTTACCCGGAGCGGCAACCTAATGGACAGTGGTTGAAATCCATCAAATTTAAGCTGCCTATCATTGAGGAAGATATGAGTGTCAGTTTGGACAACGAAGAACAAATCGAGACGGATGTATTGATGTCAAAAATCAAAGAATAAAATAGTGAAAAAGTGCAGAAAACAAGGGATTTCCAAAAATGAGGCGTGATACTGTTGAAATTTCAGATGCACTACATCAATTAAAGCAACTCGGTGTAAGAGTGATATTTGAGCAAAGTATAGTTCAAAGAAATAGGCTATTAGCAATTTTATAGATTAGAATTAGGAAGGGAAGAAGGAATTTATAAATGTACAAAATTAGAGAAGTGACATTTACTAATCATCCAGTTCTTGGTAATTTATATTTAAATTTTTGTGATTCGGACGGAAAAGCCGTAGATACAGTGATTTTTGCAGGCGAAAATGGAAATGGGAAAAGTACTATACTTAATGAGTTGTATAGAGTAGCTTCGCATACGGTTAATTGTGAGATGAAAGTTGTTTTTGAAAATGACGGCATGTTATTTAATATTAAATATTATAAAAAAGAGAGAGGAAATTCAGCCCCTCTTTGGTATGCTGATGATGGACAAGGCATGAATGTTTATATTGCTTCTACCGATATTAAAAATAGATATCAATTTCATGGAATTTATTCGGATGTAGATATTAATTTTCATTCAGATCAGCTATCGTCTGTTACTAGCCTTTCTTTAGATGACAAAAAGGAAAGTCGAAAATCATCTAATAATCTTCCAAGGGAAATAAATCAGCTTCTCATTGATATTCAGGCACAAGACGATAGTGCTGTTAATCGTGCTGTTCAAGAACATCCCGATGTTTTATGTAAAGATCTTTTGGTTGAACGAAAAATTCCACGTTTTACAAGTGCCTTTAATAAAATGTTAGAATGCTTAACCTACAGCCATGTTGAAAATCGAGATGGCCACAAAGCTATTATTTTTATGAAATATGGAAAGGAAATTCCTATTGATGTTCTCAGTTCAGGAGAAAAACAGATAGTGTATAGAGGATGCTTTTTACTAAAAGATGTAAATGCAATAAATGGTGCATTTGTGTTTATTGATGAACCAGAAATTAGTTTACATCCTAACTGGCAGAGTAAAATCATGGATTACTATACAGGAATATTTACTGATGCATTTGGTAAACAAACATCTCAAATTTTCTCAGTTACTCATTCTCCTTTTGTAATTCATAATGAGAATAGAAAGAATGACAAAGTAATTGTTTTAACTCGAAACGAAGCTGGTAAAATTTGTGTAAGTGATAGGCCAGAATATTTCAAATGTACATCGATAGAGGCTGTTAAAGATGCTTTTTTTATCCGGAATTTTGTTCCAGAGAGTTCTTCAGTATACCTTGAGGGGAGAACGGATGAGAAATATTTCAGAAAGGCTGTTAGTGTATTCGGATATAATAATCTATCTTTTGAGTTTCATTGGGTCGGATATATGAAAGATGAAAAAAAAGAAGAAAATACAGGTAAAGATGCTTTGAATAAGGCTGCTCAATTTTTAATTGGTCGTAACCTTACACAAAAACAAGTATGCTTATTTGATTGTGATACAAATCGGACGGAAACAGTAAAAAACAATATTTATATTAAAGTGATACCTACATATGATAATTCTAAGCGAATGAAAATCGGAATTGAAAACGCTTTAGTACTTGATGAAATTGATACGAATCCATTCTATTCTAAAAAAGTTAAAGAGGGAGATTATGGAGATGACAACACGATTGTAAGCTTTGAAAAAATGAAATTTTGTGATTATATATGTTCTTTGGATGACAATATGTTACAAAAAGTATTTGTAAACTTAAAAGCCATAATTGATGACCTTCAAAATATATTTAATGAGTAGTATTTGCTATATTTATTATTTAAAAGATTTTTGATGAAATCTTTTAAAATAGTGTTAGACATGAAAGAGGTATACTTGATAGGATGCACTCACAATAGGGATGCGGCCATATTGTCTGATAATTGAACTAATATAGGTGATGAGTTGTTGGAGAAAACTATTTTGAAACAAATCATGCGAAGAGATATATGAGTATTCCTGAATAGCCTAATTAAAAGAATGGAGATTGTGGAAAGAGAATAATTAAAGAATTTGTAGATACTATGGAATTTGTTATTATATAGATAAGTTCTGTAGAATAGCCTAACTATTACACGTGGAGATGTTTTTGCTTTCCGAGGGAGAAATCGACTCAAAGAAAGTGCGGCCGGGACGTAGGACAGAACTATAACCTGTCAAAGAATGAAGATGCAAAATTGCCGCAGTGTCTGTCGGAAAGGTGAGCAGCGATTATAAAGGCGTTGAAGCATTTTCAAATGGCATAGAGTGGTTGTGTGGCTGACAGGCAGTGCATTCCGCACCGTCTGCCAGCTTTTATTGTTTTAAGCACCGTACCGTCAGACGTGTCTGCCCGCTGAGAGTACAGGTAAACAACGTCAAATCCCAGTCGCCGCCGGTCATCTCCTTGATGGCGGTGGGCTGCAAGACTTCGGTCTCGGCCACTGTGTAGGCGAACACGGTGCCCTCCACATCGGTGAACGTCACCGTATCGCCGGGCTGCAAATTGTCCAGGCGGCCAAAGTGACTGCGATAGTTGTGGCCGGCAATGACCAGGTTGCCCGCTGTGGTACCAGCGTACCGGCAGGGGGCGGTTTTCAGTTTGTCGTAGTCCCAGCTGGCCATGACCGGCAGGGTCAGGCCCAGAGTGGGAAAATCCAGCGTGCCGATATACTCGTTGCCATCAATCATTATGGTTGGCATCTCGGCCGTTTCTTCCTTAAACGGTTCCTCCGGGGCAGCGGCGGTGTTCGGCATAGCGGCAAGCACCCCCTGCACGCTGGCCGCTGCCCGGTTACTATCCCACAAATTATAGGCGCACAGAAACAGGGCTGCTGCGATCAGCAGCAGCCCGATGGATGTCCATATACTGGTGTAGCGTGTTTTATCCTTCATGGTCGTGCTTGCGTTTGCGGCGGGCGCGGAACTGGCCGACGCCCACACAGATCACACCCAAAATTACCAGCAGCGGCACCGGCCACCAAAGCTGCCCCGTCTGCGGCAGGGTGCCGCCGGTGGACGGTGTGGCGGGCACAGGCGTGCTGCCGGGCTGGCCGGGCTGTTCCGGCTGGCCTGGCTGCTGCCAGGTGTTGGTCACGGTAAAGGCCAGGCCGTCCTGCTCCACCGCAACAGTAAAGCCATCGGGGACGTCTTGCTCGGCTACTTGCCACAGATGGCCCTGCTCGGAGGTCCAGGTATAACGCCAGCCGTTCAGAGCGTTCAGGGTCACGGTGCGGTCAGGCTGGCCATCACAAAGCAGCTGCACGGTCACGCTCAGTGGGCGCTCGCTCTCGCCGCCCTGCCAGACCTTGGCAACGGTATACTCCACCGGTTCCGGCATGACGGCACTTTCTTCCGCCTTGATTGTCACCGTCGTATCGCCCTGCACATGGACCAGCACTGGCACCGGGGTGTACAGGGTGTTGTTTTCCTGCACGGTTTCGCCAATGGCAAGGTACAGCCCCTCCTCCAGCGCGCTGAACAGCACGCTGCCGGAGATCACACGCCCGGATGTGGCCGGCTGTGGACTGTCCTGCGCGACATAGGCAGCCAGCGTCTCGGCGGCGGCGCGCCAGTCAGCGGCAGGGCTGTCCTCATCGGGCAGAGTAACCGGATAAGCGGCAAAATCGTCTGTGGGCTGCCAACCTGTGTCCGATGTCGTGGCCACCTGGTACAGGTCAAATCGGACGTTCTCCCGCTCATGGTAGATGGTCAGGCCCGCATTGCCTGCGGCCACAGCCGGCAGCGCCAGCACCAACGCCAGCACCAGCGCAAGCAGGCCGCTAAGGTTTCGCTTTTTTGTGTTTCTCATGGTGTTCGGTCGGTTCCTCCTGGGTCGGATCGTTCTGGTTCCCGGCTTTGTGCTGGCATTGTTTCAGCTGGCGTATCCGCCGGATGATACCTGCAATGCCGTAAACCAGCAAAATCAATGCAAACAGCAGCAGGGCCAGCAGGACGATGCGCTCAGTCAGAGAAAGACCAGCGGCTGCCTCTCCGCCTGCCGCGGTTTCAGCGGTTGCGGGCGTCTCGATGCGGTGGCCGCGCACCAGCAGACGATGTGTGTTGACACCGTAAGGGGTGCAGGTGTACAGGGTGACCAAATCTTCGCCCGGGACGATTTGCAGCGGTTCCATCTCGTTGGGAAGGGTGACCAAGATTTGGTCCACTTCATAAGTCAGCACACGGTCCAGAATGGAGAGAGTAAAGGTATCGCCTTCTTCCAGCTGATCCAGATCCGTGAACATTTTGGCGCGTACCAAACCGTTGTGAGCAGTTAGCACACAATGGGTACTGGGTCCTCCGGTGGGCAGGCGGGGGCCGATCCAGAAGCCGGCACCAGCCTGCAGGGCCCTTTCCTCGGTGCCCTGGTAGATAGGCAGGTGGACGCTGATTTTGGGGATGTCAATATAGCCCATCATACCGGTGCCGAGGGGGTTGAGGTACTGCGAAACATCCAGCAGTTCCTGCTGCGTTTCCCCGCCCAGGACGGAGCCGGTAAAGGTGCCTGTCTCAGCCAGGCGGCGGTTGTATTCTTCGGCAGCGGCCCACAGGTCAGAGTAATCGGCCTGTTCGGCCTCGGCGACTTGATTGTACTGGGAGATCTCCTGCACGGCCTGCCAGCGGGCGAATTGGTCGCTGAGGGTGGGGTACAGCAGCACGCCCAGGCCCGCCAGCATAAGCAGTACAAGGGCGACCGTAACCAGGCTGGGCCGCCGGATTTTTTTTGCGGGCTGATTTTTGGGCTGTTCGGTATCGTTTGGCATAGGCAATTACCTTTGCAAAAACAGCGTAGCGGTTTTGACGGCGGGCGTAAATGCCCGCCCTACAATTTGCCGGCAGGCACTGCCGGATGCCGGGACAACGGCACTTGCGGTCTCCCTGGGCAAGTGGGGTTCGGCGGCACGGACAACGCCGCAGGCGCAGTGCGCACCTGTGGCGAAGCCCCTGCCGCCGAAACAGCAGGGACATCAAACGTCCCTGTTGCTTCGGGGCAAGTATAGAAAGGAAGAAATCAAGCAGGCAGCTTACGCCTTTGATCAGCGTTCCTGCTTTTTACGGGATTTGCGGTAAACGATGAGCAGCACGCCTGCCAGCACGATGATAGCAATACCGCCGATGGTGTACATCAGGGTGCCGGTGCCGCCGGTGTGGGGGATCAATACGTTGGCAAACTCGATCTCAATCATGTAATCGCTTCCGGCCGCTTCATAAGAGATATCAAACTTCAGCACTTCATCGCTACATACATAGCCTTCAGGGGCTTTGGTCTCTCGCAGTTCGTAGCTACCTGCATCCAGACCATCGACGTGAATTTTACCGTCCGCGCCAGAGGTCAGCATCCAGCTGCTAACGTCGTTTTCATCGTCATCCAGCAGAGTCAGAACAAATTCTGCACCTTCCAGGCCTTTATTTGTTGCCTGGTCGTACTTAAACACATCGAGTGCATAGGTTCTGACCCAAACCGTATCCGTTGAACTCCCTTCGTAACTATCCCCGTCAGTATATACAACCTGCGCTTTGTTCACATAGATGCCTGCGGTAGCCTCTTCGTTCAGCGTGGCAGCATAAGTCACAGTGATGGGCGTTGTGTTCTTAATGTCATCATTTGTGATAACACCGGCATGGTACAGCTCAGCCAAATCAAGTGTAATCATAAAGTTGTGAGTATCGGTCAAATCCAGTGCATACTGATCTTCAGTCAGCACTTTATCGCCAATCTTCACCTCAAAATTGGTCGGATCGTCAAACATCCGATCCAATGTATCAACGAAGGTCAGTTCATAGCTGTCGACACTGTCAACGGTGTTAGCTGTTTTGATTGTAGGGTCATTTGCTTCTACGGTAATGTACTTACCCAAATCATCGGGCACGTTGGAATTCAGCTGGAAGTTGACAGTAGTGCCAGCAGCAACGTCATCCATCTCAATTTTGTTGCCGTCCTCGGTCACGATCCACTTCTCCAGGCCCGGCTTGCTAACCTTCTCATCGCCGGTTTCGGGGCCAGTTGCGTCGGTTTCAGCGGTAACAGTATACTGGTTGTCGTCATCGGGGTCGATTGCTGCACCCAGTCCGTCATCAGAAGTAGCACCAGTAATCGTAGCTGCGTTGACCAGCTTTCCATTCTGGATATCCGCAGCGGTAAATGTCTTGGCAACATAAAAATAAGTTTCACCGTCTGCCGGAATCATTCCGCTCAAAGTAGTGATTTCACCAGAGATGGTCACACTCGGTTTCTCCGCAGCAAGCCAACCAACAAGTTGTGCCCCCTCATCCTTGACTGTGTACGCAGCACCCGCATCACCAGTAATGGTCAACTTGTACAACAGGGTAACACTCTCGTCCTCAGCAAGCTCGATAGATTCGTCATAATTGATGGTAAGCTTATCAAGTTCAAACACGGCGTCATTCGGCTCTCCACCAGTCACGCGTTCCTTGGTAAAGCCATTAATCGTATACGCATATCCCGGCTCTGGCGGGGTGGGTTCGCTGCTGCACTTGACCGTAAAAGTCACAGGGATCGTGCTGTTCACCGTCCAAGCGCTGCCACTCCACTTCAAAGTAATGGTCTCCGCCTGTTGGGTATTAGGGTCAAGGATATGCTCTGCGTCCATGTCTGTGCTGTACTGCGCTACACATTTGCTCGGCTGTACAGTGACAGGAACCGTATAACCGTTCGTTCCATCACCCGTCACGTCGCCAATCGTGTAGCTGTCAGCAAGCAGACCATAGGTCTTGCTTGCATGGCTGGCCGCCGTATTGGTGCATTCAACCTTAACAGCTGCGGAAAGCAAATTTTGAACGACATCATCACCAGGCTTACCCGGCGCTGTTGGTTCCTCAGGAGCTTTTTGCTCAAAAATGTAGGTCCGGTAATCTGTGAAGTCTGCGCTGGGGGCCAAAGAATAAGAGAATTCGTTATATCTCGAATCCCATTGCCAATCATAATCAGGCACGGGATAGGAGACCTCAGTGGAAGAAGCATTTTTGCCAATTCCGACAAGTGTCAACTCATCCGGATCATATTCCCACAGCACAGACGGCGCTTTCAGCCTGCCCCACGCATTGGCGTGAGAATTAAGGTCGGCAGTCAGCCTGTATCCATTACCCTCAGGCGTCCACTGCCACTCGCCATCGTACCCACCAGACGAGCCTGCCAGCGTTGTGCCGCTAAAGTTTCTGCTTGTCAGTTCATTCGTACTGACCCATTTTCCTTCCGCGTCCCTCACGACAGCCTGGATAACCACCTCATAGTGATTCGTTGAACGACTGGTTTCCGGTGCCTCTGCAAATACCGCGGTCGGTAATATTGCGGCACACATTGCCGCCGCACAGACTGCGGACGCAATGCGTTTCAACCATGTTTTCATCATCTACAGGATTCCTCCTTTAGTTTCTTTCAAGATTGTTGGTTCGGACAAAACAAATGACCTGCATCCCTCCTCTGCCTCTGGCAGCATATTATCTCTATGTTTGCTCTAAAAAGAGCTGCCGAAGCATTGCTTCAGCCAAGAGAATGTTTTGCAATTTGCCGCTTTGCGCTATGCACCGCGCTCCACCGTGGCGCTCTGCGGCCAGCCGATGGCCTCCTGCTCCATTTCCAGCATCTGGTCGTACATCTGCTGGCGCAGGGCTGCAAGCTGGTCTTCCACCTGCTGCTGTGTTGCCTTGTACAGGTTGCGCAGGCTGCGCGGGTTGCCTTTTTCCTCCGGCACGCCGGCGGCCTGGCAGACCTCATGCAGCTGACGGAAGATGTTGGACCGGTTCCACGTCTGGCCCGTTCGCGTGATGAACACCGGGCCGCGGTAGATGCCGTTTTCTGCCATGTAGGCCAGCAGCTCCTGCTGCAGGGCGGGCGGACAGCGGAACCCGAAGGCTCCGTCACGATACTTCAGCGTACCGCTGCCCTGCTTGACCAGCTCGGCCGTGACCTGGTTCAGGCACTGGATCGGCACGCCCGTGGTGGCAAACAGCTTGATCAGCAGATAGATCCGGTGCTTGCCCAGGCTGCGCGCCGTGCGGAGCAGCTTTAAGTACTCGGTGCGGGTCAAAATCGGCGACCGTTCCTGCTCCTCCGTGACCCTGGTGTGGCCCCGCAGCAGGTCGTACCGGCCACACCACTTGAAATAGTTGTTGGCGGCCGCCAGGTGGACGTTGACCGCGCTGCGCGTGTACACCTGTTCCAGCGACTGCTCCCATTCGGCCATTGTCTTTGGCGTGGGGACTCCGTGCTGCACCGTGAACGCCAGCAGGTCATGCAGGCAGTTGGTGTAGTAGCGCCGGGTGTCCGGGTTCCAGCCTTTGTTCTCCGTCGCCGCAAGGTAATCCGAGATGGAATAGCCTTGCAAGATTTCATCGTTCATGCGCACAGCAGGCCCCCTTTCCCGCAGCGGTATCGGTGCAGGCAACAGAAGCGCAGTTCTGTTCCCATAATTAACCCAGGTTAATAAGCCGTCGGCAGGCGGCAACGTATCTGCGTCCAATTTTAGCTTTTCGCAGCAAAAAAAGGCGCAAAGGAACAGCCGGGCAAACAAGAGCGGCCGTTGCCCGGCAGGTTTGCTGCGCCTGTTTTTAGCAAAATCAACAAAGATACACGTTCTCACTTGTTTTTTGGACGTTCAAGTGATAAGATAAGTGCATATCTGAGGGGCAAAGTGTCCGAACGACGCGGCGTTCAAAGCCGATTTGCCCAGGGATAAGGATATGTAAGGAACAGAACTGCGCTTTCGTCAAATTCACAATAGAAGGTGCATTTTATTGAGCAGGCGCTGGTGTTCCGCGCCCGATTCCATGATATAAATTCTTGTCGTCTCGATGCTGGAGTGGCCAAGCAGGTCCGCCAGCTTCGAGATATTTTTTTCGAGATCGTAGAACGTCCGGGCAAACAGGTGGCGCAGGTTGTGGGGGAACACTTTCTTCCACGCCACGTTGGCACGGCTGCACAGGGCTTTGAGCAGTTTCCAGACCGTGACCCGGCAGAGGGGTTTTCCCTGTCGGGAGAGAAAAATTGGGCCGTTATGTATATGATGTTTTTGGCACCAGCGGGTCAGCCGGTGGCAGAGCTCGGCGGGCAGCAGGATCTCGCGGCATTTGTCCTTGCAGCGGATGCTGGCTTTGTGCCGGCGGACGGCCTCCGCCGTGATGAACTGCAGCTCCGAGACGCGGATGCCGGTGGAACAGATGGTCTCGAGCAGCAGCTGGCTGCGCTTGTTGCCCGTACTGCGTGCGGCGTTCAGCAGGCGGAAATACTCGGCACGGGAGAGTTCGCGGCCAGGGTCGGCAAAAATTTTGCGCTGGCGCTTTAAGGGCTTGGCCTTGCCGGCGGGGTTGCCGATGGATTCCTGATAGTCGTTGACGGCAGCCAGCATGGTGTTGACGGTGGAGGGGGTGTAACCCTGCCGCACCAGGCTGTCCCGCCAGGCGGCGACGGTCTCGCGGTCGGGGGTGTCCCCCGCCCCGGTGTCAGCAAAAAAGCGGGCCAGAGCGTGGGTGTATTTCTGGATGGTGGCGGGGCTGTACTCCCGGTGGGTCAACCAAGACTGGTAGTCGGCAAGATTTGAAAATGTGCTCATGCAGATCCTCCTTTGATTTTGAATTTGTTCCTTTTATTATGGCCCGTACTGGTTATTATGACCTGTACTGGCAGGAAATGGGGTCAAAGTCAAAATCTCAGCTCCGCAAGTTTGAAATGAAAAAAGGCCCGCGCCCCTTGTTTGGGGCATGGGCCTTTGGTGCAGGCGGAATTATACTTCTGTTAGATTGCAGCGTTTTACCCTGCTGCCCCACACTTGGTGGCACAGGTACAGGTTGTCTGGCCTCTTTCTTTATCATAGAAAGCCTATGACTTGCATCGAAACGCATAGCCATCATTGAGGCAGAGTTTAGTTATGTCGGCTTGTCACCCCTGTTTGAGAAGGAGCAGGTTGCAAAAAGATTGCCCCACTTGCTTTCCAACGCTTTCGGACTGTTGCGTGCAGTGATGCGCACGGCAATCGAATCAACTCTTATCTCCGGCGGCCAAATGCCCACACTCTGTAAGTCCGGGTGCCTGTTATCTCGATTCTTTCATTCTGCTGCTGAAAAATTTTCTAAAAAATGGCGGACGCAAGGCGCGGGACCTTGCAACACTTGGTTAAGTAACGCAGCAGACGCTGCTTTTAGCAGAATCAGACCGTGCTGTGAATTTTACAGATATACCGTAGATGCTAGAGTCTTTTGGGGAACCTCTATCCGTTATCTCCCCTCCTCCACTCCCGCTTCGGCTGCCGTGCACCTCCCAAGTCACTCGAATCCGGCCATTGGAGGATCCATTCAAAGTATTCTGATTTGGTGATCTGCCGGTCTTTATATTCCTTTTGGCGCTGCGCCCATTCCTGCAAATAGGTATTCACCATTCCGTTTTGCGTCCAAAGTACGGTAACAGGGGTGTCCGACTCAAAACCTGTGCCAGTGACTGCATTGCCAGTAAATTGGATCGGCTGCGTCATACGGCTTACAGTAGTGGATACGTCCACAGGCGGCAATGTTTGATCCAGCTGTGTGGTATAAACCTGGAATACTTCTGTATGCTCGAAGTCAAACCAGAGCAGCAATCTGAAAATATCGGTTGCAAATTTATCGCTCACAAAAAAGTTTTCGACTTTTACGTCCAGTGCTTCCGCAATCTTCTGGAGCAGGTCCCCCTTCGGCACCCGATACCCCATCTCATACTGGGCGATGCGGTTGGCGCCGGTGGCGCCGAGACCGATGGCTTCGCCCAGCTCCTTCTGGGTCATCTTGCGGTGTTGGCGGATGCGCTTGATTTTTTCGCCGGTGGTCACGGGCTTGTCCTCCTTATCGTTCTCCTCATCATATCCGCGCTGATGGTTCCCGCCGTCGGCGCGTTTTCTTATGTCCATTGTACCGTACTTGCCTGCCCATGGCAAGATAAATTTTAACTTTTTTGCGAAATCTATTGACATTCGCATTTAAGAGAACTATAATTTGATTATCATATTTGCGAAAGTTAGCCAAACAAATCGCAAATATTACAGAAAGGAGACTTTGTCTATGATTACCCAAACTGAACACTTCTTTGCACCGATGGAGGCCCTGCCCTTTGCCCAAGCGTGTCGTTTCTGAAAAGGAACTGACCGCCTGTTACGGCCTGATGTTCTCTGAGTACCCCGACATTGTCAACATCCGCCAGCTGCAAGCCATGCTGGGGATCAGCCGCCACGCGGCCTATGACCTGCTGGGAGAGGGGGAGATCGGCTGTATCAAACTGGGGAACGCCTACAAGATCCCCAAAGTCAACGTCATTCGCTATGTGTTGGAGGCCAGCGCGGCCCGGACTGAGCGTGTCAGCCATGTTGCGCCGCCTGTTCCCAGCCAGGGGGCGGCCTCATGACTGCCCGCGCTGCCTGCTGCCGGTCCGCCGCCCGCGCCCCGCCGCGGTTTTGCGGGGAGTGGTATCACCCGTGTGATACCACTTTTGCGGGGTGTGGAGGGGGTGGTATCACCCGTATGATACCCCCTTGCCCACGCCAGGATTACAATAGGAAGCCACCCTGGCTGACAAATGTCCTAGCCGGGATTCCTATTGGAATCCCCCCGC
>ERZ1090861.1463-NODE-1463-length-11958-cov-6.527094_pt1 | contig 11958 bp, 19 predicted proteins | sample MGYA00478482_ERZ1090861 | MGnify/ENA primary metagenome ERZ1090861 (study PRJEB33644, sample SAMEA5815744) | chicken gut metagenome | biome: Chicken; feature: Gastrointestinal Tract; material: Caecum | place: Ireland | collected 2019-01-01 | study: A study of... | reverse complement strand
AGCAGAATAACAAAGTGTCACAGAGGGCGTTTGAGAAGTTTAAGGGATTGTTGGAGGAAGGAAAATGAAGTTTGAAACAAGTAAAAGAATAGATAAATGGATGGAAAATCATAGGAAATCTGGATGTGTGTCTCATGCAACAGCAGGTGAGCAGTTTGTATTTGAATTTCTTCCGAGTGGAATTGTAGAGTGTCAAACTGTGAAATGCTTATGTTGTGGGAAAAAATTTACAGATTATGTTGATTAGGAGGTCTGCCATGCAGGAATTAGAGAAGATTCTGGAAGAGATAGAAAAAGGAACACACACGTTTGAGTTGCTTGGGCGAGAGGTGGATTTTGTAGCAATCGACTGGGTGAGAGATATCATCCGCAAGCACATGAATGATAGATGGATTTCGGTTGATGATAGGATGCCGGAAAAGAATGAGTATTTTGTTGAAACGAGTGGCGACAAAGATTTTCCGAATGGCTATTACAAACGCCTTGAAATTGCTTATATGACAGACACTATCGAGTATGTACATGGATATTATGACGGCTATAAATGGATGGACAAATATCTTGATACCATCAAAAATGTTGTGGCATGGCGAATACATGAGCCGTACCGCCCGGAAAGGAGCGAAGAATGAACCTTTTTGACAAAGTGAAATGCAATGGTTTTTACTCCAAAGTACGTGACGGAACATACATATGTCTTGATAGCCAAAATTTGAAAGCGGCTCACATGAATTCCAATGCAGTAGATACAGAATGCTTGGTAGAGGAAGATGTAGATAGGGTTGAAAAAACGTATTACAAACACGTAAAACAGAACTTCTGCGGAGTTATCGTAGGATTTAAAAACTTAGTTGTAACAGGGTATTTGGACGTGATTTACAATGACACAATAGACGTTGGAATTGGAGTGCTTCCAGAACAATTTTTTGTTCAGAAGAACCCAAATTGTGTTGTAAAATGTGCCATTGTGTATTATGCAGACAACAAGAAGCATTTTGTTCCGTTGGAAGATATAGAATACAAAGTTAATGAAAACAGGAACGAAGAATGAAACCAGAAGAAACGATTGAATTATTAAGAAGTATGCAAAATCCAAAGCAAGATTACGCTAATTTAGTATGCGCCCCAGCTTTTTGCACTGGGTATAGATATGTTTATCCAGAACCAGAGGATTATGCAATAGAAGAAGCAATCAAAGCCCTCAAAGAAGTCCAGAAGTACCGGGAAATCGGAGCTGTGGAAGAATGCAGAAAGTCAGTAAAGGAAGAAGATGTACTTAAATTTTATTACTGTGAATCCGAAGATGATTATTACATTGGAAAAAGAGTAGGAAATTTTTACTATGCAAGGTATGGAGAAACGGGATTTGAATGGTTTATGTCTCAATATCTTCCATGGGGTGAACACGTTATTGCACCGAATACACTATGGAAAGAGCACATATATCCATCAGAACCGAAAGAAATACCATTTTTTGAGTGGCTACAAGGTTTCTTGAAAAAGTATTGTCCGAACTGTGGACAGTCTATTGATGAGAATTTGGAGGGAATGGAAGATGAATGAGATTAAATTAAAGCCGTGCCCCTTTTGTGGCGGGAAAGCCGAGTTATACAGTGTAAAAATGGACAAAAAGAAAATTTTAGGGAAATACCATATGATTGCAACTATAAAATGCAAAAGTTGCACAGCACAAATAAGTCAGGCAGGTCAAGATGGCGATAAAGCTTTTAAGAATGCAGCAGACCTGTGGAACAGCAGGGAGGGTGAACAGAATGAGTGATGATTTAATCAGCAGGAAAGCATTGCGGGATGAACTTTGCAAATATAGAAAACAATTTCTAATTGGGAGTTGCGAAAATATTATAGTTTCGGCAGCTATAGGGTTTGTAAACAGTGCCCCGACAGCCTTTAACAAGGAAAAGGTAATTGAGGAATTTGATAAGCTTACAGGAGAAGAATGTACACTTCATGAATGTGGGATACGTAGCGAGCGATGTAGGCCATGTATTGCAAAGAAGGCAATCGAGATTGTCGAGAAAGGCGGGATTGAATGAGTAGAGTAGAAATATATTATCCAGATGATAAGTTCATTCCGTCGGATTGGCCTATAAAGCCACAAAATAGGCAGTTGTGTATAGTGATTTTTAAGATAATTAAATTCCCACGCATTTGTTTCTTCATTGAAAAAGATTGTACATTTTTGGATATACAGAGCATAAAGATGCAAAACTCTAAAACCGAAAAGCACGAAACAGAAACCATATCATACTCTACGATGGATTGGAATGGCGTTGACCGCTGGAAACCTCTCGGATTACCGGAAGATGTGAATAAGCGGATTTTAGCGGATATTGAGAAATGGTTGGAGGAGGTGGAGTGATGAGCGAATGTAATTTTTGCAAGTATCATGAGGAGCCGGAATGGTGTTTGCATCCCAAAGGAATTTGTAATTTTAAAATGGTGTCCAAAAAGAACTATAAGGATCGCCTTTTGTCTGAGTACGATGTAATCAAGGCCATATATGAAAATGTAAAGAGAGATAATGCGTTGGATTGCATTTCTGTAATTAGAGAAAGGCGGGATTGAATGAGAGAAATATTATTTCGTGCAAAGAGGAAGAACTGGCGCGAATTGCCGAAAGAGGAATGGTGGGTTGAGGGATATTACTGTTATTTCATGAATGAACACTGCATTCTTCCTAAAAATCTTGATGTTGACGCTGCATTGTTTGGAGAGCAGAAGGTGTTCGTCATAATCGAACCCGAAACCCTCTGCCAGTACACCGGACTGAAAGACAAGGACGGTAATCGGATATGGGAGAATGATATTGTCAAGCACGAAATATCCGATACTATCGGTACGGTAAAATGGTATCAAGAAGATTATGTTGGATGGTGTGTTGATGATATTGTGATAGACGAACAGCAATTTACGGATGAAATGTGGAATGAATGTGAAGTGATTGGAAATGTTTTTGGTAACCCAGAACTGATGAAAGGAGACGCAGAATGACCCGAACAAATTTCAACCAATTCATCTACGGCCGGCAGAAAGGGAAGTTCGCCGGGAACAAGAAAAAGAAACGGAGGATTAAGCGTGGAAAATAGAAAATTCCATATATGGTCGGAAGGATATTCCATAACTGGAAATAGTTCTGGAGCCATATATTTAGGTGAATTTGCAGCAGATACTTTTGAACATGCTTGCGATAAGTGGGCTAAAACATTAACAGATGACTATTCAAGAAAATGCTATTCTCCAGCAAAAGACGGAAAGCTGCCGAGTTTTTGGGGTTGTAGGCTATATGACAATGAAATGGATGCAAGAAAAGCATTTGGATAATAAACGCTTCTACTAAAGATAAAATAATTGGACTTACAAAAAGATAAAGGGCGGTTCTGCCTGAGATTTCCGAAAGAACAAAATTGAATATCGAGGTGGTGAAGCATGGTTGAGAGAGTATGCGAAAGCACATTGAAACGCCTGTGCAGACAGGTTGTAGAACGCTATAATCCGCCGTTAGTACGACTCAAAGGTGATAAAGCAGAAGTTCCTATAAATCCGTTCAAAAACTTTGTAGATGGCGAATTTGGATGGTTTGATACATATATCGTGAGAATGTCAAAGCCGAGAGCTATGTGTCATGATAAATGCGTGGCGTTTTTTGATAAGAATGCAGAGAAAATATGTACGGCATTTATGCGAGAAGAGTATCACAGCGATGTGGAATACGCCATGTTCAAGACAATGGATTTTATGGTATTGTTCCAAAAATTTTTGAACTGGTTTGCAGATAAAAGGAGGGAGTTTCAAATGCAATTTAATGTGTCAGAAGCAAAGAAACAGATGTTAGAGAACGGCAAACGTCCAAATTCTCATGGTGGTGTGGCAAACTTGTTGAAAACCCTGACAAAGACAATGGAAAAGCAGGGTGCAAGCATACAGAGTATCGCAAAAGTGCAGTACACAATCTGTATGCAGGCAGGAATTTACATACCAGATGAATTTATTGAGGATGTGGCGGTTGCGCTGAGCGTTATGGAAGGAGATGAAAACCATTGAATTATATATCTCCGTGGATATTTACAACTACACGATGTAATTTGAAATGTCCATATTGCTATGTGAAGCAAGACGGAAACGATATGGAAGAAAGCACATATCATCGGATAAATGACGTGTTTTTAAACATGATTGAGTCTGGAGAAAAAGATTATGTGATTTACAGAATGGCAGGCGGAGAGCCACTTTTAACATTTGATAAGTGGTTTCCGTTCACAGAAGATTTTATCAGGAAATCTGGAGGGAAAGGATATGTAAGTGTAATCACAAACCTTACAATTCTCTCAGATGATATGATTGAAAAATTTAGTAAGTCAAATTACTCATTCGGTGTATCTCTTGACGGGTTTTCATATTCAAAACCATCCCACGATGGCAACTCGTCGGCGGAAATCGTAAAGGGAAATATAGATAGACTAATTTCAGCCGGAGTAAAAAGTATAGACATTTATACTGTGATTGACTCAAGTAGTTTTAATGATATTGAGATGTTGGCTGAATGGATTGCTGAAAGAGATTTAAGCTGGGGGATATATTTAGACCATTTCTTCTGCGGAGAAATTGACTTGAATGTGATTGTTGAAAAGATGGTTAAGGTAATTGATATACTTTATGAACATGATTATAACATTCACGATAAGTTCAAATTTTCCAATATTAGCATAAGCAGTCAATACGAGGGATGTACAGCAGGCGAGAAACTTATAACGATATTTTGGAACGGAGATATTTTCCCTTGCCAGACAACGGTATATGAACAACCTGTATGCAATATATTTGACGATTGCAATATTACAGAAACATTCAAAAAGCAGAAAAAGTATAGACTGGGATATAATTTTAAACTTCCAGAAAAGTGCCTAAATTGTCCCATATCAGATATGTGTGGCGGAGGTTGTAAGCAAAATTACAAAGAAACAAACAGGGATTATGTTTGCGATATTTTAAAACCAGTAGTTTATTACATGATTAAGAAATGGAGGGTTAAAAATGCCGAGCTGTGACGGAAGTAATTGTGGTGCTTGTAATTGTAATTGTTCTTCAAGAACAGAATATGTTCATTTAGAACAGAAAGAGAGAGAAGAGTACGAAAAGAAAATTAAGCAGTTGGAAAAGGAAATTAGAGAGTCAAGGAAACTGAACGAGGATTTGATGAAGAAATTGCTTGATAACGAAATAAATGAAAAAGCATAAATACAAAATCCGGGTATTCCAATGCCCGGACTGTGGGAACATTGCGTATGCCGGGAAATCCTGTAGCCGAATGACTGCACCCGGTCACAGGAAATATCTCTGGTGTGCGCACTGCAAGGAAATTAAGAATATGGTGCAGGTTGAGAAAATTTAGAAAGGAGCCAGCCTCCGGCCGGGGCAACGTGTACACAGGCTTCTTTGAGAAATGGAATATAAAAAGAAACTAAAGTGTGAATTATACAATGACAGTATGCAAGGGTGGAAGTGCTACCCTATTCAAAAGGCTCAGTTGATTATCGCTGACGTTCCTTATAATGTAGGGACAAATTTCTATGGTAGCAACCCAATGTGGTATGAAAAAGGAGATAACAAAAACGGCGAGAGCAAACTTGCCGGAAAAGCGGCGTTTGCAAGTGATTTCAACTTCAATTTATATGAATATTTCCACTTTTGCAGTCGGTTGATGAAGAAAGAGCCAAAGAAAGCGGGCGCAAGAGGACGTTCCAGTGACGCTCCATGTATGATTGTATTTTGCTCATTTGAACAGACACATACTCTCATTAAGGCGGCAGAGAAGCACGGATTTATCCATTACATACCGCTTGTGTTTGTAAAAAATTACAGCCCGCAGGTTTTGAAGGCGAATATGCGTGTCGTAGGCGCTACGGAGTATGCGTTGGTGTTTTACAGAGACAAACTTCCGAAGTTCCGAAACGGCGCACAGTTTGATGAAAACGGAAAAACAATAAGAGGAACCGGGCACATGGTTTTTAACTGGTTCCAATGGGAGAAGGACGGGAAAGAAATACCGAAAATTCACCCTGCGCAGAAGCCTGTGAAGATGCTGAAACGTCTGATTGAGATATTTACAGACCCAGGAGATGTGGTGATAGACCCATGCTTCGGGAGTGGTTCTACAGCAAGGGCAGCGGTTGAATTAGGACGAAATTTTTATGGCTTTGAAATCAATAAGGAGTTCTACCGCAGAGCGAAAGAAGAAATGTTGAAATTTCCAGATGAACAACAGTTGAGCATTTTTGATATGAGTGGTGTTGCAAATGATTAATGATGGATTTTACTGTATGGACTGTTTTGACGGAATGGCGCAGATTGATGATAAATCCATTGATATGATACTCTGCGATTTGCCATATGGAACAACAAGAAATCGGTGGGATACAGTTCTTCCATTTTGGGAACTGTGGAGTGAATATGAGAGAATTATTAAAGACAATGGATGTATAGCATTATTTTCAGCGCAGCCATTCACAACAGATTTAATCAACAGTAATCGGAAGTTGTTTCGGTATGATCTGATATGGGACAAGGTACTTCCGAGCGGTTTTCTGAACGCCAAGAAAATGCCAATGAGACAGCACGAGATCATTTGTATATTCTATAAAAATCCACCGAAATATAATCCGATTATGGAAATTAGAGGAAAACCAAGAGATAAGGGCAGGAAATACGCAATAAGCGAAGATGGATATACATGTTATGGGACGTATGGGGCTATTATATCTCATAATAATGAGTATTATCCAAAAAGCATTTTGACATTTTCGAATGGTAATCATAATGACGGGAGGATTTCAAGCACCCAGAATCCAGTTGCCTTGTGTGAGCATCTTATCAAAACCTATACAGATGTGGGTGATTTAGTTTTAGACAACTGCGCCGGTTCCTGCAGTACAGGAATTGCCTGTCACAACACCGGCAGACGGTTTATCGGATTCGAAAAAGATAAGGATATTTTTGAGAAAGCAAATAAAAGGCTGACTGAGCATAAGGCTCAAATGAATTTATTCGATATCGGATTAGAAAGAAAATAATCAGAAAGGAGCGGAGTTTCCCGGGATAAAAGTGCTTTGGCTCCTTTAGAAATATGGCGACAAATAAATATCAAAAAGCGTTGGTGGAACGAAGAAAATCAAATGGATTGTGCATTAACTGCGGAAGCCCGTTAGATAGAGCGGGCCTGCGTTGTAAAAAGTGTTGTGAGAAAAGGAATAAATGGACGAGAGAACATAGGGAATGGTATCTTTCGCATAAAATATGTCCAAGGTGTGGCAAAAATGACCTGATGGGAAATGAGACGATCTGCCCAGAATGCAGAGCTAAATCGACAAATAACTCATTAAGGAATCGAGACAGAGAAACATATAATGCTTATCACAATCAATGGGCAAAGTCAGCATATCAAAAGCGAAAAGAGGCTGGCATTTGCACCCGATGTGGGAAAAGAGAGGCAACTCCTGGATATGTTACATGCGCAATATGCAGACGCAGGGATAGCGAAAAGAAGAGAATTCGCCTTGGAACTTCTGATAGAAGAGAGCACGTAGAACAAGGCTTGTGCTTCTTTTGCGATAATCCGGTTAAAGAGGGCTATAAGGTTTGTGAAAAGCATTATCAGATGAACATAAAAAATGCGGAAAAAGGAAGGGAAACCGAAGCAGCAAAAGAATATATTAAACTCATGAAAAAGATTCCGCTAGGAAGGAGAAAATATGAGTGATGTGAAATGGATCAAGATTTCAACAGATATATTTGACAACTGGAAAATCAAGCAAATAAAAGCTATGCCGGAAGGGCATAAAATGATATGTGTTTGGTTTCAATTGTTATGCTTATGCGGAAAATGCAATAAATCCGGGCTGATTGTATTATCTGGAAAAGTGGTGGCAAATGAAGAACTTTTGTCAAATGTATTTGGAGAAGATTTAAAAATAATTCAGCTTTCACTTAGAACGTTTGAAGCATTTGGAATGATTGAAATTACGACAGATGGCGTGACTAAGATTTCAAATTGGGATGAATACCAAAATGCCGATGGGCTTGAAAAAATAAGAGAATATGAACGTGCAAGAAAGGCTAAACAAAGAGAAAAAAGTAAACAAATAGAGGATAAAAAATGTCCCGGACACGTCCCGGGACAAATCAGGGACAAGTCCCGGGACTCTTCTATATCTATATCTTATTCTTTTTCTTCATCTAAATCTAATATCTATAATCTAAATTATGTATTAAATGCTTATAAAGATGAATATATAGATATTATAAATAATATAGATTTATTAAATATAGTAAAAGAATGGATGGATTATAAAGATAACAAGAAGCCTATGAGACAAAATCATTATGATACAGAGAGAGGCATGAGAAAATTTTTGACACAGGTTTTAAATGCCACTCGAAAACATGGGCCCGATCCTGTTATGTCTGTAATAAATGAGTCAATAGCTAATAATTACATGGGCATAACATGGGACAGGGTTGAAAAGTTAAAGGCAAAAAATGGGCAGGATTCTGTTTTTGACGAATGGAGGAACGCTTAATGACCCGAGACGAGACTATAAAAATTCTTATGGTAATCCAAGCGGCTTACCCCAATTTTAAACCGCCGGATAAAACTGTGGCAGTAAATTTGTGGCATGAAATGCTTTCTGATTATCCCTACGAGAAAGTGGGTGCGGCCGTAAAAGCATACATAAGGACAGATCGAAGTGGATTTGCTCCTGGGATCGGGGCTGTTGTTGATATAATGCAGAGCCTTTTTGGGGATCAAGAAAAGAGCGAAGCCGAGGCGTGGGAGTTGGTATTAAAGGCTGTGGGGAATTCTGGTTATAATGCGGAAGAAGAATTTCAGAAGCTTCCGGAAATTTTAAAAAGAGTTGTTGGCGGCCCGCAGAGCCTTAGAGAAATGGCATTATCAGAAAAATTTAATGCGAGTGTAGAGTCCTCAAATTTTAAAAAACTATACAGAATTGAAATAGCACGAGAGAATGAAAGAAAAAAATTAAGCCCAGATTTGCGACGGCTTATTAAAAATAAATCGCAAAAGATTTCAAAAATACAAGAAGATAAAAATGTTGGAATACGAAAGAAGGAACCATGCCCTGCTCCCATAGATTTAATGGATAGGGCAAAGGAAAGACTTGGAATTTATGATAAGTGAAAGGAGGATTGACCCAATATCATTCAATCATTTATTGGAATAATAAAAAAAGAGCCAAATTCATTAAAAAGTGGTGCGAACGATAAAATATTGGCCCAAGCGGTTTTGATGGCAATTAACAATAAAATTTATAACGAGGGCTTAATTTCACGAGAAGAGAAAGAGGCAATGGATGTAGAAATTATTGAAACCTAATGTTATAATATTAGTAACTCTGTTCCTGTAGGAGGGAACACATGAATGTTTATCAAACAAGACAGTTGCTAAAGACAAAATCCATCTATGACATGAACTTGCGTTTTGTCTACTATGCAAGGGTAAGTTCAGAAAAGGAGGAGCAAAAAAACTCAATCGAAAATCAAAAAGATTACTACGAAAACTTCATAAGGCAAAACAGAAATTGGAAATTCTGCGGCGGGTATGTGGATGATGGGATATCTGGCATTCATACTGAAAAAAGAGAAGAATTCCAAAGAATGCTTGCGGATGCGCGGACAGGGAAGTTCGATTTTATCATTACGAAAGAAATTTCCAGGTTTGCGAGAAATACTTTGGACAGCATCCAGTACACAAGAGAGCTTCTTTCTTATGGCGTATGCGTTTGGTTTCAAAATGACAACATCAATACGATTGATGACGACAGCGAGTTCAGATTGACAATCATGGCTGGGGTAGCGCAAGATGAGGTGAGGAAATTGTCAAATCGTGTGCGCTTTGGACACGCCCAGGCAATCAAGAACGGTGTTGTGCTTGGAAATTCTATGCTGTACGGATACGACAAAAAGGGAGGAAAGCTCACTGTAAATGAAGCGGAAGCGGGAATGATTCGCTTGATCTTTGAAAAATACGCCACCGGCACATGGTCAACTCCGAGGATTGAAAAGCTAATTTATGAAAAAGGCTATCGCAACCATAAGGGCGCTAAAATTGATCGGGGCGTAATCAAGAACATCATTCGCAACCCAAAGTACAAGGGCTGGTATGCTGGCGGAAAAGTCAAGATCGTAGATATGTTTACCAAAAAGCAGGAATTTCTTCCGGAAAGCGAATGGAATCTTTTTAAAGATGACGGGGAACGAGTACCGGCGATTGTGAGTGAAGAGCTATGGGAGTGTGCAAATGCCATTTACAAAAAACGAGGAGACGAGATTAAAAGCAGAAGGTCATCATTTAAGTCCAACAATCTCTTTACCGGGAAAATATTCTGCGGAATTGACGGCGAGCCATATTGGCTGAAGTATCATAAGCTAAGAGGCAAGCAGGCAGACGGAAAGTGGGGATGCAGGCGCAAACTCAGAGAAGGGGCGGACAGTTGCCGTTCCTTCTGGCTCTCAGAAAAAGAACTTTTGACGATTATTGCTCAAATTATTAACTCTACGGATATAGACATTTCCGCGTGTGCCCAGAAGTATCTCGAAATTTTCAAAAGGGTTTCTCAAAGAAGGGTTGCTCTTACGGAGCCAGAGGATGTCATAAGGCAAAAGATTGAAAATGTATACCAAAAAATGGACAAACTTCTGAATTACAACCTGGAAGGTATAATATCGGATGAGGACTTTTTTAAGAAGAACGGTGAGTGCAGAAGTGAATTGAAATCTTTAAAGCAAAAGCTCTCAGCTTATGAAAATGTCGGCAAACAAGATTCTAAGGGGATTGATGCTAAAATAATGCAGATACAAAAGAACCTTGAATCATACAAGGGCATATCGGAGGAAGAGATTGATGGGGCTGTTATTCAGAAGCTGATTGATCGGATAGTTGTGTATCCGACCGGGGAAAAGAAGGCAAGTTTAACGTTTTTTTTAAACACTGGAGAACATAAAGAAATGCTGTATGGGAGTTCTGAGCACACTTTCAACAAAAAGCAAGACGAGGAAAGCGTTGAAAATACGCCGGATTCTAAATTGTTCCGTTCTGATATCATGTTGTTAAAGATTTGCCCAGAACGGAACATAGAGTTTTATCGTAATTTAAGGAGTTTTCCGGGTCACAAAGTCTTAGTGGAGTATACCTACAGTCTCGCAATTTAAAAACACATAAGAGAACAGGAGCAGAGTTATTAGATAGCCGATCGCCAATTAGGTTTTCGGCTATTTATTTTGTAAAAAATATAGGTAAACGATTTTGATACCCCCCTATATTCTACCAAATACGGAGCTGAGAACTCGTTTTAAAAATCTCGAAAAATTCATTATTCATTTTCGAGAATTATCAAGAGATTTCCAAGCGTCTCGGGATCAACGCACCAGAACGCCCGTAAATCAATTTTTACAGCTTGCGGCATAGTCCTATATACCTACGCCGCTAAAACGCATTTAAAAGCCTTTTACAGCTTTATAATTGCCTACAGCATAGCGCCGCAATATTAAATTGTCAATGTACAAATATTTTTTTGACCGTTCACGCCTTTTATATTGCCCTATATGACGTTTTTACAGCTTTTGCCGTACTCCCTGACCGCTTGACGGGCTGAACGCCTCAAAACGGAAAATAAACGCTTGCGGAAATCGTGCCGCCGGACTCGAACCGGACTCAAAGCACCAGCACATGGGAAAAAGGCAGGGGAGAACCTGCCTAAAGTTTAAAGTTATTTATAGCGTCATTGAAAAGTAGAGCGTAAACGTCCGATTTTTTCCAACGTTCGATGTCTCCGCTTCGAACGTCGTTCTTGCTGTTCAGATGTTCCCGGATCTGCTCCAGCTTCTCCAGATTTTCCCCGGTCACATAGATTTTCAAATTTAGCG
>ERZ1090861.1459-NODE-1459-length-11984-cov-11.464414_pt1 | contig 11984 bp, 21 predicted proteins | sample MGYA00478482_ERZ1090861 | MGnify/ENA primary metagenome ERZ1090861 (study PRJEB33644, sample SAMEA5815744) | chicken gut metagenome | biome: Chicken; feature: Gastrointestinal Tract; material: Caecum | place: Ireland | collected 2019-01-01 | study: A study of... | reverse complement strand
GAGCAGCTGATTTGTAATCAGCAGGTTATCGGTTCGAGTCCGATCATCGGCTTTTGTTCTGAAAGGAACAGACATCATTTTGGACCTTTAGCTCAGTTGGTTAGAGCAACCGGCTCATAACCGGTCGGTCCTGGGTTCGAGTCCCCGAAGGTCCATTTACACATAAGCGTTGAAAAACAGGCGCTGAGTGTTTATAATAATACAATAAGGCCCAGTGGCTCAGTTGGTTAGAGTGCCGCCCTGTCACGGCGGAGGTCGAGAGTTCGAGTCTCTTCTGGGTCGTTTTTCTTGTCGCTTATGATAGGAAAATTAATTTCATAGCTGCCGCAGTGGCGGAACTGGCAGACGCCCGGGACTTAAAATCCCGTGGGTAGTGATACCCGTACCGGTTCGATTCCGGTCTGCGGCATTGAACTTATTCCCGGAAGTCCTGAAAACACCGCATTTCAGGCTCATCCGGGAATTTTTATTTCAAAAATGGGGCAGGAAAGGGGCAAATCATATCAGTTTCATTTCTTTTATACGCTGCCTTTCCTTTTCCTGCAGCTTCTTTGTTACATGCAGATAGATCTCTTTTGTAATCCGACTATCAGCATGCCCGAGCCTGCGAGATATAGTATCTACATCAATTCCCTGTTCCATCATAAGACTGGCGTGCGTGTGACGCAGTGTATGCGGCGTAATTCTTCGTCCAATTATTTTTTCTGATGTTTCCCGTAGTATTTAGCATAGCAATCGAACTCTATGTGCTGCCGGCGTGTCCCGGGAAAGAATATCTTGCTCATTACGATTAAATTGTCCCCGATCCGTTCGGCCTTAAGCTGCCGGCAGAGCTTATAAAGCTGATCCTGCATATACACATCCCTGTTTGACTGTTGTGTTTTGGTTGATGTTACAAGGTCATGCCCCTGGTCATATGTCTTATTGACATGAATGAGTCTTTCCTTCAGATCGACATCTGACAATTCCAGGGCTGCAGCTTCGCCGAATCTTAATCCTGACAGAGCCAGAAATTCAGTGAGTTTTCTCCATTTCGTGACCTTCATTCCGGATAACAGATCTGAGAGTTCGGACGCCTCAAGGAATTTGTCCTGTATTTTCAGGCGGTGCGGATCGGTCCGAAATCGCTCTATCTTATCAAGATAGGAAATATCAGCAATATAATCATTTCTGTATGCCCAGCGTAGTAACGCTTTCAACCGGATCAGGTATTCATTAAGCGTAACGGCGTCTTTCCCGGATCCCATAAAGCATTTTCGGATATACCCGGAGTTCAGACTTCCGACAAGGACATCATTTCCAAGTAGCTTCGCAATATTAATACATACCCTGTAATTTCTATCATAGGTTGAAGGCTTTAATGTCTGACTCTGTTCCTGATAATAAAGCTCAATCAGTTTTGAAAGCATAATATCATCCGTATGAGGAATCATGGCTTCTGTTATGCGTTCCTGAAGGATCGCCTGGGCCTGTTTCCTGGCTTGTGCGGTATTTTTATCCAACACGATAGAAACACGCCTGTATTTGCCTGTCAGGGGATCTGTGTAGCGTTCAATGTACTTGTACTTTCCTTTCTTAGTTTCTTCTACCCACATGATCATCTTCCTTTCTTAAAAATGAGTATAAAAATAACAGCCAGCAGAACTTTTGTTCCGCTTGCGGGCTGTCAACGGAAGTGATACAATAATGCCGTGACATACTTTTGGAAACACTTCCGTTTTCAAAGGGCCGCTCTGGTGCTGGAACACCGGGGCGGTTTTATTTAATTTAATTCGATAAGGAACGCCCATATTGAAGGCACAGTATTTTGCCCAATAATAGTATCATAAGTTGAAAGCGCATTACAGTTTCCGTATATTGTTACGTTATCGCCTTCCACAAATCTCATTTCCCTATTTTCGAAGCTTCTGTCGAATGTGCAGTACACTATGTTATCCCCGGATTTTATCAAATAATCGGGGTTTCCAAATTCTCCGCCTTCATTCACTATTTGTATAATCTCACCTGTAAACTTGCATTTTATATCTTCGGTGAATGTGCCAACAGGTTTTCGAATGATACTTTCGTAATCTAATTCTGGACAAGATTTTTCATATTCCTGATGAACTTCATCTATTGATACCGAGTCAATCTTATCAGCTTCCGCGAACCCCTGTCCAACCAATGGATCTTCGCCAATTTTCTGCTTCATTCTTAAAACATCACCGTTTTTTATTCCTTCAGGATATTTATCAATTATATATTCATAATCATCTTCTCCTGGATACATTTTTAGTATTTCGTAACCATTACCAGATTTAAAAAACATGTTAAAGTCCATTCCGGTGGATGTTTCGCTATAGTTATCTACAATCCCATCAATATATATCCACTCGTTGGAATTTTCTCCATTTGTCACGGAATCCCAATCTGATAATACGGCATCTTGCGATTCATCTGTATTTATTTCTTCTTGCGTTTCGCTCTCATCACTATTTGAACCGTTAACAATATCATATACAAATTCGTCAATTCCAAAATACAATAATGGTGCCTCATAGGTATCAGAATATCCGGAATATATTCCGTAAACTGTGACGTATTCATTTTCGTCTGGTAACGTATAATCCATTGTTCCGTCCATTAATTCTTCTACTGCACTTGTATCCCCTCCACCAGAAAGAAATTCTGGATCTGCGACAACAAACCATACCGTACCTTCTTCATTTTCTACGGAAAACATTTCCCCTACATCTGCAACAGTCTCATCTTCCGACAAAACGCTTTTAACAGTACCGGTTACAGAATATACATTCCCGCTTAAACCGTTTTCGTCTGCCGGAGTGGAGTAACATGTTTTCGGCATTTCTGTAATTTGATCTTCAAGACTAGATGTAAATTTAAGAGGGTATATAGTTGGAGTGCTGGGCGAAGATGTTGAAGCACACCCAGTGATTACAACTGCCGTAGCGCAAAAAAACAATAGAGTCCTACTTTTCATATCAATTCCCCCATTTTTATTTTTCCGAGAAAACACCACATTTATATAATCGCCGTAACGGCTATACCATAATTACCAGAACTTACCAGCACCATTTACCGTATGTTTCCAATGTTAGAATTGTTTACTTAATAGGACAGGTAAGAGTGGTGTGAATTTATCAACAATATATTCCCATACTTACCAAAAAATAAGAACAAATGTTCGAAAAATCTATTGATATTTGCTTCAAAGGATAGTATTATCATTTCAAGGGATTTCGAACATGCGTTTGCAGTCGGGAGGGAATACATATGGATTACAGGCAAAAAATCATAGAACTTATAAGTAAGTGCTCAGATAATGAGATATTAGAACTTATCTATAGGTTCTGCAAAAAACTGATTGGCTAGGGGGAACGCCCCTAGTCTTTTTTGTTTGATAAATCCTTTGCCAGTTTTTCCAATATCTCCCATTCATCATCATTTAGTTTTGCAAGAGCTTCGATCAGACGAGTTTTGAAAGAATCATCTTCCTTTATTAAGTCCGCCGCAAAATCTGTGATGACCTGACTTCGAGTCAATTTCTTGAATGGGTCGCCATCTCCTGTCCGGAGCCAATCTTCATTTATGTATCTTCCGTCAATAGGTTCTATTGACAGGAGCTTTATATGCTTTTCCGTTACGTTTCGCCTCCCGGCTTCTATTTCGGTTATGCCGGATCTCGAGAGCCCCATTATATCAGCCCATTCTTCCTGGCTCTTTTTACATATCTTTCTTAGCTCCCTGAACCGTTTATTGATGTCGGGAATCATTGTTTCCACCTCCTTCGTATCTCCATGATATCACGCACACAGCAAAAAGTAAAGAAAAAAATGCCACAAACGGGACAAAAATATATTGACAACGACTTGTAAGTGGCATATAATAGCCACATAAGGAACAATAAAACAGCGATTCAGAGGAAGGAGGAATGCGGACAATGCGCAGATATTTTAAATCAAGAAAATGCCTCTACAAACAGTTAAAACTTCTTGCATAAGAGATGAAATGTCTTTTTGGCGAAGATATAACATAGTGAGTTCGTGAATTACGTTTAAATCAGCCATGAACAATCTCCTTTCTTATGTACTCGGCCCACCACAAAGCCTGTAAGGAGATTATACCACAAGCATAGGAGGTGATAACAAGAATGAGCGAAAAAGAGAAGAAGATCATTGAGACAATTGCGGAGGCCCTTCCAAATATGAGTGAAAGGGACAAGGGATATTTTCTCGGATATGCCGAGGCGAAGGCAGACAAGGCTCCCTCCGATCGGGAGCAGGAGACAAATGAGAAGGAGACAGCGGAGGTGAGCTAAGTGGAAGTGTTAAGCAGGAAAACATATGTAGAAACCGGAAAGAGCCTTCCCCGGATTTACATGACAGCAAAGCAGCTGTCTGAGTATGAAGGGATGACTCCGGCGCATTACCGGGCCGTATTCCAGGAGATCGAGGAGCAGATCAGGGCTGGCCGGTATCCAAGAACGGCAGTGAGTGAAACAAAGCCGCAGAGTGTTAATTACTATGTGTATCGGGATTATTTGTCAAACCGGAGGCGGCTGAAGAACCGGAATCTGAAGAAGACGGTGGATCCATTCAACCCCGCGGAGATTGCACAGCTTTGTCCGCTGATCCGGGAAGTCATAGTAATGGGAGAAGAGTAAGAAATGCAATGAATCATTGCGAAAGGAGGGAAGAACGTGCAGGAGATAACATTGAAACCACAGGAGATCAAGCTGATTGACCCCAGAAGGACAAGCCTGGTCCCAGCAGTACCGAAGGCGGTTGATCCGGCGCCGATCCAGCAGAAGAGGAACAAAGCGGAGAAAGGTCTAATCGGAGTCACTGCAGCGTCGCTGCTGCTGAATGCAGTCCAGGCGGTGATTATCTACATACAGCAGGCCGGGCCGATATAAAAAAAGAGCGCCCATGTGAGCCGGCAAGCTCGGGCACTCTGGTGATTCATACCAATTTTAACAGATTGGAGAGAAAAATGGAAGCGGAAAAAGACGGCGTATGGCAAATATGGATCATACGTTGGGATCCATACAGGTTGGAATGTAAATCAGGAACGAGAAAAGAAGTAGAAGAGTATGCAAGAAAAAAGGCAGAAGAGACGGGTCATACCTATGTGATTAACTAAATAAAAAAAGGGGCATCCGCTCGAAAAGATGCTCCTTTTTACTCGACGTTTCCGTCTAAATTTAGGACATATATATTGTACTTCATACGGGCGGAAAAGTCAAGGAAATACGGGGTTTTCGCCCGTTTTACATACTCGATAAAGATATTAAATTTAGGACAAGGATATGGCAACAAGGAGAAAAACAACAAGGCTAAGAGGCGGCGATATTCTGGATGTGGCAGAGTATCACGACGGACGATATGGAGCTCCGGGGGTCCCCCGGCAGAAGAAAAAGAAACCCACGAAAGAGGATATGCAGAAAGTCAACGCCATGAATAAGGCGAGGCTTTGTCAGCACCGGTTGATTCAGTACTTCACCAAGGGAGACTACTTCGTTACTCTGACATACAAGGTGAGCGAACGGCCACCGGACATGAAGACAGCAAAGAAACACTGGGAGAAGTTGATCCGGTATATACGGAAAGAATACAAAAAGCGCGGGAGCCCTCTCTACTGGATTCGGAATATCGAGCGCGGTACAAAGGGGGCATGGCACATCCACCTCGTGATCAACCGGATCCCTGATTCTGCCCGCATGGTTGAAGAAGCGTGGCCATACGGCGGAACCTATCTCACTCAGCTCAAAAAGAGTAAGTACTACAGCGAGGACTTTGCAGAGCTGGCCAGTTACATCACAAAAGGCGAGCACACTCGGGAGAAGAAATTGGACAGATCAGAAGCTGCGCCGCGGATCAGAGAGGCCAGTTACAGCACATCCCGTAATATGCCACTACCAGAGCCGCACAAGGACAAGCTAAAACGTTGGCCAAAAGAGGTAAAGCCGAAGAAAGGCTATTACATTGCGCGGATCTACGAAGGCATCAATCCGAAAACAGGATACAAATATAGACGCTATACGCTGATCCGATTGAACAGGAGGATTTGACACATGGAAACAGTGAGAATCTACATAGAAACATCTTTCAGAGGTCCTGCTGTAAAGGATGGAAAATATGCGGCAGCTTTAGTAATTACTAAGCACGGCCGGGATTCTTCCAGGATTGTATCCGGAGAAGAAAGCGAGACGACATTTAATCGCTGTACACTGATGGCCATTATCAAGGCACTGCAGAGAATGACGAGAAAATGTCACATCATCATATATACGGACAATAGTTATGTGAAAAACATGATTGAGCAGGGAAACCCGGAGAAGTGGCGCCGGTCAGAATGGAAGAAGGCAGCAGGCACGGAAGTACAGAATAAAGAACTTTGGAAACTTTTTTTAGAAGAAAAGGACAAGCAGGAACTGGAAGTGCGATTTTGCCAGACAAATGAATATAAAGAAACTCTGCAGGCGGTGATACACGGAGGGGAGATATAAAATGGCACAGATAATGAAGCATGGCTTTAATGGCCTGAGAAGAGTGACGGAGGGAATGCCATGACGGATTTAATTATTGACTGCTTCGCCGGCGGGGGCGGTGCAAGCGTAGGAATAGAGATGGCACTGGGGCGTCCGGTTGACATTGCAATCAACCATGATCCAGATGCGATCCTGATGCACAAGACTAATCATCCGGACACGCTACATCTGACGGAGGATATCTTCCGGGTTGACCTGAAGAAATATGTAAAAGGCCGGCACGTGGCTCTGATGTGGGCAAGCCCGGACTGTACGAGTCACAGCAAGGCAAAAGGCGGGAAGCCGCGGGAGAGAGGGCTGAGGATCCTGCCGTGGGCTGTATATAAGCACGCTCGGACTATTCTTCCGGATGTGATACTGATGGAGAACGTGGAAGAAATACAGCAGTGGGGACCGCTAGACGAAGAAGGGCATCCAATCAAAAAGCGACAGGGAGAAGACTATCGGAAGTTTATTACAGCTATGAAGTCGCTCGGATATGTGTTTGACTGCCGGGAGCTTGTGGCAGCAGACTACGGAGCACCTACAACCAGAAAACGCTGGTATGCAATATTCCGACGGGATGGCCGGGAGATTGTATGGCCAGTACCGACACATTTTAAAGATCGGGAGCCGCTGTGGAAAGCCTGTGGAGATTACATAGACTGGTCAGACCTGGGACGATCTATATTTGACCGGAAAAAGCCGCTGGCAGATGCGACAATGAAGCGGATCGCGAACGGGATCCGGAAATATATAACTGATAATCCGTATCCCTATATCGTGAGAAACAAAGAGGCGGTTGCCTTCCTGATCCAATATCACGGAGAGACGAAGCCGGGAGATTCCCGGGGACAGTTACTGACAGAACCGATTAAGACCATAGATACCAGCAACCGGTACGGACTCGTTACAGCGTTTATTACAAAGTTCTATAAAAGTGGTACCGGACAAAAATGCAATGAACCATTGCATACAATAACAACATCACCGGGGCACTTTGGGCTGATATCTGCATTCCTGATTAAATATTATGGCACAGGTGGAGGACAGGAACTGACAGAGCCGCTTTCGACGATTACCACAAAAGACCGGTTCGGACTTGTGAATGCAGTGCTGGATATTCAAGGAGAGAAATACATTTTGAGAGATATCTTCCTGCGAATGTTAAAACCGGAAGAACTGAAGCTGATGCAAGGATTTCCGAAAGATTACATCATTGACCGGGATTATCACTGGAAACCATACCCGATTGCAAAGCAGGTGGCGCGAATTGGGAACAGTGTGGTGCCGATCATGGCAAAGAAGCTTGCAGAAGTGAATTGTCCGTATCTGAAGATCAGAGAAAGAATACCGAACTTACGAACAGAGGAAGAAATAAACGGACAGATAAAATTTGCGTAGATGCAGAAAGGAGAAAGGGATGTTTATTACAAGTCAAGGATTTAAAAAGCTGATCAATGAAGCGTACAAAGGAGCAATGCTTCATATCGGAAATGACGGAGAAGGATACTTTATATCCGGGGGATACTGGGTGATCTGGGTTAAAAACAAGATGACACCAAAAAAAGAGCTGGCCTCCATTATTGAACTAACAGGAGAGCTTCCGGGACCAGGAGAGGCGTTTGAGGCATCGAAGTCGGGAAATCAGTATGAATTGCCGTGGCGGGAACAATATGCAGCAATGAAAAACGCCCAGGAATGCGACGAAGAGATGGAGGTTACGCCGTTGACACTGAAATATTATTCGGGGCAGCAGGCGCGAATTTTACAGAACCGGAATAACGGAACAATCGTACTCATTAACGAGCGATTTATTGACATGATTGATAACACAGCTGTGGAATACAGCAAAGGGGAAAGTCAGTCGGAGGGCCCCATGATTTCAGGGAGAGTCCAGGGTGTATTCTGGAGAAATAATATCATGGCATTGAATGTATATCCCCGGACAGATGATGAAAACAAGAAACTGATCGGATTCCTGGAGACATTTGACATTATGGACAGGACGGAGGGAATGAACAGTGAGTATCGACTATTCGGACATGGCATTTCCGAAGCTGGGGGGAAAAAAGAAGAGGAAGAAGCATAAAAGGAGTATTTTATACACTCAGAAAGGAATCTGCTATCTCTGTGCACACTTAAATGGTGATTACCGGCAGCAGTACACAGAAGAACATCATATCCTTTATGGATCCGGCCGGAGAGAAATTTCAGAAGCTGAAGGACTGAAGGTGAATCTCTGCCCGGATCATCACAGAAACGGGCAGCAGGCGGTCCATAACAGCCGAGAAACCCGGGAACTGCTCTGCAGGATTGCTCAGGAAGAGTATGAACAGAACCATACCCGCGCACAGTGGATGCGAATTGCAGGAAAGAATTATTTATAGGCACCTCTGCCGAATGGCAATGGTACATACAGTATGTCACGTGTAACTAGTAAATACAGAGTGTCCCGCCGTTTTCGGACGGCGGGAGAAAGGAGAGAAAATGGAATATCCGGAAATCTATGCAGTTGATTTTGATAAAACATTAAATTTGGCAGAAAAATATCCGGATCTCGGGCAGCCAAATATCGAACTGATAGAGATTTTAAAGGAACGGAGGGCAGCAGGAAACAAGATTATCCTCTGGACTTGCCGGGAAGGAGAACTTCTGAACCAGGCAGTGGAATACTGTAAAAAGCACGGTCTGGAATTTGACGCTGTTAATGATAACCTTCCGGAAAATATAGGGTTTTTCGGAAATAATTGCCGGAAAGTATGGGCACATCATTACATAGACGATAGAAACTGGAAACCTGAATTGTTCTGCTATGCGGAAAGAATAAGAAGGGGAGCGGAAAAGATATTTTGCGGTATTGACTTGGCCACAGGTGAGGATATGACTGGATTTGTCAGAAACGACAGAATGAAAGAGGCGGGTCCAGATGAATAAGATCCTGGAGAAACAAACATATAATCAGGAATTAACAGAATTAACAGATAAATTTTTATCTATACCTACACCAAGAAAAGAAGGGAAACAGAAAAAAACAGACCTTGCAGATCCGGAAAAGACAGCCAGAGAGTTGAGAAGCCTATATTCTGATATGCCGCCATACTGCGTATATCCGGATTGTTTTCATTGCCCATACGGAGATTGCGGATGGACAAAAGCGGGAAACGAGGAATCGATTCAGGAGTTAATCAGAGTATTCGCGAGGAAAAGAAAATAGGGGAGAAACAAATTAAATTGAGTAATAAATTGAATAAGATTAAATTAAATCCGTGCCCGTTTTGCGGGAGCAAAGTGAATTTTATACGAGGATTTGGAGGAATTCCATTTTTTGAATGCACAAATAAAAAATGCGGTGCAACCGTGAGTTTTAGATGCTATTACAGAGACAAAACGGAGATACAGAAATGGAATGGCAGCAGGTCGGGAAAAGATGTACCGGAAAAGAACTAATTATTCGTAATTATGGCTGTAAATCAAAAATATAGACAGAATCAGCTATAAAGAGATGAACCTTGACAATTGAATATTGATGGTTGGAGCAGTATAATTTTCTCATAAATTTAAAAGGAGATGAGAAAAATGAAATGTCCATTTTGCGGAAGCACAAATATTCGTAAGTTACCATCAAGCGAACAGATTACAGAGCAATACGTTGAGACAATTCGTGGGGGAGTTACATTAACAAGCGAAAAACCGTTGACGTATCAAATTTCGAAAGGTGTTTGCCTAGAATGCGGAGGAGTTTTTAAAAAACTGGACGATGATGTGCTAGAAAAGTATAAAAAAGATAGACAATATTTCGGAAAATAAAGCCTTCTTACCAACCATCAATATTCGGCGGTTGGTTTTTTATTGCCTAAAAACAGAACAAACGAAAGAAGAACGGAGATGTCAAAATATATAAGAGTGCCTCTTACTGAGGCAATGGAGAAGGATTACAGAGAGTGTGCCGAGATGCTGGACAATGGCCAGGAAAAGGACTGTGAAAGCTGCAGCATGAACGGAGGAAGCCGATTTGAATGCATGGGCGAATATCCCTGGCGCAAGGATGAGGAGGACTGACATGAAGGTATGCGAAGATGAAAAGGCAGATAGATTTGGAAACTATCCAGCATTACGGATAAGGGGCAAGGATGCAAATCCACAGAAAATTTACGAAGAATTGTGGGGAAGATACGGCGGACAGGGCTATAAATTTGCAATTGTGTTTGATTGTTCCAAAGACGAGTGGGAAGATCAGAAAAAAAGGAAACACCGGTATACTTCCTCGACACTATACTGGATGAAATAATCAACTATTGTGGATTGGAAGAGGTAAGAAGGAGGTTGGATGAGGAAGCGCGGGATATTATCCGTAAGCACATGAATGACGGCTGGATTCCGGTTGAGGAGCGGCTGCCGAAAGAGAAGAAGTCGGTATTAGTCCAGTGGGAGAAATACGACAGACACTTAAACGTTACGTTGACATATCTGGATGTGATGTGGCTGGAAGATGAAGAGGATGTTGTATTTGAGACGATCAACGGAATACCAAACGGCAGAGTAATCGCCTGGCGTCCTCTTCCGGAGCCGTACCATGCGGAAAGGGGTAGAGAATGACTATCGATGAAACTGTGGAGTATTTTAAAGCGCATGGCGTTAAGTGCAAAAAAGTAGAAGATGATAGGTCAGATTGCAGAGATTTTATTGCCATATTCAGTTATGGAGATTTGGGAGAGGGAGAAGTCATGAAGTGTATTGCAGACAATAATTTACTTTGCATACAGTTCAAGCAGGCGATACACGAGGATGAAAGAAAGAAGAGGGCGCAAAATGAGCGAGATTAAATTAAAGCCGTGTCCGTTCTGCGGTGGAGAAGCATATATTTCAATGGTATTAAAACCTCACATAGATTGTTTTCATACTAAAAAATGTAAGATGCGACCGGATACATGGTTGTTATCTTCCGAATCACTCAAAAAACAGATTAAAGCATGGAACAGGAGGGCAGGCAATGAGATTGATTGATGCTGACAAGTTATACGACTGGATAAGAACAGAGTGTAATCCCTACGGCAAGCCAACAATTGATTTTGAATCGGGGAACCGGGTGCTCGATATTATCAAGCGTATGCCAACGGCATTTAACAAGGAAAGTGTGATTCAAGATCTTGAAGCACTTAAAGACACATCGGACAAAAACTTGGACGATGATGCCGCAATGGCATATGCATACGCTATCGCTATTGTTGAAAGAGGAGGGATTGAATGACAAGGAAAGAAGCAGCGGACCGGAAGCGTGAGCGGCGTGAGATGGCCGAACATACACCGGATCAGAAGGCCCGGGACTGGTTCAAGCGCAAGTCTGGAATACAGATATTGATTCAGGCCCAGGCAGAGCAGATCCATGAGACGCCGGCGGAATACATAGCCAGGAAATTTAACATAAGGGGTGATGCGGATGGACAAGAGCATA